>ERZ824600.3330-NODE-3330-length-15489-cov-13.087080_pt1 | contig 15489 bp, 17 predicted proteins | sample MGYA00519933_ERZ824600 | MGnify/ENA primary metagenome ERZ824600 (study PRJEB31778, sample SAMEA3449178) | human gut metagenome | biome: human gut; feature: human-associated habitat; material: faeces | place: United Kingdom | collected 2010/2012 ... | reverse complement strand
GTGACTCCAAGAACTTCGGTTTCCTGGTGATCAACGACGGAACCTTTTTTGAGCCTTTGCAGGTAGTATATGGTGACGGACTTGCGAACTTCCAGGAGATCTGCAAGATCAATGTAGGTGCGGCAGTTGTGATCCGCGGCACCATCGTGGCTACCCCCGAGGCAAAGCAGGCATTTGAGATGCAGGCAGCGGAAGTGATCGTGGAAGGACCTTCTACTGCGGATTATCCCTTACAGAAAAAGCGTCACTCCTTTGAGTATCTGCGTACCATCTCTCATCTGAGAGCACGTACCAATACTTTCCAGGCAGTGTTCCGTGTCAGATCCCTGATCGCTTATGCAATCCACACCTTCTTCATGGAGAGAGGATTTGTCTATGTGCATACTCCTCTGATCACCAGCAGTGACTGTGAAGGTGCCGGTGAAATGTTCCAGGTGACCACTCTGGATATGAACAATGTACCTAAGACAGAAGACGGCAAAGTGGATTACACCCAGGACTTCTTCGGTAAGCCTGTAAACCTGACCGTAAGCGGACAGCTGGATGTAGAGACTTATGCTTTTGCATTCAAGAACGTATATACTTTCGGACCGACTTTCCGTGCCGAGAATTCCAACACCACCCGTCATGCGGCAGAGTTCTGGATGATCGAGCCGGAGATCTGTTTTGCAGATCTGAAGGATGATATGATCCTGGCAGAGAGCATGTTAAAATATGTGATCCGCTATGTGCTGGAAAATGCGCCCGAAGAGATGGCATTCTTCAATCAGTTCGTGGATAAGGGACTGATCGAAAGATTGCAGCATGTGGTCAACTCGGATTTCGGTCATGTGACCTACACTGAGGCTATCAAGATCCTGGAGAAGCACAACGATGAGTTCGATTACAAGGTATTCTGGGGATGCGATCTGCAGACCGAGCATGAGAGATACCTGACCGAGAAGGAATTTAAGAGACCTGTATTCGTAACCGATTATCCGAAGGAGATTAAGGCATTCTACATGAAGTTGAACGAGGATGGCAAGACTGTGGCTGCTATGGACTGCCTGGTACCCGGTATCGGCGAGATCATTGGCGGCAGCCAGCGTGAAGACAATCTGGAGATCCTGGAGAAGCGTATGGAAGAGCTGGGACTGAATAAGGAAGATTATCAGTTCTATCTGGATCTGCGCCGCTACGGCTCCGCACGTCATGCAGGCTTCGGACTGGGCTTCGAGCGCTGTGTAATGTATATCACCGGAATGGGCAATATCCGTGACGTTATCCCCTTCCCTCGTACTGTAAATAACTGCGACCTGTAATTATATGGAGTCATTTTACCTATGAAGAAAAAAACTGCCGGCAGAAAAGTAAATAGAGCAAAAAGAAAGTTTTTATGTTATTTTCTTCTGGCAGCGGTGACGCTGACAGCCACCGGCTCTGTCTGGGAAGCCTCCGGGGAGACGGTGCAGGCAGCCCCTTCCATAGGAGAATTACAGAACAACATTAAAGAACATCAGAACCAGCTGAACAATATCAACAGCCAGATCAATTCCCTGCAGGATGAACAGGATCTGGTGCAGGAGAAGATCGATGACCTGAATGCGGAGATCATCAACACCATGACCAGTATCGGCATGAAGGAAGATGAGATTGCTGAAAAGGAGACGGAGCTTGCTGATAAGCAGGTACAGATCGATCAGACTCAGGAAGAATACAATATTGCCAAAGAAAAGGAAGAAAAGCAGCACAATGATATGATCACCCGGATGCGGATGATGTATGAGAACGATTCCTCAGAGAATTACGTGAATCTTCTGTTGCAGGGCGGCGGCTTAAGCGGTATGCTGAACCGCATGGATTTCGTGGAGAGTGTCTACGAATACGACCGCCAGAAGCTGCAGGAATATGAAGAGACCAAGGAACAGGTACTGGCACTGTGGAATCAGCTCGAGGAAGAGAAGACCCAGCTGCAGACGGATAAAGATCAGCTGGAGGCTGATAAGGCAGATTTGGAAAGCCAGAAGTCTGAGTTGGATGTCATGCTGGCGAAGAAGAAGAAGGAATCTGCTAACTTCGATGCGGAGATTAAAAAGGCAAAGCAGGAGGCTTCCGTGGCAAAGGCACTGCTGCAGCAGGAACAGAAACAGTTAAAACAGCTGCAGGCACAGGCACAGCGAGGCAACACCGCAGCGGCTACCGGAAGCTACACGACCACGAATTATACTTCTGTGATCGACAATGCATCCGGCAGCGATATGGGTAAGCGGCTGGCAAAATATGCCTGCCAATACATAGGCAATCCTTACGTGGCGGGAGGCACCAGCCTGACCAATGGTGCAGACTGTTCCGGATTTACCTTCCGGATATACAGTGACTTCGGTTACAGCATTCCCCGTACCTCCTATGAACAACGAAGCTGCGGGACCGGTGTGGATTACAGCAGTGCGCAGCCGGGAGACCTGATCTGTTATGACGGACATGTGGCAATGTATATCGGCGGAGGGCTGATCGTACATGCCAGCACTCAGCGTACCGGCATCAAAGTCAGCAACGCGAATTATCGTCCCATCCTGGCAGTACGACGGGTCGTTTAGATCGGATCAACGTTCCTATTTGACATAAAAAAATCCCTTGTTTTCGCGGAAAACGAGGGATTTTTTTATGCCGCAACCTCTCCTTTTCGTCAAAATATCCAAAAAATATCCTTGGTGAAATCGCATATAGACAAAGCAAAAAAACTATGATAGGGTGGAATTGTTCCAATCCCGGAGGGGTTGGAACTGTTACAAATTTCTGAAACAAGAATTTCTGATAGACCATTCGGTCGAGATTTCCAATTTTTTGAACAGGTACCTTTTATTTTTGTGCGCAAAATTATGAAAAACATGGGGGACCAATGACATACGAAGAATTTAAAAAGGAATTATGCCGGAACGTACAGAATATGGAAACGGCGCAGGACAAGACCATATGTCTGCTGGAACAGCATATGGTATGCTCCGACCCCGCAACGGTTCATGTCATGAATATTATGAACCGTTGTATGTACGGAAGAGACAATATGCTGATTAAGGATGATATGCTTTGTGCATTATGGATCCGACAGGAAAAAGAATATGTGCAACACTGGCTGGTGCGGCCGCTGTATGAACGATACGGACAGGAAGGATGGCAGAGTATTCTGCCGGAGATCTCGACAAGTCTTACGGATCGTGAAGAAGAGGCTCCCTTTGTGGGAGGCACATTAAGTTATGCGGCGTGCAGAAGTCATATGATCATACGTCCGATGAATTTTTCCAGGTATCAGCAGGATCTCGGAAATGCTATTTATCGCAAGATCGGAGATCTGGCGCTGGTACTTCATCTGCTGACCTGCGAAAAGTGTGGGAGCAGTCTGCTCATCCGGCCCTCCGGCGATACGGTACTGCCCTGGAGGCTTACGAAGCAGCAACTGCTTACGGAAGCCATGATGAACAGCTGTCGTAAGATGCCGCCCAGACTGTTTTTGGGCGAGGATTGCCGCAGGTTTTTTCCTTATCAGGAGGGGATTTTGCTGCCGGATGAGGACGGACAGCAGACACTGATCCATCCGGGGAACCGCAGGGAGGGACATCGTGGGTATCTGGTGACCACCACGGGGAGAGTGAATGGCGCGGTGGCTTTTTTCTACCCGGGAGTGAAGGATATCCTGGCAGAGAAAATGGGTGGAGATTACTATGTCGCATTCCCCAGTGTTCATGAGGCAATCATTCACCCGGTGCATTGTATCAATGTCCGGGAGATCCGCACCTCTGTCCAACGCATCAATGCCGTCTACGGAGACGGAGAGATGCTGTCGGACCGGATCTTCTGCTATCACAAGAACCGAAGACTTCTGCAACTATTGTAAAATGGCTTGTAAGGTAAGAATATAATCGCTATACTATTATTTATATGATGTCGGAGTCAAAAGCCCTCGACTTTGATGCCTACGGATTGCTCCGCGCTACGCACTCCCACAATCCTACCCAATATTCGCATATCGTGGGATTATCATCCCACTTTTATGCTCATATCGGGGCGGGTCCTAAGGTCTTTCACCCACCTATGAGCAAGCTCATGTGGGCTTAGACCTTTTGACCCTGGCATCATTTATATATCATTGGAAAGGCAGTGGAGAAGATGAAACCAATGACAGAGAGAAAAGAAAAAATTTATATAGAGATCGTACGTCTGGTGGCAATCCTGCTGGTATTGTACTGTCATACTTCAGTGAACGGACTGCTGTATTTTCAACAAGGGAAAGGAAATCGCAGCAGCCAGTTGGCGATTTTTATATATCCTGTGGCAGCGGGTTGCGTTCAATTGTTTTTTATGATCTCCGGCGCGCTGCTGTTACGAAAAACGGAGAGTATTGGAACAGTCCTTCGGAAAAGATTTTTCAGATTTCTTTCGGTGACATTGGTGGTTGTGCTGGTATATTATCTGTTGGATGGAGAGAATCTGTCGGTAAAGGGATATTTTAATGCGCTGTATAGCGGGGGAAGTCTTACACAGCACTGGTTTCTCTATGCCTATTTATCATTTTTGCTGATTCTGTCTTTTTTGCAACGCCTGGTGGCAGCAATTTCCGAAGATAGATTTTATTGGTATCTGTGGGGAATGGGGGTATTGTTTGGACTGGGACTCCCTGCGTTTCAGCAGATAAGTGGATTCGATCCGATCGGAATTAACGTTCCTTTTTTAGATCAAATTCTATTTTATCCATTGATAGGATACTTTCTAGACAGCAGAGTGATTCCTGGGATTGTGGAATCCCGTAACAGAAAGTGGATCAGCTTTAGTCTGATGGCAGGGCTTCTGCTTATTCTTTCCGTGGCGTATTCTCTGAACCGACAGTCTCTGGCAACGGCAGGAACACTTGTATACGCTTCCTGGTTCCATGTACTTATGGTTCCAGGAATATATCTTTTGGCAGGGGTATTTTTTGCCGGGATCCGGCAGGATAGTCTGCCTGGTAAGATACTCACTTTCCTGGGGAGCGGTGTATTCGGTACCTATCTGATGGAACAGATGATTCGTGACAGACTTTTCTTTTTACTGGAAAAGTGGGCCTATCTCATTCCGGAGTACTTTGCCTGCTGGCTGTGGATACTGGTGTGTGTCTTATGTGGTATCCTGATTACAAACCTTTTGAAGCTTATCCCATTATTGAAAAAATTCTTGTAACTATTTTAGAGCGTAATTATGTAAGGGTAAGCGGATAGCTTCGGAAAAATATGAATAAGAAGACTGAGGGCATTCTGCAAAATGCATAAATACCCTCAGTTTTTTGATCTTTTCTGGTGCGAAGATTAGTAGTAAGTAGCACCGACTGCTGCAGCACCGCCGATGATAGCAACGATGATTGCGAAAATCACAATTACGATCAAGAAGCAGAAATAAGATCTTGCGAAGTTGCGCAGATTCACGTTTTTCGTGCCACCGAAAGAAAATACCAACAACACAATAAATCCGACAATGGGAATAGAGAATAAAATCTCATACCCAAAGTATCCCCACATGCTGATGGGACGGTATTCGTCCGGAAGATTGTTGTAATCATTTGCCATAAATAGTACCACCTTTCCTCATAAGTGTGCGACAGACATGACCTGTCTGGTTGATTTTACATAAGTATTATACCATATGCGTCGCCCGATTACATCAGCTTCACAGTCATGGCAAGACTTGTTTTATTCCTTGCAATCTTGGCCAGCTCCTGATTGTCGAGGAGATAGCGCATGCTCAGAGATTCCGCAACAAAAAGCTCAGCGACCTTAACCGGAATACTACCGCCATCCAAGGGAGTCTCTAATGCACCGCATACAAGGACCACCAAGCTGCTTACAGAAGCGATAAATAGTAGCTTCAGTCATATTGCAGAGGAATATCGGGAAGTAGCAAAGCGTCTTGGCTGCCATTTCCTGGATGCAGGATCCATTCCAGGGATTGAGATGTATCCCTATGACTGGATGCATTTAAGCCTGGAGAGCCATCGCATTTTCGCAGAATATCTGGCGGAATATCTGGCGGAATATCTGCCATCTGAAATATTCCGGTAAGGAACGATCACGCCTGCCCGAAAGAAGAATAGAGGAGGACATCCTGAAAGTGTGGGATGTCCTCTTTTTTTATGCCTTCATTGCTTTCGATTCGCGAAAAAAACATGCCCTTTCGTGGAAGACGGAAGAAAACCGGTACTTCCAAATAAAGTCTTTGACTGCACATTGCGTGCAGTTATAGGCTGGAAAGGGAAGGTAAAAAATGGCATGACATTACGGGAAATCTGCGAAACACTCGGTGTATCCAGAAGAGCACTTCAAGGTTATGAAAAAGCGGGATTGGTGACGGCATCAGGCCGGAATAAGTATGGACATTTACTGTATGACAAAGATGCTGAAATGAGAATTGCGCAAATCAAGTTTTATCAGCAACTGGGTTTTACAATTAAGGAAATTACAAGGATCATTGATGCCCCGGAAGCTGAATTAAGATCAGCGCTGGAACAACGAGTGCAGAAGCTAAGAGAAGAAAAGACAGAAATGGACGAGCTGATTGAAAGAGCAAATCAGATAATTGCCAGACTGTCGGAGAAAACTGTTAGTAAAAAAAGCTATTTTGAAAGCGGAGGATAAGGAGATGGCTTTTTGTACCAACTGTGGAAAAGAACTGAGTTCTTTTACCGTGGTATGTCCGGCATGTGGGTGTGAAGTACAGGGCAGACAGGCTGCGGATTCGGTGAGAAAATTTTATGTGGATATTACCCATGCACAGACAACGAAGGAAAAAGCATATCTGATCAAAAATTATCCTATACCAAACACCAAAGAGGATATTTTTGAATTCATGATGGCTGCTTCCTCAAATGTTCTAAGGGAAGAAGAAAAAGAGATATATGAGGCATGGCTTATAAAACTTGAGCAGACTTATCAGAAGGCGAAAATATTGTTTTCCGGAGACAGTGATTTCAAAAAGATACAACAGATTTACAACAACTGTGCTGAAAATATTGAAGCAGAAAATCAAAGAAAAATCAATATATTTGTATTTGAGACTGCGCTGCGGAACGGTATTTTTGGCGTTGGTATTGTTATTCTGGTTGCAGCAGTGATCGTAGACCGGACGGGAGGAAACGCTTCCCTTATGGAACTGGCAGGTGGGATCGTTCTGATTGCATCTGCAGCAGGACTTGTCAGAAGACAGGCGGCATCCATCGACTACCTGGTAAGTGCAGGGATCGGTCTGCTGATGCTCTGGCTGGCTTCCATGTTCTATAACGGGTCGTTGGTACAGCTTTGTGCAGGTATTGAATTGATTGTTACCGCAGTTAATTATTTTAAAAGCAGAAAACATTCTACGAAATGAAAAAAATAAGGCGGAGTGGAAAACTTCGAATGACAGGAGGAAAAAGGTATGAAATGTAAACATTGTGGTTCGGAATTTGAGGGAAAATTTTGCCCGGAATGCGGCACCAAAGCAGAGGCTGAGACAACAACGGCATCACAGCCCATGCAGCAACAGCCGGGTGTGTCGCAGCAGCCCAAGAAACCAATCTATAAAAGAGCGTGGTTTCTTTGCATCTTTATCATTTTGGCATTGGGGGTAGTGGCTTCGGTAACTGCCAATAAAAAAGAAAAAACAGATTGGTCTGCAGTTATATTGAAAGAAGCAATACCGCAATTTCCTTCAAATCATGGAAACATTCTCATAAACTCGGAGGAAGAATTGTGTGTAAGTCTGGAAAAGGTTACGGATGAGCAGTATAACAAATATTTGAATCAGTGTATGGAACGGGGATTTATTGTGGATACAAAAAAGTCCACATACTCCTATGATGCGTTTGATTCGGAAGGTTATTCTTTGAATCTGACCCATATTGATGACAATCTGACAATTACGGTTAAAGCACCTATGAAATTAGGAACCATCACCTGGCCCATCGGAACAGCGGGTGATCTTCTTCCGGAGCCATCTTCCACGACGGGGAAATTCAATTACGAGCATGATACGAACTTTTCTGTGTATGTAGGAGATACCAGCAAGGAAGAGTATGATGAATATGTAGCGGATTGCTCGGATTATGGCTTTGATGTTGATTATGATAAGGGGGAAAATTATTATAGGGCTTATAATGAAGAAGATTACTATTTATCCCTGAGTTATGAAGGCAATAACATTATGCTGGTCCGGATAGATGAACCGGAGAAAGGTACCGGAGCGGTAGCTGACACTGAGAATACAGAACAAGAGACTGAGAAACCGGAGATGGGAAAGCCGGAAGAAAAAGAACCTGTTACAGAGTCTAAGCCGGAAGAAGCCGCTGCAGAATCAAAAGCCGAAGAACAGAAGCCGGTCGTTGATTCTGGTAATGCTACTGCCGGTGAGGATGGACTTCGTCAAGACTTTAAAGAAGCGATGGACAGCTATGAGGCATTTATGAACGAATATTGTGATTTCATGGAGAAATACAGTAAAAATCCTACAGATGCGGGACTTATGGCTGACTATATGAGTTACATGCAAAAGTATGATGATTTCACTAAGAAATTTGACCAGTGGGGAGGTGAGGACCTGAACGATGCAGAACTTGCCTATTACATGGAGGTGCAGACAAGAGTATACGACAGACTTGCGGAAGCAGCATATTGATGGGTGATAATGGCGTGTATTATGATTAAGGCATCCGGATAGTATAAAAAAGGTTTGAAATTAGTTTAAAAAAGTAAACAAAAGCGGGCTGCAATAGCCTGCTTTTGTTCGCCTTGAGATTATAAGTATTTAAAAGTATTATACGAAATGTAGAATATACAGAAATTATTTGTTGATATTTTAGAAAACAAATAATACAATAAATGTGATGCATAAATATTATATATTATTAATGATGCATTATATATTAAGAGGTGAAAAGCATGGATAAAACGTTTAAAGTTGGTTTACCTGTGAAAAAAATTGCTGAGAACGTTGGAGAAAAGGCAGGAGTGGCTGTACAAAAATCCACAGAAGTGATAGATAAAACAAAAGAGGCAGTTTTTCAGGCAGTGGACGTAAATGGTGATGGACAGATTGATATTGAGGATGTAATATTACTGGCATTTAAAGTACCTGGAGTTAGTGTAAATAGGGAAAGCTTTTTGAGAAAAGAACTATTTACAAAATATTCTCAGGAAACAATAGACCAAGTGGTTTTAACAACACCTATGAAAGCAGAAATCAAGCAGGAAGATATTGAAATGATAGCTGCTTCAATTATTCAGAATGAGAGATTAAAGGTATCAGGAATTTCTGCTGCCTTGGGTACTCCGGGAGGTGCAGCTATGGTGGCAACAATACCTGTCGACATTGCCCAATATTATGGCTGCATGCTTAGAGTAGCTCAGAAATTATTATATTTATATGGTTTTCCACAAATCGAATATAAGGAGAATGAACAGGCATTTGACACAGAGACGATGAATCAGATTATTTTGTGTATGGGCGTTATGTTTGGAGTTGCAAATGCAAAAAATGGACTGTTAGCAGTTGCGAAAGCATTAGGAACAGGCCTTGAAAAACAATTAGTAAAAAAAGCTCTGACGAAAGGAACTATTTACCCTATTGTTAAGAGCGTTAGCAAATGGTTTGGTGTAAAAATGACCAAAGAAGTGTTTGCCGGATTTTTTAAGAAAGCAATTCCACTTGTAGGTGGAGCAGTAGGTGGCGGATTATCCTATGCAACTTTTAAACCATGTTGTGTGAAACTAAAAAACGTATTGGAAAACACTTATTTGAGTAATCCAAACTATAAAGAAAGTGAAGAGAACATTATAGATATTGAAAGCGAAAGTATTTCATAAATATCCAATAAGAGAAAGGAAGGCAATATTATGGATAATGAACAAAAGAATGATTTAAGGGTACTTGGTGGGACTAAAGCCAAAATGATAAAATGGGGAATCGGTGCAATAGTTGTAATAATTGCGTTGGTTATAATCTTTATTACCGGATATTCAAATGCTACCAAGAAATATGAAGATACTATTGCAGATTTAAGTCAGGAAGTGGATGGTTTAAATAAACAATTGGCGGAAAAGGCGGTTGAATGGGAGACAACACCAACTACAGAGATTACTACAAGCCTGATTAAATCAGAAATCATGGATATTGGAGAACTTGCAACGGTTGAGTATTTCTATACTGATGCCGGTAAATTTGAAGATCCTAAGCAGGCATTTGGAATAAATATTCCATTCACAACAAAATCATTTATTGCTAAATGGGATGGAATTATTAAGGCTGGTGTAAAGATAGATCAAATTGTTGTAGAAGTTAATAATGAAAACAAAGAAATTATAATACATATGCCAAATGCAGAAATTCTTTCACACGAAATCGATAATAATAGTATTGAAACTTTAGATGAAAAAGATGGTTTATTTAATCCGGTCAAAGTTGAGGATGTTAGACAGTTTGATACAGTAAGCAAAGATGCTATGGAAGATAGGGCAATTGAAAATGGCATCTTAGATAAAGCACTTAAAAATGCAGAGGATATTATAAAAAAGCTAGTTAATAATGATGCAGTACAAGAGCAAGAATACACAATAAAATTTGAAGTGATGGAATGAGCAATTAAAAAAGTACATTCATCTGTTTTGATCTGAACAGATGAAGAGTCACTCATCTCGGGGAGCGCCTTAATGCAGCGCTTTGGTGGGGCAGGCTTTTGTGCATTCGTAACAGAGAATGCACTCAGTTGCGTTTTTTCGCTTGCGAGATTCTTTGTTGACTTCGACATTCATAGGACAAACCTGCAGGCACTTGCCACAATGGACGCATTTATTTTCATCACAATGGACGCGCAGAAGCGAAAAGTAGCTCATCGGTTTAAGAAATACCGTAACCGGACATAGATACTTGCAGAATGCGCGGTTATCTTTAAATACAAAGACCAGTACAATACCGGAAATATAGTAAACTGCATTCCCTGCAAGAAACATCCGGAACATGATCTCCTCCAGATGAGCGATTTTCATCAAAAACAGACAGGAAACCACTGTCAGGGATAGCACAAACATCACATAACGCAAAATGCCTAACTTTTCTTTTCGGGCCTTTTTCGGCTGCTTGTAAGGCAGAAAATCCAGCACCATAGCTGTCCAGCAGGCATAGCCGCACCATCCCCGCCCGAAGACCAACGGTCCAAAAATCTTTGCCACCGCATAATGAATTGTTGCCGCCTCAAAAACACCCAGAAACAAATAGTACCAAAAGCCCTCAATCTGCATATTTTCGCGGGAGATTATGCCGAGGTACAGCAACATATAGCTCCCTACTGCCAGTTGTACAAAATGTCGGGCATAGCGTTTTCCGGCAGTAAAAAGAACTGTCCCTAATGCAAGACAGCCTCCGATGTAGCTGAAATTCAACAGATAAAACAAGTTATCCTTTGCAATCCATAGTGCGACTGCCACTGCCTCAAATAACAAAAACAGCAGAACTGACGGTACATATTTGCGAAGCATTTTATTTTTTCTCATCATTATCCCATGCTCCTCCGGTTTCGTTTTTTAAAATAATATTACCTTGATTCATAAAATCCTACAATATATCATGATTCGCACCTACGGTGCTTACCGTTGCTTCGCAACGATTATGATCCAATTCGCCGTTCGCCAATTATGCAAGCATATTGGTTCACTTGCGCTCATTATATCATAAGCTCACGAATTCGTGCTATCGCACTCTACATCCTGCTTCGCAGGATATTCGTTCGCTAATGAGCCCAGAAAAACAAATGTCTGCTTGCAGCCACTTGTTTTTCCTTGAGGCTCATTATATCATAAACGAATATCGTAAAATATACGACTGCATTTTGTAAGATCATTGTAAAAATTTACTGCAAGACCTAAGGGCACTCTCGAGTAGATATCAGGGAGTGCTTTTACTATAATGAAAACAGATAACCTTGATTTCATGTTTTTAAAAGGAGATGTTTGTAATTTTTTGCAAATGCATTTATGTGCCAAAAATCAAATTGACACACCTGCTGTTTATAATTATAATGATGTCATAAATCAAATTGACACATAAAGGATGGAGAGATATTTGTGATAAGTACTTTAGAAGAAGCAAAGATGCGTATTAAAGAATTGGAGAAGGAGAATGAAGAACTTAAGGCTGAAGTAGAGCGTCTTAAGGCACGTAACTTAGGAGGACGTAAAAAACATAATGAGGCATGGAAGTCCTCCTACCAGGAATTTGCAATTAAGTACGAAGCAGGAATGACAATAATGGAAATTGTAAAGGAAGGTCAAATCAGTCGCAGGACAGCGTATCGTTATAAGGCATATTTTGATGAAATGATAAATCAAATGCATGATTCAGATATGTCGGACAAGGGACGTACTTATGATTGAAAGTAGAAACATAAATATTATTGTGGATGCAGATGGAAATAGATTGGTCTTAATTAATGACGTTGTATTTAAAGGAAAAAGGAATGTTAATTGGGATGAAGTAAAAACTTATTTAGAACAATATGTAGGTGACTATTATGAAATAGAAGAAACCTCGGAAAAAGTATACATTGGTAATAAACTTCCGGACGAATATACAGGTTCAGAGAGTAAAAAAATATTGCTGGGAGCTAATGCAAAAGCGAAAGCAAATGCTGCAACAGCTATCCCGGAGCTAATTCAGATTGCAAAGAATCCATCCTATCAGGAAAACAAAAAAGAAAAACATGATAAAGATGCTAAACATGGATGGTATAGATATGATGTGCGATTTGCGATTCCTGTTTATGAGAATGATGTGTTGATTAGATATAATGTTTTTAGAGCAAGATTACTTATTAATCATGCTCAAAACGGGAAGAAATATTTGTATGATATTTTGACAATAAAAAAAGAAACGAGCAAGCCACAACAATAAGTGTGGTGAAAACCCATTTCTTACCTAAGATAGTAGCAAGAAGCTGTTTCGTTGTCAAGAACTATGAAAAAATAATTGTGGATAGAGGATATTAGGATGCAAAAACTTACGTCAAAGGATAAAGAAGGAAGAATTTTGGTGAACGGAGTTTATAAGATTTGTAATATACCAGGTAATTGCAGTCGGAGTGAATGTTATAATGGTTGCGTTATAGATGCAATGATTAAACGGCTATATGAATTAGAACATGATCAAAGTCAAACAGACTAATAAAAACACGAATTTTTGGAGTAGTGCCAATCCCTATCATAACCCCTCAGATACTTTCATACACTGTAAAAAAGTATTCTGAGGGGTTTTCCTTTGAAAGACTATATTGAAGAACGAGCTATTGGGATAGCCAACTATATCATCGACCATAATGCCACAGTGCGGCAGACCGCGAAAGCGTTCGGCATCTCGAAAAGCACAGTACATAAGGATGTGACGGAGCGGCTGGTGCAGGTGAATCCGTCGTTGGCGAAGCAGGCAAGAAAGGTTCTGGATATCAACAAGTCTGAACGACATATTCGGGGCGGACTGGCTACCAGAGAAAAATATCTCCATCAGCATTAAATGTTCGGCTAGGCAATAGCTTCTGTACGGGAAAAAACTTGAAATGGCTGATGGCACCTTATATAATGAATACATATCGCGTATTACATTTATGAGGGGAGAATACGATGGCAACAGATTTTTTAAATGATGTACGAAGAGAGATCGAAGGACGGACAGAAGACTTTTACGGGGAACTGAAAGCCTTCTATCAGGGAAATGCAAAAGCAGAGCAGCACCTGATGGAGCAGACGACACAGCCATTCTGGCAGAGCCTTTGCTTAAGTGGAAAAAGATTACAGCAGCGGGACCTGACGGTGGATATGGAGATGCAGGAACCGGTGCGGCCGGCGGATTACGACGGCCCGAAAAAGGACGGCTATGATTACACCTGCCACCGGACCAAAGCCGTGAAGATGAGACGTACCTATTACCGCAAAGGGAAAAAAATCGCGACCCTGAAGACACCGGAGATCATGGAAGCCCACTTTTTGAAAGCAGATGTGCAGGGGGATATGGCAATCTGCCCCAACTGTGGCCATGAAGGAAAATTATCCAGCTATATCGACGGCTGTGATGCCTGCGGAGCAAAGTTTCTGGTCAGTGATTTCGAGACGAAGGTATCCGGCTTCTCACTGGAAGAGGACGCAAGGCAGAAAAGTATTTCCAACTTTATCAAAGCCGGAGTGACAGTAGGAATCGTAGCGGTTGCCCTTGCACTGCTGGCAATCTGTGCGGGCGGCATTATGTTTTTACTGCTGGCTTTGGGGAGAAATGGTTATAACGCGGTCAAAGCGGCAGCGGCAATGATGCTTGGTATCGGATTTGCCCCGGTGTTTTTCCATTCTTTGTTTTTCATGGCGATCATATTCATAGTAATGATTGTTGTAATGGAGAAACATAGAAAACCGAAGATTCAGGACGAGTTAAAAGTAAAGGCTCTGATCCCTCAATTTTCCACAGGTAATTTCCTACAGAATCTGGAGTACCAGCTACGAATGATCCACATGGCAGATACCGCAGAACAGGTGCGCTTTTTCGCAGCCTGTGATCTGAAAGGTACTGTGGAGCGGTATCAGAATGTGGTGGATTGCTGCATCTGCGGCGTACGTTTTCTGGAAGCGGAAGCAGTGGAGGACCGGTACAGGCTGAGCGTGGAAGTGAAAATGCGCCTGACTCAGGATACGGGTAGTAAAATCCGCAACCGCTATGAGAAGCTGCGGTTGGAACTGGAAGGCAGACAGGAGATCGTGACACAGCATGGTAAGGCACTTCGGGAATATAAATGCCCGAACTGCGGTGGCAGCGTGGATATCTTAGGCGGCGGAGTATGTGACTACTGTAATGCAACAGTGGATTACCGGAATTTCGGCTGGATCATCACATCCTATACGAATCTGGGACAGCCGGAGAACCCCTATGCTAAAATACTGGCAGCAGCCCTGGGCATCTACGGAATTATCCTGGCTTTCAGCCTGGTGCTTATGATCTATTCCGAGGATGGAAAAGAAACCCTGGAGATCTGGCAGAGCATCGGCAGGTCATCGGAATACCTGGAAGCCGTGAAGCAGGATATTGTATATCCGGATGACGTGCTGGAAGGCATCACGGAGACGGACAGTGAGGAAGGCAGATTTGCTTCCGTGAAGACCTATGCCTGCGGAGACAGCGAGGCAGTAAAAGAAGCTTATCACGAAGCCCTTTTAGAGAGCGGATTTATCGAGCTGCAGCAGTATCCGGAAGGATTTGCTGTATATAAGACCGAGGATCCTTCAGAATATGCCGTGGATGAAGAAGAGGAGATGTTCTATCTGGTGATTTGTGCAGAAAATGCACCGGAGGGAATTACAGTAACTGCGACCTTGGTGGATGAAAATTGGGACCCGGTGCAGGAGTAAAACAGAATACGTGAATACGACAAGGGACCCGGGCGAAAGCTTCCGGGTCCTTTTTAGAGGGAAAGTGTTTGTAGTTAGC
>ERZ824600.3326-NODE-3326-length-15500-cov-4.046617_pt1 | contig 15500 bp, 14 predicted proteins | sample MGYA00519933_ERZ824600 | MGnify/ENA primary metagenome ERZ824600 (study PRJEB31778, sample SAMEA3449178) | human gut metagenome | biome: human gut; feature: human-associated habitat; material: faeces | place: United Kingdom | collected 2010/2012 ... | reverse complement strand
TTTAAGTAAATATTCATAATACCAAAGTCCTCTTTTTTTAAAGATATACTTTTTACCATCAAATTCTTTTAAGACTCTTAAAGTGTCATAATACCCCATTTTTATATTATTTCTAATATCATTTTTCTTAAAATCAAGTATGCTACCAAGTTTTCTAGATGGTTTTATAACAACTATTTTCTTTCTATCATTATATGGTCTTCTTAAACCAATAGCTTGTAAATCAATGACGTATACTTTATCATAACCTTTTTCAAGTAAACTATTCGCTGGTATATAATCATGAAAACCACCATCTAAGTAATAACTATCATCAATCATCTTTTCAAATTTAAATATTGGTAAAAAACAAGATGCTATTAAATAATCATTAAGTTTATCTTTAGGTATTTCTTCTTTAAATAAATATTTTGGTTTAAAATCATTAAATCTTACAGTAACTAAACCAAAATCTTTATTACTATAATATAAATCTTTACCTATATTAAGTTTCTCTAGTAACTTTCTTAAATTAATTGTGCTTATTCCTTTATTTAAAACAATGCTTTTAATATTGTTAAGTATCTCATTAAGCATTTCTAAATCATAATCTTCATTATTGGTTTTACTTACTAGTTTTTCACTAAAACCTAAAATTGCTCCAGCATCTAAATTGTACCAAAAATCATATAATTCTTTAAATCTTCCACTAGCACACATCGCTGCATTAAATGAACCAATACTTGTACCAACAAAACCATCTGCTTTAACATGAGCATCTAAAAAAGCTTTATAAGCACCAACCTGATAGGCCCCTCTTAGACCTCCCCCAGAAAATGCTATTCCTCTTTTCATTTCTTATTCACCAAAAGTTTTCCTAACATTTTTTGAAATTTTCTTTTCCTATTTTTAGATTTTAATCTATTATAATAAGCATTTATATAGTCATTTCTATAATGTATTATTTCTTCAAGTTCATCTCTATCTGTACATACTGGACTATAATAATCTTTTTCTAAAAAAACCCTACTTAGTACATACTTAAAGCTTAAGCCATTTATTTCAAGTAATCTATCTAATAAATCACCATATTTAATAGTTTCACTACTTGCTAAATCAAATGTCCTTTTATTTAATTTATCACTATACTTTATTCCTTTTACAAAAGCATAAGCACAATCTTCTTTAGTTATTACATCCATTATATCATCCCTATTTCCATGATACATGAATGTTTCTTCTAGAGGATTAGATAAAACTAAAGGTATTCTATATATTGTATAATTTTTTAATTTTTCTTTAACTAATTTTTCACATTCTATCTTAGCATTTTCAAAATAATCATATTCATCTAATTTTAGTTTACTTTTAACACTCGGATTTTCTATTTGTTTATATACACTCGTAGAAGATGCCAAAAACAAATGACATTTTGGATTATAATAACTTATTGCACGAACAATATTTTCGCAACCTCCATAGTCTATGGCCATTGCTAAACCTTTTTTCATATTTGCAAGCGGAGGCATCGCACTAGCTAAATAAATAATATAATCATGATCTTTAACTAATGCTTCCATTAAAACTCTATCTGTTACATCTCCATATAGGATATTAACTCTTTTTCTAAATCTTTTTAATCTTTTAAATACTTCTTTAGTTTTTAAATCTAATATAGTTATTTCATATTTTCCTTCACTAAGTAAATATTTAACAGTATGAACCCCGATGCTACCTGCAGCACCAACAACTAGTATTTTTTTCATATGTCCACCTCTTATAAACAATTAATTATAATTAATATTATTATACCTATTATTATACCATAAATAGTTTCTTTTTTATGTATTTCTTCATAAACTTCTTTTAAAAGTTCAAATAATAGAATATGAAGAAGCATTCCACATGTCAGGGATAAAATAATGATTTCTAAGTTTTTGCTTAAACTTCCAAATATACTAAAGATTAAACCTCCAATAAAACCAGATAAAACAAGTAATATAACGAGTGTTATATTTTTTTTATTTTTAAGTGATGGAGCTATTTGAAAACCAAATGGCAAATTATGAAGTCCAATTCCTATTAACATTATTAATCCACTTTTTATATTATTTATGGATACTCCATATAATGCCATACCTTCGATTATATTATGAAGTAAAAGAGCAATTATTGTTATAAGGCTAACATGTTCCATGTGCTCTATATGTTCTTTTTTCTCTTCATCGTTTTCATGGTGTTCATGTTCATGATGAGGAAGTAATCTATCAATGAAGATTAATGCAAGTAAACCAATACCTATAAAAATAATTGACCATAAGTTACTTGCCTCAATTATTTCAGGTACCAAATCAAATGATATGAGTCCAATTATAACCACACAAGCACAGGCAATTGACATTCTAGAAAATGCAACTTTATTAGAAATATATTTATAAACAATTATGCCAATCAAAAAAAATAAACCACTAAAAAGCGTTAATAACAAAGCCATACTTAATTCCTCTTTTCTTTATGTATTTTACCAAAATTATGGTATTTAATCAAGAATTTTTAGAAATAATAATTTGACTATTAAAAAATTTATTTTCTTTCATAACTTTGTAAAGATTTTATGAACACATTCGCTATTTTTTCAACGTTAAGTCTAACTTTTTTTATTGTCTTTCCATCGTATTCTATTTTTCCGTAACTTTCAATTCCCACAGGAAATTCTATATCATTGTCATAAACAAATTCTACTTCAACAGCATCTTTTGCATGTCTTTTCGTTATTTCTGTGTTACCAGCGTGTAAAAAACTGCATCTCAATGCATAAAATAATTTTCCATTTAAACATGTACTAATTATATCATTATTAATTTCATCAACACAATAATAGTTTACTTTTATATTATCATCAAACCATTTTATGTAATTTTCTTTTTTATTATTTCCCATATTTTTAGATAATAAATCTGGTATGATAAAACAAAGAGCTAGTATTGCTGCCCTATTATGATTATCTAGAGAGTTTTTTAATGAATTTATTAATTCATCTATACTTAAATTTTCATGTGCTTTTAGAAAACAATTCATAGCTACTCCTTTTCTTTGAATATATTTTTACATAATCAGATATAAAAGTCAATTAAATAATGAATTTTTTAGAAAATAAAAAAGGACCGAAGTCCATTTTTATTTTCTTAATTAAGCACAATTAGCTTTATCAAATTTTAATACACCAGTTAAATTTTTACCAGTATTAGTATTTTGATCACTATCTAAGTTAATTAGTGTAACTGTAGTTTTCCAAGCTTCTGTAACTGTAGCTCCAGCAGCAGCTGTAATTTTGTGAACATAATTAGTTTCACCAGCAGTTGTAGGGATTTTAATTTCACCTTTTTTAGTAGTGATATCCATAGCAGTGATAACTGATGTACCTTCTTTAGTTACATCTAATGTTAATTCAGGTGTACTTTCATTAACAGTATATACAAAATCGTTTGCTGTAATATTTAGAGAAACACTATAGCAAAATTGTAAATCAGCAGCATCTGGTGTTTGTCCTCCAGCAGCGCCTGGAGCAGTAAATGATACAGTACCATTTGATGAACCAGTAGCATTTCCTTTACCTTGAGCAAATGTTGTTGCATCAGCATAAATATTAATTGCTCCATCAATAGCAAAAGATGAATTTCCGGCAGTACCAGTTATAACGTTAACTTGTTTAGAAACTGCGTCTCCTCCTTGTGCAGTGAAGTAAGCGAATGTTGCACCTACAACAGCAACTAATAATGTTGCAACTGCGATTACTGTTAATAGGATAGTATTTTTTTTGTTATCCATAATTCTTCCTTATCTCCTCTCTATCTTAATATTACCATTTTATATTTTAAAAATCAACCCTTAAGTAGAAATTTTTTAAAATTTTTTTCACTTTGTTTTCACATTACATTTTTTAGTAAAATTGAGTTTACAATACAATGTAAACTCAATTCTATTATAAACTCATTGTGAAGGTTTTATTTGTTGTATCAAGTACTATTTTCATTCCTGATATGGAAGTTGTTCCGCCCCCAACAAATTTGTAAGTTGGATAAAGATTTCCACTTGAAATACTAGCAGCACTGCTATAAGTATCAATGTTGTTTTTCTTAATTATTTTGCTTATAGTTGTTCCATAACTATTTGCAACAGTATATATATTACTTCCATTAAAAGTACTACCTAAACTAGTTAAACTATTACTTGCTTTTTCTTCAACAGTTAGATTACCACTATAAACTACATTGTTATATGTAATATCTAGGTTATAAACACCTGGATAAACACCTGCTAAGCTAAATACTCCACTTGATGATGTGGTACTTGTTACTGAACCATTTTGTAAGCTTATTACTGCTCCACTTAAATTATTTGTGCCATCAGTTATTGTTCCATTTAGGGTATAGTTCATTTTGGCATTAACTACTTCTGCCACTATTTGAGCATTTACATAAAAGTAAGAGTAACTTGCTGCAGATATTGCTTTATCACTTAACCATAGCTTTATTCTATAAGTTTTTGTAGAATTAGAGCTGGATGTACTACCTAAAGTATCAAATAAAATACTATATCTATTGTTTCTACTATCAGAATTATCTATTTTATAAATTGGTAAATCAGTTACACTAAGTGGTCCAGCTACTAATGTATCAGCAGTTCCTGCTCCATTATATTCATACACAGCGAACCTAACATAATCAAGTGGTGTTAGCATATCTGTATCTTTATATCCAGTTCTTGATGTAAAATTTTCCATATCATAGCCAATATTCATAACATAAGTTGAATCTAATGTACCTGTATTTTGAATATAAATGACACTTACATCATTTTGATTCATACCTTCGGCATCTGACATTGGTGTTAAACTATTATTTCTTTGAATTGCTGAGGTTTCACTACCATATGAAACTTTTAGTGTACCTGTTGTAATACTTTGGTTAGTGGTATTAGTTTTAACAGAAAAGAATGATGCATAACTAAATCCGATTGAGGCAATCGTTAAACAAAATACACAAACTGCTATAATAAAATTTTTATTTTTAACAAATTTATTAACTTTTTCCCAATTTATTTTCTTCACTATCTATCACCTAATATTATAATACCACAAAATATTTTCAAATAAAAGAAAAAGTTATTTTTTATCTAACTTTTGTCTTTTTTGTTTTTAAATATTTATCTAAGCCTCTGAAACCTTGGTTTTCATAATCAAAATCTTTAACTAATGAGTAATCCTCAATACCCTTTTTATCTAAATATTCTTTAATCATTTCTTCAGTAATATTATTATAGTTTATTTTAGCTGTAATTCTAGCTAAAAACTCTTTACTAAAACTATCTTGATAATTACTTTTACCTTTCATAAATCCTATTTTTTGATTAATCATTACATTACTTGTCATAAAGATATAAGTATTTTTAAAATCTATTTTTTCTCCCTTAGAATTGGTTACGTATCCTTCGTCTAAGATTTGTAAAAATAAATTAATAACATTTGGATGAGCTTTCTCAAGTTCATCTAATAAAATAATAGAATGCGGATTCATACGTACCTTTTCAAATATATTTTCATCATCATAACCAACATATCCTGCACTAGCACCTATTAATCTAGTTATAGACACACTTTCGTTATATTCACTTAAGTCTAGTCTTATTAAAGGTATATCCAGATATTTTGCTATTTCTTTGACAGTTTTAGTTTTACCTACTCCAGTTGAACCTGTAAGTAAAATGGATACTGGTAAATCTTCTTCTTTTTGTTTTAGAGCATTTATTATTTCTCTAACCACATTATTTTGGCCAATTATATTATCAAGTAAATAATTTTCTAAATCCTTAAAGTCATTTTCAATAAATGGTATATTATTTTTTCTTTCTAACATTTCTTTTATATCTTTTGCTGTTATTTTATTTGGTGTATTTTCTTCTTTATCTATTTTTTCTTGCAATTTTATTTCCATACTTCGGTATTTTAATGCTTCATCAAAATTATTTTTCTTTACCATATTTTCTTTTTTCTTAACAATATTAAGTAGTTTATCTTTTAACTTAGAAATATCTTTTTCTTTAGTACTTTCTACTTCTTTCATAGCACATACGCTATCTAATAAATCAATTGATTTATCAGGATTAAATCTATCTAAAACATATCTATCTGTTAAAGATACTATATTCTTTATATTTTCTTCAGTTATCTTTATATTATAATGTTTTTCAAATGATGGTCTTATCTTTGATAATATGTTTTCTGTTTCTTTAATAGTTGGTTCATTTATTTTTATTATTTCAAATCTTCTTGATAAAGCTTTATCTTTGGCAATAAATTTATTGTATTCATTTGTGGTTGTTGCTCCGATTATTTTTACTTTTCCACGTGCTAAATAAGGTTTAAGGATATCACTTGCATTTATTGCTCCTTCTGCACCACCAGCATTAGCCATCGTATGAATTTCATCAATAAATAATATTATTTCTGGATTTTCTTCAATTTCTTTAATTACTTTATTTAATTTTTCTTCAAATTCTCCACGATATTTAGTACCTGCAACTAGCGAAGACATTTCAAGTGATACTATTTTTTTATCCTTTAATTTATTTGGAACGTTACCACTTTTAATTCTTCTTGCAAGTTCTTCAATAATAGCACTTTTCCCTACTCCGGCTGGACCTATTAATAGAGGATTATTTTTATTTTTACGAAGTAATGTTTCTATTATTAAGTTTAATTCTTTTTCTCTACCTACTAAAATATCATCACTATTTATTTCTGACATATCTTTACCAATATTATATAATTCTAGCTTAGTATTACCTTTTTTATGTTTCTTTTTTATTTCATCATAAAGTTTATCAATATCAATACCCATGCTAATTATAATTCTAATAGCTATACCTTCTCCTTCTTCTAAAATTGCTTCTAGAAGATGCATTGGTTCCATCATTTTATTTTTAGATATTTCATCTGCTGTTTTTATTACTCTTTTTAAAAGTGGTGTGTAAATACAAGTACATTTTTTATTTTCACTTGTTCCCACGACTAAAAGAAGTTCATCTAAAAACTCATCATATGTTAAATCGTATTTTAATAATATTTTCTTTATTTTATCATCATTATTTATCAAACTTAATAATAAATGTTCTGTTCCTATATAAGGATGATTTAAATCAATTGCTATTTTTTCTGCATCTTTAAATATTCTTTTTACTTCTAAACTATAATTATTGTACATAGAAGCCTCCCTTTTATAATTCTATGTACGTTATGGTAAAAATTTTATTGTTTTATACAAGTTTGGTTATTTTCTCCGATTATTTTCATACTTGTTGGATATCTATTTAATATAGCAAAAGTTTCTATATAATTAAAGTTAGATAAAAGTCTTATTATATAATTTAAATCACTTTTTAACATATCATGATTAATAGTAAATTCATAACTTCTATTTATGTTTTTGCTCTTGTATGTTACTTTTATCCACATATGCTTAAGGGGATATTTTTCAGAAATAAGTCTTGTTTTCTTATCATCCTTATTTATAGTTATATTTAATTCATAAGATATTTCTTCTTTGTCTTTACATATATTTGTCATTCTTTTTTCATAAATGTTTTCTTCATCTTCAAACACTTCGTAATTATCTAAAGAAATTTTGTTTTTGAGAAAATGAACTACAATTGGTGTTTCTTTAGAATATATTTCAACTTCATCATGTTCTAAACTTTCCATACTTGGATTAATTATTATTCTTGTATCACTTAGAGAAAATAACCTTTCTATTTCCTTTAGTATATTGTCATTTACAATGTTATTATTTAATCCAATTATTTCTAAGTAGTTTATAGGAGTTATCCCTAGCTTATTTAAGGCATCACTTAAACTAATGCTTTCTTTATCGCATTTTCTATTAATTCTTGAAATGATTGTTTTAACTTTTCTAATATCTTCCATAATTTTAGTATACTACATTTTTAAAAGAAAAAAAACTATAAATTTTATAGTTCTCTTTTCAAGTCATTGATTTGCTTTTTAGATAGTCCAGTTATCTTGGTAATGGTATTAACATCTATATTTTCTTTAAGCATTTTAATTGCTGTTTGCATAATATTTTGTTCTATACCTTGGGCTTCGCCAAGTTCATAATAAGATTGTTTTAATAGTTCTTCACGATTATAAGGTAAAGCAGCATCAAAACTCAATGTTAATTTCTTAGCTTCATCAATTATTTTATCCATAAACACATATCCATTACACACACTATCTAATTCTTCTTGATATAAATTTAACTTATATTCATTAATTTTTCAAGATTAATCTAACTAAAAAAGAGTTCATTTCTGAACTCTTAGATATAAGTTACTACTGTAAATAATACAAGTAATATAATGATCATACCAACTACATATAACCAAATATATTTGAACCAATCTTTGTAACTTACTTTCATCATTGAAAGACCTAGTACTAACATGGCACTTATTGGTACGAATATTTGAACAATACCATACATTGATGTAAATATTGTATGAACAATTTCAATATTATCAGCATAAACAGAAGTTAGGAAACTTCCAATTGTATAAGCTACATATCCAAAATCACTATGGAATGCTGAAGTTATAAATGCTACTATTGAAGTTAAATATGGATTAAATCCTTCAACAAGATTTAGAATCCAATTAAATACGGAATTAAGTGGTGAACCAGAAATATAACTTGCTGCAAAAATCAAGTTTGCAAATATCAAGAATAATAATGGCTTAAACATTTTCTTAGTTCCTTCATAGAAACTTTCAACATATTCATCAAAACTCATCTTATACAAGAATGCTAATAATGCACTTACAATAAGTAGAACTATTAAAATGTTAAATACATATTGGAAACTACCTAATGCACTCGCATTAGCACCAAGAATGTATTGAATTATATAAAATTCACTACCAGCTTCTAGTCCAGTTAACCATTCATGGAATTTGTCAAAGATTTCAATTCCAAAAATAGTATTCCAATTAATGTAACCAAGTATTGTAATTATAACTGAAATTGCTAGAACTATGATGGCAGGTAACATTTTTGTTTTACCTTTGTTAGATGCTTTTTCTACTTCAAATATATCATTTTCTTTATTAGCATTTTTTGCATTTTTCTTCATATCATCAGATATTTTGCGAACACGCATTACAATGAAGAAATTATATAGAACAATAGCAACTGCAGCAATCATATAACGATAATTTATACCAAGTTTAACATCTTGTCTTAATTGATTATTGAAAGCTGCTAGACTATCAGTTCCATAAGTACAACCTAGAATACCAACTAAAGCACTACCAAATGTTATAACAAATATAGTTAATTTGTCCATTCCCATTTTTGATAAAATTGTAACAAAGAATGGGATGAATAATAAAACTATAAGTGTTTGTGAGAATAATGAAGTAAATACAAATAGTATTACACTTATTATTACACTAGTAACAATTGGGTGTTTACCAAATTTTTCTGCTAAACTGTCAGTTAATTTTTGATATCCACTAATGTGAGATAATACTCCATAGAAACCACATACAACAAGTAGTAATGGAATTTTATCCATCATGAAATATATTGAATAATATAGCATAAAACCAATATCAGTTAGCCCTATACGAGTAAAGTCCTTATCAACAAAATCAGAACCTTGGAACATACCACTTGTAAATAACCATGAAGCAATTATTCCTGCTATTACAAGAACTAAAATACTTTTTGCTAGTGTATGTTTTTCACTTTTAAGAGCAATCATCATGCTTCCAACTATAAATAGAACCATTCCAATAACTTTTAATATCATATCTGGATTAGTTCCTTCAACAAATGCTGCAACTATAAATAATATAAACGCAACAATGTCCATTAAAGCACCTATACATCTTAATACGCCTTGTTTTTCAAATATTTTTTTCATTCTCTACCTCCTTACCTATGATTATAACACCCAAATAAAAGAAAAAAAAGTATTTTCATACTTTTTTCACATAAAATTATCTGCCAAAACTTAAAAATTGAGGAATATCTTTATCATTGTCATAACTATTTATGGCTTCATATAGTAAATCATACGCTACTTTTTGACCTACGTTTTTCTTTAACATTTCCAATAAAAATTCAAATTTTTGCTTAACTAAAGAACCATAATTTTTAGAAACTATAACAAATGAAGCTCTCATTAAGCAACTATTAAATATTGCTTCATGGTATTTATCAGGAGCATAAAATACATTGTTATCTAAATTCACTAATTTATCGGCAAGAACAGGAAAGAAATTACTTACTTCTGTTGTCTTTATCATTTCACTTAAAAATTTTTCTGAATCATCTATTAAAAGTAAACCATTTTCCATGTATGGATGAGGATTAATTTCAAAATTATCTCTTATAAGTTCTTTTTCAATACTTCTCATACTAAGTGCCATTTGATACTTAATTTTTGTTTTTTCTTTTTTATCACTAATATGATTATTTATATCAAAAATAGCTAAAGCCAATTTTATAATATCATTATAAATTGAAGTTACATACAAAGCACTAGGAAAATCTTCACCATTTAATATTTGTGATATTCTAATTTGGTGTAAATCATTGGAGATTCTTGCTTTCTTAATATCGCATTCCTTACAAGAAAAATTTATATTAATTCCTGCTTTAGTTTCAAATTTATTTTCTATGTAACTTATTATTTCTTCAAGATCACCGGATACTTTAAATCTTTCTAAAATATTTTCTTCAATAGTAATACAACTTTTTAAATTTTCTAATTCTTCTTTGTACTCTTTACTTTCTTTTAAATTTTTAAATTCTAACTCTGTTAATTTTCTATAACTTACATTTATACTATTAATTATATTTTCAAACATTTCAATGTCATTTAATGTTCCACTTTTTAACATATATATTATTCCTTTCTATAAACTTAAACTTACATGATTTGGAACTTTTTTATCTTGTTCTAAATTTTCTAATAAACTTTTTAATATTTCAATTGTGTATCTTACATCACTTTCATTTTCAAGTGTATCAGCTAAATCCATTAATAAAATTAATAAATCTTCCTTATTAAAATTTGGATAGTTTGGCAAATTGAAATTGCCTTCTCCATTTATAAATTCTTTTATCTTTGATATCACCAAATTTGCAGTATTTTCATCTAACATAACTAAACATGCTCTAATACTTGTACAAGTAAATAAAAAGTCTAAATATTCATCTTTATTGTTTTTAAAGTCTTTTTTAAATGAAAAAACACTTATTATATAACTACGAAGAATATTTATTGTTATACTATTGGTAAAAAATTTTCCAACATTTTTTAATGTATTTCTTGTTAAATATGGATTTTCTGGTACTTCAAAGTTAGTTTCTAAAAGTTCCTTTTCTACTTCTCCGATTGTAAGAGCTAAATTGTATTTAATCTTGATAGTTTCTTTTTTATCTTTTAGTAAACTTAATGTTAATCTTATTAAATCTAAATTTATAGATAATTCATATAAAGTTCTTGAAAAACTATATCCGTGAAAATTTTCATTAGGCATCAGCTTATATAAATAAGTATATATTTTATTCATTATACGGATTTGATATAATTTGTTATTGTTTGCTAAAGGATGCAAATAAAAAGCCATTGATAGATTATATTTTTTACTAAAAAAGTTAAATACATCTTCTGCATAGTCCTTAGTTAATATTTCTTTTAAGTATTCATCTTCAATATCAGCACACGATTTAATTGTTTTTACTGCATATTCATATTCATAAGATGTCTTTTTATCTTTCATTTCTAACTCAGATAAAAGTTCATATGCTTCTTCGATAGCTTGAGCTTCTTCTTCGATTGCCTTTATTGCTTTAGTTGTTTTTTCATTAAACATAATCTCACCCCTGAAATTAGCTCTTATTCTAACAGAAAAAAAGACTAAAGTCAAACTTTAATCTCTTGGTTTCATTGTTGGAAATAATATTACTTCACGAATTGTTTCTTGTTCTGTGAAAAACATTACAAGTCTATCAATACCATAGCCGATACCTCCAGCTGGTGGCATGCCATATTCTAGAGCTTCAATGAAGTCCATATCAATGTCATTTGCTTCATCATTTCCTAAATCTCTTTCTTTTAATTGTTCTTCAAATCTTTCTAATTGATCAATTGGATCATTTAATTCAGTATAGGCATTTGCAAATTCTTTTCCTCCGATAAATAATTCAAATCTATCAACAAATCTTGGATCTTTTGGATTCTTCTTAGTAAGTGGAGATATTTCTACTGGATGACCATATAGGAATGTTGGTTGTATTAATGTTTCTTCAACATATTTTTCAAAGAATAAATTAATAATGTGTCCAACATTTTTTTCATGATCTGCTACTTCAATATGATGTTCTTCTGCAAGCTTTAAGGCTTCATCAACTGTCATTTTCTTTGAAAAATCAATACCTGTTTTTTCTTTTATTGCATCAACCATTGAGATTCTTTTCCATGGTCCTTCAAGACTTATTTCATTTCCACCCCAGTTATATGTCATTTTCCCCATTACTTCTTTAGCTATTTTAGTAAACATGCCTTCAGTCATATCCATCATACCTTCAAGGTCACTATAAGCAAGATATGCTTCCATTAGAGTAAATTCTGGATTATGTTTTGTATCCATTCCTTCATTTCTAAATACTCTACCTATTTCATATACTGCTTCCATTCCTCCTACTAAAAGTCTTTTTAATGGAAGTTCTAGAGCAATACGTAAATACATGTCAATATCTTGAGTATTATGATGTGTTACAAATGGTCTAGCACTAGCACCTGTTAAAAGAGTTGTTAAAACTGGTGTTTCAACTTCTGTAAATCCACGACCATCCATAAAATTTTGAATACATCTAATAATTTTAGGTCTAGTAAAAGCTACATTTCTAGCTTCTTCATTCATTATTAAGTCAACATATCTACGACGATATCTTTCTTCAGTATCTGTTAGTCCATGGAATTTTTCTGGAAGTGGTGTTAAAGCTTTAACTAAATGTGTATATTCTAAACATTTAATTGTTACTTCTTCAGTTCTAGTTTTCATTATTTTACCATAAACACCAACTATATCACCTAAATCAGCTGATTTAAATAAATTATATACTTCTTCTCCAACATCATTTATTGATATATATATTTGGATACTTCCTAATTTATCTTGAATTGTAAAAAATGATGCTTTTCCCATTTTTCTAATAAACATAATACGTCCTGCCACTGTTGCAGTATCTTCCATATTTTCAAAGTCATCATGAGGCACATCTGCATATTTTTCTTTTAAATCCTTTGAATAAGCATTTCTTTCAAATCTGTGTCCAAAAGGGTCTATTCCCATTTCACGAATTTTTTCAGCTTTTTCTCTTCTTACTATTTCTTGTTCTGTTAATTCATTCATAATTAATCCTCCGTCTGGTGTTATTTTAACACAAAAAAACAATCTTGCAAACAAGATTGTTAAAAATTTATTATATTTTATACATTTTTTTATTTTTCTTAGTTACACTATAGATTAATCCAGCACCTATAATACCACAACCAATGATTGCAATTGGAAGAGCTGCACCAGTTTTAGTTTCTGTAGTTGTTTCAATTTCAATTGTTACTTCACTACCTATTGATGGATTAGTAACTTTTAAACTACAATCAGCAGCTGATGATTCAAGTTCTAGAGTAAATGTTACTAATGTAAAGTTAGAAGCTGTAATATTACCATTATTTGCAATTAAGCTTAATGGAATTGATGTTCCAGCTAATTCAGCATCACTTGGTGAAACTTTTTGCCATCCATCACCAGGTGTTAAAGATTTTACTGTAACTCCATTTCCTACAACTTCAAGAGTTGCTGAGAATGAATTAATTTCTGCTGTATTTCCTTCAACATTGATTTTACATGTTGATGTACATTTTCCTCCTTCAGTTGGACAACTTTTTTCACACTTTGGAACTATTGTTGCTGCGTCAACACCCATAGGTATAATTATTATAGCCATTACTAATGCTATAAAACTGATAATTTTTTTCATCACTATATCTCTCCTTATCTTTATTATGTCTAAATTATATCATAAAAATACAAAAAACAACATATTTTTTACAAAATTATATTAAAAAATGTAAAATTGTGTTATTATAATAAAGTAATAGGATTTGAGAATATGAAGAAATTATTATTTAAAATTAAAGATAGTGCCTTATATATTAAGGAAAAAGTGCGATTATCATGTGAAAATAAAAACTTACTTAATACTAATGTAATTAGTTCTGATGAACTAATATTTTCTCTTGATTATTTGAATAACAATGTAAAAATTACTTCAACTTTTATAAATGAACTTACTAAAAACTATGGTATCGATACTATAATTATCGAAAAAATGGAATTTGTATCCACTATTCTTAATGTATTAAAAAATAATACTAATATTATTAATTTAATTATTAAAGAAGATGTTCAATTAAATTTTAATATTTGTGAACTTATTATTAAAACTAATATTAAAAATGTAAATTGTTATAACCTTCAACCTTTTATGATTGAATATTTAGATAAATATGGTGTTTTAGTAGAATCTAGAAATGAAATACTATATCTATCAAATTTTATGCTTCAAAATAATCTTAGTATATTTTCTAGTATGTTTTATAAAATGACTATCCAGATAGATTTACCAATGTCAGTGCAAGATGAAGAAGACTTTGAAGCTTTTATTAAAATAAATAAATACTTAAAAACTATAAATGTTAATTACGTAAATAAAAATGACTTAGAATATATTATTAATACTCTTAGAAAAAATAATAAAGAAGAAATTGAAAAAAGGAAAATCAACAGAACAGATAGCAGATGAATTAGAAGAAGATATAAACATAATTCAAAAAGTGGTTGAGAAATTAAAAAGCCAAATATAGAATTTGTCAAAAGAATTCCCTGAAGTGAATAATAAAACTTCAGGGAATTTATCATTTGCTCACTACCGGTATTATTCTGTAGTATCACGTCGGATCAATACAGGCGTAATCTGCTTATGAACCGGCTCTTTTAAAGGAGTTGGTTTTCTTTTTTTCATTTCATTCATCTGGAGAACCAGAAGCTCCATGGCAGTCTGTGCAATTTTCTCAATCTGCTGTCCAACGGTTGTGATTGGAAGGATAGCTTCGCTTGCAATAGGAGAATCATCGAATCCGACAATCTGATAGTCTTTCGGGAGTTTCCCGTATTTTTGAAATATCAGATTCAGGAACATACTGGCATAAGTGTCATTTGCAAGAAAGACCCCCTTTTTTTGTGAGGGATATTTTTCTTCAATTTCGTTAAATATGTTTTTTAGTTGAGTCAGGGTTTCCTGATAAGTGTTTCCAAGATTTCTTTGGATTAATTCGTGAACGACATGGTGTTCGTTACAGATATCTTCGAATCCCCGGATACGTCCATAG
>ERZ824600.3319-NODE-3319-length-15544-cov-5.021112_pt1 | contig 15544 bp, 13 predicted proteins | sample MGYA00519933_ERZ824600 | MGnify/ENA primary metagenome ERZ824600 (study PRJEB31778, sample SAMEA3449178) | human gut metagenome | biome: human gut; feature: human-associated habitat; material: faeces | place: United Kingdom | collected 2010/2012 ... | reverse complement strand
CCCCTGTGTAAGGGGAGGGGGACCGCCGTAGGCGGTGGAAGGGCTGTTGGGAACTAAAAAGCCGGCTGCCATATTATGAGTTCGTGACAATTTTTCTGCTATACCGATTCTATAGTTATTGCAAGCCTTAGTATGGCAGAAAAATCGTCACGAACCAAATTTGATTAAGGATTTCTCAGTTTCCAACAGCCCCTCCGTCGATTGAGCCGCTATGCGGCTCAATGAGTACCTACCCCCCTACACGGGGGAGGCATACACGCGCAAGCCTTTCAGTATGTATTATCAACTTAATTCTATAATGTATCTTACCTAAGTTGGTAACGCTACCCGTCTACACAAGTGCAATTATGCGGTCTTACAGCAAGTATCAAAAACCGCCCCTGCCGCTATCATGCGCGGAGGAGGCGGTTTTCGTACTGGTATAGTTCATACCGTTATTTGAATATTCATCGGCAGCTTACCGTACTGCGAAGTCAGCCTGCAATCGGGCAGCGGCTTTATCCGCTTTTCGACGGTCTTGTACGCTTTTCGACGGCGTTATCCGCGCCTCGGCGTCATTTCTCGGTCAAGTGCTCGAGTCCCTGGCTGAGCACGGTTCTAACATGTCCGTCGGCGAGCGAATAGAATATCGACTTTCCCTCGCGTCGGCTGCCTATCAGCTTATTTCGGCGCAGTATAGCCAGCTGATGAGACACGGCGGACGAGGTCATTTGGAGCATTGCGGCGATCTCTCCGACACACAGCTCCCCGCCTATCAGCGCACAGAGTATGCGTATACGAGTCGAATCGCCGAAAACCTTAAACAGATCGGCAAGGTCGCACAGCTGCTCCGCGCTCGGCGCGGGCATATCCGTTTTGTTTTCACACATGGCGTGCCTCAGTTCTTATGTCGGGAGCGGCAGTATCGGACGCCGCTGCAGCATGCTTTTCCGCATGCCAGCCATCATGCAGGGCACGTATCGCATTGAGTACGGCTATGACCATAACTCCGACATCTGCGAATACCGCAAGCCACATATCTGCGTGTCCGGTCGCACCGAGCACAAGGCAGATAAGCTTAACCGCTATGGCAAATGTGATATTTTCATATACTATACGCATACATTTGCGGGATATTCTTATTGCCCTGGCGATACCGCGTGGGCTGTCGTTCATGATAACGACATCAGCAGCCTCGATAGCCGCATCCGAGCCGAGCGCACCCATGGCGATACCCACATCCGCGCGGGCAAGCACGGGAGCGTCGTTTATTCCGTCGCCGACAAAAGCAACCGCACCGTTCTTGCCAAGCATATTCTCTACGACTCCGACCTTGTCGGCGGGCATGAGCGAACCTATCGTTCTGCCGATACCGAGCTCCGCGCCGACCTTCTTCGCCGTCTCGTCACGATCGCCCGAGAGCATTACCGTATCGGTGATGCCGAGCGAACGGAGATCGGCGATAGCCTCCTTTGCATCGGGCTTGATTACATCCTTGATAAGGATATGGCCTGCATACTCGCCCTCGAGAGCGACATGAACGACCGTTCCGGTATGATGGCACTCGAGATAATCAATGCCGAGCTCGCGCATCAGCTTATCGTTTCCGACAGCGACTCTTGCACCGTCAACAAGAGCTGTGATTCCTTTTCCGCCATGCTCGGTTACGTCTGATATGCGGCTGTTATCAACCTTTTTCCCATATGCCTTCTGCAGACTGCGGCTGATCGGATGTCCCGAATAACCCTCGGCAAGCGCCGCATATTCGATGAGCTGACCGCTCGACAGCGGTGAATGGTGAACGCCCGCAACCTCAAACACGCCCTTGGTCATTGTACCGGTCTTATCGAATGCGACGGTACGGACGCGCGAGAGCATCTCCATGTAGCCAGAGCCCTTGACAAGTATTCCCGATTTACCCGCACTGCCGATGCCGGCAAAGAATGTGAGCGGAATACTGATAACAAGAGCGCACGGGCAGCTGATAACAAGGAAGGTAAGCGCGCGGTAGATCCAGCTGCTCCAGTCACCGCTCATGCCCATTAACAGACGGATAACCGGCGGGAGCACCGCAAGTGCAAGCGCGCCGATACATATACAGGGAGTATAGATACGTGCAAAGCGCGAGATAAACGCCTCGGAGCGAGACTTCTTAGCTCCTGCATCAGCCGCAAGCTCAAGTATCTTGGATGCGGTGGATTCGGAAAACTGCTTCTCGGTCTTGATCTTCAGTGCGCCGGAGAGATTTATGCAGCCGGAGAGAACATTATCTCCTTCACCGACACGGCTCGGCACACTCTCGCCCGTCAGCGCAACGGTATCGACCGTACTCGCACCGCCGACGATAACGCCGTCTATCGGCACGCGCTCGCCGGGGCGGACGGTAATTACCGTTCCCACCTCGACGGTTGACGGGTCTACCTGCACCTGCTCACCGTTTTCACCGTCGATCCATGCATAGTCGGGGCGGATATCCATCAGTGTGCTGATGCTCTTTCGGCTCTTGCCTACGGCATAGCTCTGGAACAGCTCGCCTATCTGATAAAAGAGCATTACCGCCGCGCTCTCGGAATATTCTCCGGTCGCTATCGCGCCGATCGTTGCGACAGTCATGAGAAAATTTTCATCAAACGGTCTGCCGTGTATTATTCCCTTGAATGCTTTTTTGATGATGTCATATCCGATAACAACATACGGTATTAGGTACATGCAGAGCGTCGGTATGCCCTTTTCCGGCAGAACCGAAAACTCGATCAGCAGCTTTAGAGCGACCAACAGCACCGCAGTTATGATTATGCGGATAAGCACCTTTTTCTGTTTTTTATTCATTGTCCGTTCCTCACAAAACTATGTAATATAGGACGAGGATAGCAGCACCGTGCCTCCCCGCGCGCAGCTTTCGCCGATTGTCTGCGATATACCGGTCTGCCGGCAGCCCTTACAGCTCTATATCGCAGTCGTCCTCAACCTTGCGGCAGTTGTGAAGCACCTGCTTCATGACCTTTTGCTCGTCCGCACCGTCCTCAAACTCAACCGCCATCTTGAGAAGCATGAAGTTGACAGAGGCATCCTTGACCCCCTCGGTCTTTTTCGCAGCCTCCTCCATAAGCAGCGCGCAGTTCGCGCAGTCAACATCGATATTGTAGGTCTTTTTCATAACTATATCACCTTTCCCGACGGGCATCCGCCTCGCCGCCTGTTCTTTTGAACATTTGAGTATTTGTTCAATTGTTTGACTGTATTATATACCGCGGCGAGACGTTTGTCAATAGTATTTTTCGATTTTTTCAAAAATATTTTTTCAATAATATTTTCGCGATTTTTGCGAAGGTACGGTAATTTTGACCTTGCCGAAGCGGTAATTTTTCTTTGTCGAAAATGCTTCGGCAGCGGAACAGCGAAAAAACGCATGCAAGTGGTTGTTAAAAAACTTGTTTTTAACAGCCACTTAATTCGATTGAGGATAGGTAAAAATGTTCGGAGCGGCACCTGCAGTTTCTTCCACATCAGAGCGGGGAGAGATAAAAAAGATGCAGAAGCGTCGAAAATCGTCACGTCGGCGTACAAGCGTACGGCAGAGGCGATTTTCGGCGGTAGAAAAAGCGGATAATTATTTCTTCGGAGAAATCCGATAGGATTTCATCTGCTTTTATGCAATTTGTGCCGTATAAAAGACCGAATCATACCCTTATCCGCTTTTTCGGTCTGCGCTTTTTTAGCCTCCCCCCGGCATGCGTGTCTAAACTGTTAAAGCGAAAAAGCATAAGTGAACAGCAGCTTTGTCAAAGCTGCAAATATCCATGCGACGGTACACTGCCACACAACGATGCCGGCAGCCCATCCTCTGCCGAGCTCGCGGCGAATGACCGCAACGGCAGCGACGCACGGCGTATAGAGCAGGCAAAAGACGAGCAGCGCAAGCGCCGCAGACGGCGATATGATCGAGGTGACGGCTGCGCCCGAGAGCAGCACCGAGAGCGTAGAAACAACGCTCTCTTTCGCCATAAAGCCTGCAAACAGCGCGGTAACTATCTGCCATGTACCGAAGCCGAGCGGACGGAAGATCGGCGATATAAAGCCGGCTATTCGAGCAAGCATGCTGTCTCCGGCATCCGAGACCGGGACAAAGCGGAAATCAAAGGTACGAAGAGCCCAGATTACCACAGACGCGACAAAAATGACGGTAAACGCACGACGTACAAAGTCTTTTGTCTTATCAAGCAGCAGCCTGCCGACATTTTTCGCACCCGGCATACGATAGTTCGGCAGCTCCATAACAAACGGGACTGCCTCGCCGCGGAACATAGTCTTTTTTGTAATAAGAGCCGTCAGGATACCTACGAGAATACCGAGCAGATACAGTCCCGAAACGACAAGCCAGCTGTGATCCGGGAAAAATGCCGCAGCAAAAAAGCCGTAGATAGGCAGCTTTGCGGTACAGCTCATCATAGGTGTGAGCAGCACGGTCATTTTACGGTCACGGTCGGACGGCAGCGTTCTGCTGGTCATAACCCCCGGCACGGTGCAGCCGAAGCCTATCAGCATCGGAACGATACTGCGACCGGAAAGTCCTATTTTACGCAGCAGCTTGTCGGTAACAAATGCGACTCGTGCCATATAACCGCTGTCCTCTAACATAGACAGGAAGAAAAACAGAATAACTATTATCGGCACAAAGCTGAGAACGCTGCCGACACCCGCAAATATACCGTCTACGATAAGCGAATGAATGACACTGCCCACACCTATTCGCGTAAGCGCTGCATCGACCACCGATGTAAGTGCCGTTATTCCTCCGTCAAGCAGCTTCTGCAGATATGCTCCGATAAGTCCGAAGGTCAGATAGAAGATCGCAGCCATTATCAAAATAAACATCGGAATAGCGGTAAAACGTCCGGTCAGCACACGGTCTATCCTGCGGCTGCGAATGTGCTCGCGACTCTCACGCGGACGCACAACGGTATCACGGCAGAGTGCGGTAATAAACGAAAAACGCATATCGGCTATTGCAGCAGCACGGTCAAGCCCACGCTCTCTTTCCATCTGCACAATGATATGCTCTATCATCTCGCGCTCGTTCTCGCTCAGCTTCAGCGCCGCCTCTATACGTGCATCTCCCTCGACGAGCTTGCTTGCCGCAAAGCGCACCGGAATACTCGCAGCGGCGGCATGATCCTCGATAAGATGCATTATTCCGTGCAGGCAGCGATGCACCGCACCGCCGTTCTCATCCTTTGAACAAAAATCCGTTCTGCCGGGGCACTCGCGATTCTGCGCGACATGGAGCGCATGCCGAACGACTTCGTCAACGCCCTCGTTCTTGCTCGCCGATATCGGAATTACCGGTATCCCGAGCCGCTCCTCCATCTCGTTAATACGCACCGAGCCGCCGCTGCCGCGCATCTCATCCATCATATTCAACGCAAGCACCATAGGAACGTCCAGCTCCATCAGCTGGAGCGTAAGATACAGATTTCGCTCGATATTGGTCGCATCAACGATATTTATTATTCCGCTCGGCTTTTCATCGAGAATAAAGCGGCGTGAAACTATCTCCTCGCTCGTATACGGCGACAGCGAATATATGCCGGGCAGATCGGTAACGCTCGCATCCGGATGCCCTTTTATCGAGCCGCTCTTGCGGTCTACCGTAACGCCGGGGAAATTTCCGACATGTTGATTTGAACCGGTCAGCTGATTAAACAGAGTGGTTTTTCCGCAGTTTTGATTCCCTGCAAGCGCAAAGGTAAGCGGAGTCCCCTTCGGCAGCGGATCGGTATGCGGCACATGATATCGCCCGCCCTCACCGAGTCCGGGATGCTCGACTCTGCGCCGCCCGTCGCCATAGTCAGGGCGAGTCTTGTCCTGTTCGCCGTTCGAAGGCTTTATCTCCACCTTTTTTGCATCGTCTATACGCATTGTCAGCTCATAGCCGTGAATGCGCAGCTCCATAGGATCGCCCATAGGCGCGTATTTCGTAAGCGTAACCGTCGCTCCCGGAATAACACCCATATCGAGAAAATGCTGCCGCAGGCTTCCATCGCCGCCGACTGCTGTTATTACAGCACTGCTGCCGATTTTCATCTCATTGAGTTTCATTTGTTTCTCCCGTTTGTCTTATTTCCATATATGATACCATTTACGTGTGACCATGTCAACCGCTAATTATGGTGCATAGGCAAAATTAAATCACAAAGAATTGATGCTGAAACTGCGGCGGTATCGGCAGATGGACCGATACCGCCGCAGCGACAGATATTTCAGATTTTTTAATTTTTAATTCGGATGCCGTCAAAAATCGCGGCAGAAGCAGCCGAGAGGTGCAAGCAAATCGTGATCAAAAGCAGAATGGCAGCACTCGGTTACATAGACACGACCGACCCGCAATAACGCCGCGCGCAAAGCAGCAGCGTCATGACACGATTCTTCCGAATTGCGGTTATGTACTATCGCTTCGGCGCGGTAAGATGTGTTCCGTCGGTAACGAATACTAACGTGCCGTCCCGGTCGGTACGGAATACCTCTGCGCCCGCCTCTCCGAGCCGCTCAAGCGTGCCGTCGCTCGGATGACCGTAGCTGTTGTTCTTTCCGCAGCTTATCACCGCATATTTCGGTGAGAGCGCCGAAAGAAAGTCCGCACCGCTCGATGTCGCCGCGCCATGATGTCCGACGCCGAGTAAATCGACCCGCAGCATAGCCGCAGGATAACGGTCAAGCAGCTCCGCTTCGGTAGGTTCTCCGACATCGGCAGCAAGGAATATACTGCTCGCGCCGAAGGTCGCACGCAGCGTAAGACAACGCTCGTTTTCATCCTCATCCTCCGATGCATCCGTATCGAGCGGAGACATTATAGTCATGGAGAGCTTGCCGAGCGCAAACACCTCGCCCGCCCTCGGCAGCTTGAGTTTACAGCCGTTCCGCTCTATCGCGAGGAGCAGCGACTGAAACGACGCCGTATTGCTCGTCTCTTCCGGCATCAGCGTCTGCCCGACCGGAATACTGCCGAGCACGCCGTCCGCGCCTCCGATATGATCGTCGTGCGGATGTGTAAGAACAAGATATTCTATCCTCTCCACCCCAAGCTCGGACAGCATTGCGAGCAGCGAAGCCTCCGCATCCTCGGGTCCCGTATCGACGAGCACATAGCCCTCGTCTCCGACCGAAAACAGCGTGGCATTGCCCTGCCCCACATCGAGAAAATATATCCTGCACTTCCCCGCCTCGGTCTGCGCGATAAACGGATCGTCTCCCGGTGAGAGCACCGAGAAAAACGGACTCTGCGGCATGCTGAGTCCGTCGGAGAACAGATACAACAGCACGACCGACAGCAGTACTACAAGCACCGTTGCAACCGCCGCGCCTCTGCCGCGCCAGTTATGAAAGGCTCTCGCCTCGCGCGCCGTACCATCTTTTTCGGCTCCGCGCTTCATACTCATTCGCCCCTCCCTATAATTATTTCTACTCGCGGCGCTCCTTGCTCGCCCCGCACCTATCAAAAAGCGATATGGCAGGCAGTGAGAGCGACAGCCAAAGCAGCGAGTATTCCGCGCAGACCTGACCGAGCAGGTTAAGCGGCTTTTCGGTATAATCCCATATTCCGAGCCCGGCTATAAGATTGAACATCACACCGAAAATGAACTCCGCCTCGCTGATAATAATACTGCACAGCAGCGCCCTGCTGAAAAGATCGAGCACACCCTCGGTGCACTCGGAAACATACAATATGCCGCATAGACACATGCCGCCGAGCAGCGCCATGCTCCAGTGCGTTCTGCCGCGCCAGCACAGCTCCGCAAGCGGATAGCCCGCCGCGCCGAGCAGCAGCACGAGCGGATAGCGCAGTCGGTGACAGAGATATTCCGCGCGCCGTCTGCCGCGGGATAAGCTCGCCGACTCGGATTCTATTCGCCGCTCGACTGTTTTTCCGATGTCCTTATCGGTGCCCTGCGCGGCTCTCCGTTCGATCACCGGCTCATTTTTCGTCTCGGCTTCTTCGCCGCGGCACTCACATATTTTGTTTTCCCCGACCATTCGATATCCCCCCCGCATTCGATACAGAGATATGATGGTCACAAAGCGGCGGGAATATTCTGCTCTTTCTCGCTATGCGGCAATTTTATGCCGATACGGCTCAGCCCTCCGTAAGCGCGGCGAAGCGGTCCTCCGAATAGGACGAAACGACCGACGAATAGTACGCAAGAATGATGACCTCAAGTGCGCGGCGCAGTCTTTTGCTCGAGCCGGGCAGCCGCTCAACATAATCGGAGGTCTGCTCGTCGATTATGCTGCGCAGACGCGCCGAATCCACCGTTCCTATCCCGTCGGCGGTATCTACTATACGGCAGATATAGTCAAAAAGTATAGGTTCCGAAATGATATCATCGGCGCGACAATTGAGATTGCCGTTGATATAGTGAAGCAGAAAGTCTATCTTTTCGAGCTTCATCGTCGCGCGCAGCATGTTTATGATAAGTATGCGGGCAAACTGCACCCTGCTGTAGTGCTTATTGACAGTATTGCCTATCCATCCGCGCTTGACCCAGTTCTGTATAGTCGAGCCGTCGATGCCCGCGAGCTCGCGGATACGGCTGAGCATTATGCCCTTGGACATAAAAAATATCTTGTCTATAAATTCAAGTCCAGTAACGCCGTTCATACTGCTGCGCGGTATGATCGAACCGGGGATATATCTGTCCTCCATGCTTATATTCATTGCATGCGCCTCCTCATACCGAAAGTATACAATCAAATCACGCGATTGTCAAGCACATATTTTAAATTTATCACGCAGTTGTCAGATGTAGAGTCTGATAAAAGCACCGCCATGCCGAATCGGTCAAAGACAAGCCAAAGAGGTCGGACGAATCGAAAAAAACGTACCGAGCAAAAGGATGCACGGATATCGTGCGGTACAGCGCCGGATTCAAAGCCGCCGCTAAGCGGGCGCGGCAGATAAAAAGCAGAGCCGCCCCTATCGGAACGACTCTGCCGTATGCATTGTATATTTGTCTGATGTAAGAGCCGTCGATCAGAGCGCGAGCTTCTTCTCCTCGCCGACGCCGAGCTCGACATCGTATTCCTTATCGCCTGCGATGATGTGCAGCTTGCCAGAGCCTACGGTAGAGCGAACGGTCAGCGAGGTGAGCACCTCATCCTTCCACTCTGCGTCCATCTCGTAGCCGCCGCGTACGCACAGACCGCGGAAATGTCCGCTCTTCCAGTCGTGCGGGAGCGCGGGAAGCACACGAACGATACCGTCGCGGCTCTGAAGCAGCATCTCGGCAACGGCAGCCGTACCGCCGAAGTTACCGTCTATCTGGAACGGCGGGTGCTCGTCGAGCAGGTTGGTATTAGTAGACTTAGTCAGCAGGTTGTAATACATGGTCGATGCGCCGTCGCGGTCAAGCAGGTGCGCATAGAGGTTGAGCACCCATGCGGCGCTCCAGCCGGTGTGCGCTCCGCCGTAAGCAAGGCGGTGCTGAATGCTCTTGTTAACGGCATCGAACAGCTCGGGAGTATTCTCCTTTGTTATGCTCCAACCGGGATAGAGTCCGAATGCATGCGAGATATGCCGGTGACCGGGCTCATCCTCCTCGTACTCCTCCTGCCACTCCATGAGTCTGCCGTCACTGCCGATCTTGAGCGGAGGCAGGCGCTTTGCAGCAGCCTCAACCCTTGCCTTAAGCTCGGGATTTTCGCCGACGATATCCTCTGCGCGGCAGTAGAAGTCAAACAGTCCGCCGATAATCTCGATATCCATGGTAGGCGACATGCAGAGCCATGCGCGCTTGCCGTCGATGATATAGCGGTTCTCTGGCGACATGGAGGGACCGGAATGGAGCAGTCCGTCCTTGCCCTCGCGCAGGAAGCCGAGGAAGAATTTGACGCTCTCTACAATGTACGGATATGCCGTGCTGCGGAGATAGTCCTCGTCGAGTGTGAAAAGATAGTGCTCCCACATATTGAAGCAGAGCCATGCTCCGCCCATCGGCCACATTCCGCACAGACCGTCGCAGGGTGCGGACATACCGTTGATATCGGTAACGTGATGGAGCACAACGCCGTCGCAGTCGTAGCACTCTCTTGCCGCGCGCTTGCCGGGCTCGAGCTGATAATTAAGAAGAAAATCAAAGAGCGGAATCGCGCACTCGGAAATATTAGCCGTCTCGACCGGCCAGTAGTTCATCTGCAGGTTGATGTTTGAATGATAGTCAGAGTTCCAGGGAGCAAACACGTTGCGGCACCAGATACCCTGAAGGTTTCCGGGCAGACAGCCGGGACGGCTGCAGCCGATGAGCAGGTGCTTACCGAAGTTGAAGTACAGACCCGCGATACCGTTATCGGCATTGCCCGCACGCATGCGCGCAAGACGCTGCGAAACGGGATATCTCTTCTGTATCTCCTGACCCTCGATGTAGACCTCGGAGCGGTTCATGAGCGCCGCATGGTCCTCTGCCGCGCGTGCGCGAAGCGTCTCGTAGCCGCGTGCGGCAAGCTTTTCGATATCGGGCGTCTTGCGGCGGCTGCGGTTCAGCGTCTGTATGGTGACATAGACGGTACATGCATCAGCACCCTCAAGTGAGATCTCGTTCTCGGACATTCCGAGACAGCCTCCCTCGGGATAAAAGCCGACCTTGACCTCAAAATCGTAAAGCCCGCACTGAGTCTTGCCGCGCAGGGTCAGAATATTCTCGCGCACGCTGCGCTCGAAATTATCGACCTCACGAATATATTTTGCCTTAAAAGAGATCGCGCCCTTTGTGTCCGAGGTAAAGCGGATACCTATCACATTATCCGGATAGGACGCCCACAGCTCGCGGCGGTAGTGAATTCCGTCGAGGTCATACTCAACACTTGCTATACCGTCCTCAAGATCAAGCTCGCGGGAGTAGTTGTCGAAATAAACATCATCCTCGTGAAATCTTACCCACAGCTCGCCCGCGGTCTCGAAGGACTTGATACGGCGGAAGCAGTCCTTCATGTTCTCCTCCGCCCACTCGTCAGCCTCGGCGGCATGACCGTTCATAAGCATCTCGTAGATGTGGTCGAGGCAGCTCTTCAGGCGCTTCGGGTTGTCAAGGGGTCCGCCCGCCCAAAGAAATTCCTCGTTGAACTGGAAGTGCTCCTCGGAAACACTTCCGCACAGCATTGCGGCAATATTTCCGGCACCGACGGGAGAACCGTCCTCCCAGTTGTTCGGCTCGTTATTCAGGTAAAGGAGCTTACCCTCATGCAGTTTTTTCTTGTCCATTATGTTTATCCTTTCGGGAACGGCGGCACTGTCCCGCGCCGCCTGAATACAGTGGTAGTATAACATATCGGATTTCAATATTCAATAGTTTTTCGGAAACTGCATCATGCTTTTTTAACAGGGTCTAATGCGGACATAGCTTAGTAAAAGCAAAGCAAAATTCCCGCCGCACGGAATATATCCGGTCGACGGGAACAAATGCAATTGAGGTAATACGGTGCGGAACATCAGCATGATAGCTTTGGCGATACCACAGCTCACGCTGCGGCGCGTGCCGCCTTTTCCGTCCTGCGGGCGCTAAGACGCTTGATCAGATATACCGCGCCCTTCATCAGCAGATTGACCGCAAGTATCAGCAGCGATACAAAGGCGGATGCCTCAAGCAGCATCTGCGCCTCGAACTGCGGGATAAGCAGCGCTATCGGCTTTGTTTTCAGGTCGGCGAGGAACGCTACGGCGGAGATGGTCATCATCGAATTGACAAAGAAATATGAAAACATCTCAACGAGCGTCGTCCGCGTCTGAGGGAGAAAGATATCGAGCGTCAGCCTCAGCCTGCTTATGCCGAGCGACGCGGCAGTCGCCTCAAGGTTCGGATTCAGCTTTGCTATGCTGTTATATATCATAAGGTAGGGCGAGGAGAAAAAGTGAATGGTATTTGCAAGGATAAGTATAAACAGCGTTCGGTAGATGAAGCTGCCGCTGAAGAACAGAGCATACGACAGACCGAGCACTATACCAGGGATGGCGAGCGGCATTATCGAGAGCAGATGCAGCAGCCGCGAGCTGCGCCCCGTTCCGCGCGCGGTAAAGCAGGCGCTGATAAATGCGACCGCCGTTCCGAGCAGGGCGGTGAAAAACGCTATGACGATCGAATTGACAAGGTATCCCGCCGCACCCTTACGAAAGGTATTTGCAACATTCTTCATCGTAAAGGTAAGGTCGTACGGATAGCTCTTTGTAAAGGTTATCGCCACAAACGATATGATAGGATATACAACGCATATCGAAAGCAGCAGAAGCAGGACAAGGGCAATGATATCGCGGGCGCGGTTGTGACGCAGATCAAAAGGCCGTGCAATACTGCCGCTGCGCTTGTCGCTCTTGCAGAACATGTCTATAAAGAATGCGGCGACTGCGGGAACGAGCAATATCAGTCCGAAAAAGCTGCCCTTTCCGAAATTCTGACCTCCTATGACCTCCTCATACATAAGCACGGGGAGGGTCTTATACATACCGCCGACCATGAGCGGTACACCGTAGTCGGTCACTATCATGGTAAATACGGCAAAGACTACGCTTATCATCGGCTTTCTCATATACGGCATGGTGATAGCGGAGAAGCGGCGGGGCTTTGAAAGTCCGAGCACCGCTGCCGCATCGTACGGAGTGCCGTCCTCGTAGCGGAGAATGTCCGATATCATTATATAGGCAACGGGAAAGGCATACATGACCGAACCGACGACTATGCCGGCAAAGCCGTATATTCCGCCGCTGAGCCCGAGCAGCTTTGTAAGGCTGCCGTTCGAGCCGAACAGAATGATAAGACCCATGCCGTGCGAGATAGACGGAATGAGCATCGGCAGCAGTATGCATACGCCGAAAACAGCCTTGAGCCATACCCTTGTCCGCGTCATGCACCATGCCGCGACAGCCGCGATCAGTATTGCAATAACGGTGGAGGTAAGCGAAACGATCACCGAATGCAGCACCGCCTCGCCTACCGCAGAGCTTGAGAGCAGCGCGGGAATATCTGCCTGACCGAGGTTGAGCAGCATTCCGATAAGCGGGCAGATCACCGCAACGGCAAAAAAGCAGCAGAGCAGCAGTACCGTGCTGCCGCGGAAAACACGTCCGTGTGCACCGGATGAGCCGCCCGATGAAACGGTATTAACAGCTGACAAGATCACACCCCCTCAGCGCATGTAACGGGCAAGGGAATCGATCTTTGCGCGCAGATTGTCGATAACGAAGCTGCGCACATAATCGTCCGCAGGGCTGTCGAGCAGCTCGTCGGGCGTTCCTATCTGATGGATGCGGGCGTTGCCCATGACCATTATGCGGTCGGACATCGCAAACGCTTCCTCCTGATCGTGCGTTATGTAGATCATGGTCGTGCCGAGACGCTGCTGAATGCTCTTAAGCTCACGACGGAGCGAAAGTCGGGTAGCGACATCGAGCGCGCTCATAGGCTCATCGAAAAGAATTATCGCGGGGTCAAGCGCGAGCGTACGCGCAATTGCAACGCGCTGCTGCTGACCGCCCGAGAGATTTGCCGGATATTTATCCGCATGCTCGGTGAGTCCGACCTGCTCTATAAGCTCCTGTGCGCGTGCTGCCGCGCCGGCGCGAAGCTCGGGGCGCAGACGCATGGCATACTCGATATTGCGACGGACGTTCATATTCTCGAATAGGGCATAGTTCTGAAAAACTATGCCCATCTTACGCTTATCGGGTGCGTTGCGCGTGATATCGGTGCCCTCGAGCTCGATGCTTCCGCCGTCGGGTTCAAGCAGACCGATAAGAATACGCAGAAGAGTCGTCTTTCCGCAGCCCGAGGGGCCGAGTATGGAAAGGAACTCACCGCGCTCGACATCAAAGCTTACGCCGTCGAGCGCTGCGCGTCCGTCATATTTCTTTGTTATATCTCTGACCTTTAATATTTCCATTTGCTCAGCAGGCTGTCCTTCACCGAAATATCACTTATACCTGACATATCACCGTAGGGGATGGTCTCAGGGTAGTTGGGCTTTGTGAAGGTGCGATCCTTGTAGATAGTCTCGGGTGCGTAGAGCTCCTTATCCTTGGGAGTGATCTCGTTTACGAGGTAGTCAAATACCTTCATAACGTCCTCGTCGGTCTCCTTACCCTTGATGACCGCGCTGGAGTATACGTCGTAGGGCGAGCCCTCAGCAAGGAAGTGGACCTCAAGCGGCTCACCGTTATTTATCTCGGTGACCGCCTGGTGCGTCATGCCGAGACCGATAACAGCCTCACCCATGATAAGGTTCTGTATAGGACCCGAGCCGGACGAGGTAAAGCCCGAGCCGGAGATGTTCTCGGCAAGACCGTCAAAGAAGGTAAATGCCTTCTCCTCCCCCCATGCATTGACGAGGTTGAGCAGAAAGATGTAGCCGGTACTCGAGGACTTAGGACTCGGCATCGAGATAAGACCCTTGTACTCGGGCTTTAGCAGGTCGTCGTAGGTCTCGGGAACGGTGAGATTCTTCTCCGCAAGCAGCTTTGTGTTTACGACTATCGAGCCGCTCGAGATAACGAAGGGAACGTACTTGCGGCTGTCGGGAACATAAGTGTCTTTGTAAACGCTGAAATCAACGTCCTTGAGCTCGGCAAGGCTGTCCGAGATCTTTTCCATGTATGCGTTTTCAAGCTCCATGATGATGTCGCAGTCGGTGTTGTCGCCCTCTGCAATGAGCTTAGACGAGAGGTCGCCCGTCGACTTGTACTCGATGTGGATATCGTACTCGGGGAACTTTTCGTCAAACATCTTCTGCGCGTTCTCGATACGGTAATCCTCGGAGGTAGCGTAAACGGTAATGGACTTCTTGGAGCCGCAGGAGCTGAGCGGGAGAGCCGACAGCAGCATTACTGCAGCAAGTGCGAGTGTAAGCTTCTTTCTCATTTTCATGATAACTGGCCTTTCTTCTTTTAGTTTTCGACTGACGGTGAGGAAATGCGCCGTGTGCTCATTTCCGCGCCGACCGCATCGCTTTAAGATTCGGTTTCATGTTCATTCATTGTAAAATTCGTTCAACAATTTGGTATTATACACGCAAAATGAACGTTTGTCAAGTCAAAGACGGTTTTTTTTGCACTTTTATATGTTCAAATGTCGAAAACACGCCGTGCTCAGGAAATCACCGTGCCGCAAGAATGAAAAAAGGATGAAAAGAAAAAGCCCGCCGCAGAGATGATGCGCGGTGGGCATGTGAGCGCAATGAGCGACGGTGCGCTTAATAACAACGATAATTTTCGCTCGACTCAAAAGCTCCGCCGTCACGATTGTGCAGACGGGAGTGCAGAAAATCAAGTTGATAGTGCTACCAAAGCAGCGGACGTGTATGCCTCTCCCGTATAGGGGGAGGCTTTCACGCGCGAACTTTCAGTGCAAATTAACAACCCGATTTTTGCCAAATCCTTAAGTATACCGTCGTGTATCATCACTACGAATTTGAGTAAATCAGGGCCTTAGCCGCTTTTCTTTGTGCGAGCGGAGGCGACGTTGAATCGCACGGCGATTCAACATGAAGTTTTTCTTTGCCGTCACAGACGGCAATCTTGCTTTGCAAGACC
>ERZ824600.3315-NODE-3315-length-15555-cov-3.564065_pt1 | contig 15555 bp, 10 predicted proteins | sample MGYA00519933_ERZ824600 | MGnify/ENA primary metagenome ERZ824600 (study PRJEB31778, sample SAMEA3449178) | human gut metagenome | biome: human gut; feature: human-associated habitat; material: faeces | place: United Kingdom | collected 2010/2012 ... | reverse complement strand
ACATTCTTGGGAAGAAGTGCAATATGATGAACTTCCTAAAAAAGTTCAAACAAATTATACAAAATAAGTAATGCCACAAAAAAAGAGGTGGTTGAAATGAAAGTAATAAAAAATATAATATTTGTAGCAATAGTATTTTTAATAAGTATAGGATTATTAGTAGTAGGTAATGGATATGATATGTATAAGGATGCAATTTCTAAAATACCTCTTACAGAAAAAGTAGAAACTATTAAAGAAAAAGAAAACTATACTAAAATTGAAGAAGTACCAGAAATATATATAAAAGCAGTAATTTCGGTTGAAGATCATAGATTTTATAAACATAATGGAATAGATATAATAGCAATTGGTAGAGCCACTATAAATGATATAAAAGCAATGAGCTTTGTAGAAGGTGGAAGTACTATTACACAACAATTATCAAAAAATATCTATTTTACACAAGAAAAGAAAATAACAAGAAAAATTGCTGAAGTATTTATGTCTTTTGAAATAGAAAAGAACTATAATAAAGATGAAATACTGGAATTATATTTGAATACAAGCTATTTTGGAGAGGGGTGTTATACAGTAAAAGAAGCAAGTAGAAAATATTTTGGAAAAGAACCAAAAAAAATGACAGATTATGAAGCAATTATGCTTGCAGGAATACCTAATGCACCATCAGTATATTCTCTAACCAAGAATCCAGAACTTGCAAAACAAAGACAGAAACAGGTAATAAATAAAATGATAGAATATAAATATCTTACACAAAGTGAGGCAGATAAAATATTGGAGCAATAATTATAGTGCTAATTGTTTAACTACAATTAGCACACATCCCCTTTTATTTTCGAGAGTCTATATGAAAATGTAGGCTCTTTATTAGAATAAAAATTTCTAAAAACTAATGTAATTTTTCAAAAAGTGTGGTAAAATCAATAGAAAACAAATTTTAGGAAGTGAAACAAATGACAGAAACAGAATTAAAAAGATTTACTATTAGTCTAATTAAAAGCAAAGAAAAAGAAAACGAAGATTATATAAGATATTCATATTATGAGCTAAAAGTAAAAGACAACTTGTCAGAAGAAGAAATTGATGAGGTATTAAGAATAAGTAGAGATTATTTTGAAAACAAAGGATATAAAGTTTATTTTACAAATGCAGAATTTGAATATCAAAATGCCAAAAGAAAAGTAGAAATTAATGAATATATGATAGCTTTTAAAGAATGAGAGGAAAATGAAATGAATCAATACACATATTTTGCATTAGGTATAGTATTAGGAATTAGTTTAGCAGTTTATTATTTTATGAATAGGGAAGAAAAGATAGAGAAGAGGATTGTGTTAGATCAACAAATATATTCAACTCCTAAATTAGATAAAACAATGGAAAATGTTGTTGATAAAATAAATAATGTTATAGGAAGAATAGAAAATAGCGTAGAAAACAAAGTAACGAATTATTTTCCTTTTTATAATGTAATAAATAGTTTGTATGACAAAGTTGATTTTACAAGCAATAAGATACTGTTTAAGGATGTGCCAATTAAGAAAAATAGTGATGGTGAGTATATATTTTATGATAAAGTAAATGAGTTTTATTATTTAACTAATAAATATACAAGTAAAGAATTAGATGAAAGATTAGATAGTCAAGTAAACTTTTTTAATGAATTAAGTAAGAAGAAAATAGATGTAAATATTTATATACCTACGAGATATGAATTTACTACATTAAAAAAAGATAATTTAAGTAATTATGTAGGTGAGTTTGTAAGTAAGTTAGATAGTAATATTAATGTAAGGGTAATGGATGTAAAAAGTATTGATGAGTATAAAGAATATTTTTATAAAACTGACCATCATTGGACAATAAAAGGAGCACTAGATGGTTATAAAGATATTTGTGATATGCTTAATATTGATGCAATAAATAATTTAAATATTGTAAAACATATAGAAAGAATGTATTATGGTTCTTTAGCTAAGACTGCTTTAAATGATAATATAAATGATTATATTAGTGATGTTGATATAAAACTAGATTATGATGTTTATGTAAATGGTAAAAGTGCAGATAGTTTATTTAAACCTAGAGAAATTAGATTAGATAGAAGTTATAAATATTATGATTATTATGTTCAATATTTTAATGGACAATATGGAAATGTAGTTTATGATTATCATAATAGTGATAAAGAAAACTTACTTATTATCGGAGATTCTTATTCTTGGCAAATAGATTATTTAATAGCTAGTTCTTTTAATAAAACACATGTTATTAACTTAAGATATGATGAATATAAAAATAAAAAATTTAATTTAAGTAAGTATGTTAGTGATAATAATATTTCTAAAGTATTATTCTTATATGAAGGTGGTTCAAGTATGTTTGACCAATATGATTATGATTTTGAAGGGAGAGTAAAATAATGGTATTTTCTAGTTTGATTTTCTTATTTTGTTTCTTTCCAATATTCTTAATCTGTTACTTTGTACCCAAAAAAAGAAAGACAAGAAATATTGTTTTACTTATATTTTCATTAATGTTTTATGGTTATGGAGAGCCAATTTATGTTATTCTAATGATTTTATCTATTTTAGTTAATTATTATATTGCCTTAGTAATGGATAAAAGTAGTAGTAAAAAGAAATGGTTAATAATTGATTTAGTATTTAATCTAGGATTACTTTTTATATTTAAATATACTAACTTTTTTTTAGATAATATAAATAATTTATTTAATTTAAATATTAAATTTTTAAGTATAAGTTTACCTATAGGAATTAGTTTTTATACATTTCAAATACTTACTTATGTTATTGATGTTTATAAAGGTAAAGTAGGTGTTCAAAAAAGTATTATTAATTTAGGTTGTTATATTAGTGCTTTTCCTCAACTTATTGCGGGACCTATAGTTAGGTATGAAACTGTTAATGAAGAGCTTGATGAACGATGCGAAAATATAGAAAACTTTGCAACAGGTATTAGAAGATTTATTATTGGTTTATTTAAAAAAGTTGTAATAGCAAATGAAATGGCTTATGTTGCTGATACTTTATTTGGTTCAGATATTGCCGAGTTAGGTGTTATTGGTATGGTTGTTGGTGGTGTTGCTTTTACTTTCCAAATTTATTTTGATTTTAGTGGATATAGCGACATGGCAATTGGTTTAGGTAAAATGCTTGGATTTAATTATTTAGAAAATTTCAATTATCCATATATTGCTCGCAGTATAACTTCATTTTGGAGAAGATGGCATATTTCATTATCTACATTCTTTAGAGATTATGTTTATATTCCCTTAGGTGGAAATAGATGTAAAGGTGCGCGTCATATATTTAATTTATTTGTAGTGTGGGCCTTGACTGGTTTATGGCATGGTGCTAGTTGGAACTTTGTTTTCTGGGGACTTTTCTATTTTGTTTTATTAGTGTTAGAAAAATTTGTATTTAAAAATATTGATAAACTTCCAAAAGTTTTAGGACATATTTATACATTTAGTTTAGTAACTTTTGGTTTTATAATATTTTATTTTACGGATACAAGTGTATTAGTGGAAGCAATTAAAACATTGTTTGGTGCGCATGGATTTGGTAACTTAAGTGTATTTAGTCATTATCAAATAATTAGAGTAAGAACAATACTAGTATTTATTTTAGCAATATTTGCATGTACGCCGATTTTTAAAAATATGTTAGATAAGAAAAATAAAATGAGTGATATAATAATACTTGTATTATTTATTCTTAGTATAGTGGGTATTTTAGCATCTAGCTATAATCCATTTATATATTTTAGATTTTAAGTTTCAAAGTGCAACAATAGATATTCAAAGTGCAAAATTTGCACTTTGAATATTGTTTTTTACTAATATAAATGATATAATAGGTATAAGATGGAGGTTATGATGGATAAAGAAAATTGGAATTTAGAGCTTTCTACATATATTAAAGAAGGAGATTTAAGTGAAATTGAAAAAACTAAAGCATGGGAAATGGCGATTGGTCTTCAAGAGGTAGATGGGTTAGAGCCATCAAAATATTTAATTGATACTGCTAAAGAGCATATTGAAGGAAAATTAGATATTAAAGATGTAGAAAAAAGAATAAATAGTTACTATAATGAAACAGAAAAAAGAAATAAAGAAGAAAATAATAGTGAAGAAGCAGATAAAGTTGCTGTGAAAATAACAGAGATATTAAGTGATAATTCTTTTAATTTTAGTCCAACTGAACTTATTAATATTCATCAAAAATTATTTAAAGGTGTATTTCTTCATGCTGGTATGTTAAGGGATTATAATTTTACAAAAAAGGAATGGGTACTAAATAATGATACAGTTATTTATGCTTCTTATGAAAATATTATGGATTTATTAAAATATGATTTTTTAGAAGAAAAAAATTTTTCTTATAAAGATTTGTCTTTAGATGAAGCAATTTTCCATATATGCATGTTTACATCCAATATTTGGCAAATACATCCATTTTGTGAAGGCAATACAAGAACAGTTGCAGTTTTTATGATTAAATATTTAAAAACTTTTGGATTTGATGTTAATGATGAGATGTTTGCTAAACATTCATGGTACTTTAGAAATTCACTTGTAAGGGCAAATTATAGAAATTTTAATAAAAATATTTTTGAAGATATGTCTTTTTTAGAAAAATTCTTTTATAACTTGTTGACTGATACCAATTATGAGTTAAAAAATAGATTTCTTCATGTAGATTATGAAAAGAATAATGATGATACATTAAAAAAAGATAAGGGAGATTATACTTTAGAAGAACAAGCAATTGTTAATATAATTAGGAAAAATTCATTTGTAAAACAAGAAGAAATAGCTAAACAATTAAATAAATCGTTAAGAACTGTTAAGACTATTATGTCTTTAATGCAAGAGAAAAAAATGATTGTTAGAAATAATGGAAAAAGGGATGGAGAATGGGTAATTTTGTAATAGTTTGGTTGCAGAATTATCTTATCTTGTGATATAATATTATTTACTTAAAGGAGGTTATTTAGATGAAAGTAATTTTATTAAGTGATGTAAAAGGAAAAGGTAAAAAAGATAGTGTAATTAATGTAAGTGATGGTTATGCTAATAATTATTTAATTAAAAATAATTTAGCTGTTCCTTATACAAAAAGAAGTAGTGAAATATTAAGTGAAGAATTAGACGAAAGACAAAAAAATGAAGATGCTTTAGTAGCTAGTTTAAATGAAATAAAAAAGAAATTAGATGGTAAAACTATAACTTTTAAAGTAAAAACTGGTGAAACAGATAAAGTATTTGGTACGATATCTAATAAGCAAATATCTGAAAAATTAAAGGATATGATCGGGGTAGAACGGCCGATCGTTTATAAAAAGGGAGAAAGAAATGCATATGCTGAAAAATTTTCCTATGCAGTCACTCATTCCATCAAATCTGCACTCTGCGATGCGGGAGGATACGATCTTAAAACGAAAAAGAATACCGTCATTTCCAGAGCAGCAGAATGGTTCCTGTCCCATTATCCGCTGCTCGGAGGTCTTGCAGCTACATTTAAAATTGTGGAGGACATTGAAATGTGCCATCGGTATGAAATCCATATTGCAGCGGTTGACGCAGAGCAGGGAATCATTTATGCCAATCCGTCGTGCGGATTTTCGGAGGAAGAGTGGATTTTTGTTCTCGCGCATGAATATCTCCATGCCGGACTGCAGCACCAGAAACGGTGCAATGGGCGTGACTTCTTTCTGTGGAACATCGCCTGCGACTACGTCATCAACGACTGGCTGCACGAAATGGAGATCGGCAGAATGCCGCCGGATGGGCTGTTGTATGATGAAACACTTCACAACAAATCGGCAGAAAGTATCTATGATCTGATCGTGAAAGAGATCCGAAAGTACAAAAAACGAAACACCTTCCGGGGCTTTGGCAGAGGTGATATGTTTAACGGAAACAGACCGCATTTTACTGGAAGAGAAAACGGGGTCAGCCTGGATGAACTGCTGAAAAACGCACTGCGGGAGGGATTGGATTACCATCAGGAGCACAATCGTGGTTTCCTGCCGGCCGGGCTGGTGCAGGAAATCAGGGCGCTTGCAATGCCGGTCATTCCCTGGGATGCCGCGCTGGCGAAGTGGTTTGACGTACAGTTTCCACCGCTGGAAAAACACCGCACCTATGCGCGGCCGAGCAGACGGCAGGGTGCCACGCCGGATATTCCAAGGCCAGGATATGCGTATTACGAGCAGGATCTGGAGAGCCGGACCTTCGGTGTGGTCGTGGACACGTCCGGTTCCATGAGTGCAAAACAGATCGGTATGGCACTCGGCTCCATCGCCAGCTATGCCGCGGCGAAAGATGTTCCGTTTGTGAGAATCATTTTCTGCGATGCCAAAGCGACGGATGCGGGATATCTGGCACCGGAAGATATTGCCGGCCGGGTAAAAGTCACGGGACGAGGAGGAACCATACTGCAGCCGGGCGTGGATTGTCTGGAACAGGCGAACGATTTTCCAAAGGACGGGCCGATTCTGATTATTACGGACGGGGAGATTGAAAATGACCTGAAGGTAAGACGAGAGCATGCATTTCTGCTTCCGAGAGGAAACCGGCTGCCGTTCCGGGCACGGGGAGAAGTGTTTTATTTTCGGGAATAGTGCGGCGTAGTCTGTGTCTCTGCAAGAAGCGATAGCAGCGGCAGAGAAAGCGGACAGAATTTGCGGATGATGTTTTGCGATACTTTAGAGAACAGAAACAGAGAACACGAGAGGAGACGCTGAGAATGAGCATTGTCATTACAGGCGATACCCATGGCACCTTTGATATTGAAAAAGTTGTACGCTATTTTAACGAGCACGAAGACGAGTACACCCGGGATGACTATCTGATCATCTGCGGAGATGTCGGCATCTGTGGCTTTTCCGCAGCATACGAAGCGAATACGAGAGCCGTTTTCCGAAGTCTGCCGGTGACGACACTGTTTATCGACGGAAATCATGAGAACTTCGAACAGCTGAATTCCTACGCCGTGGAGCAGTGGAACGGCGGAAAGGTGCATATCATTGAGGACAATATGATCCATCTGATGCGCGGCCAGATCTTTACGATTGACGGGCTGAAATTCTTTACCTTCGGAGGTGCTTACAGCATCGACAAAATGTCCCGCGCGGAGGGAATTTCGTGGTTCCCGGAAGAAATTCCGTCACGGGAAGAGTACGAAGAAGGATGGGCAAATCTGGAAAAAGAAGATTTCCAGGTGGACTACATACTGACCCACACAGCCCCAAGAGATGTAGCCGCGGCAATGGGGTATGGAGAGCTGTCTGACGATGAGGTGGAACTTCGCCAGTACCTGCAGCGCGTGGCGGATGAGACAGAATTTCAGAAATGGTATTTCGGACACTTTCATGAAGATGCGGAAGTGGAAGAGGTGTTTGTGTGTCTGTATGATGAGGTTGTGGAGTTGAGTTAGGACAGGATCTTGTCCTGAAAAAAATAAGAAGCATGGTAAGATAAAATAGAAGCAGAGAACAGCCAGAAAATGCACGTCGAACCATAAAAATCTGCTTTGAAAAAAATAAAAGTTAATTGTGTTCTTCTGACGGGGCGTCCATGTGATCCAGCGCATACTCACACGCCTGAATCACAAAACTGGAAAAGGTAATGTCCTGGTCAGAATCGGAAATTGCCTGTTCGATCTGATCGATCAGGTGAATGGGGAAACGGATGGTTTTGTTTTCCGTTTCCTTGCGGTTGCCTTTTAACTGAAATGCCATATCAAACTCCATTCTGCTGCCGGAGAATATAAGAACGGAGCATGCTTCCGGATCTTATGTGGAAACTACGGGCAGCATAAAACATAACAAAGGTGTTTCAAAAAAAGTTCGACAAAAAATAAATTTTTCGAATCTGCGAAATCGAAAAATGAAGAAAAAGCTGTTTTGGGGACAGCTTATTTCAGTGCGCTTTTTTCTGGCTGTATTCTGATTTTAAAGAGTACTGGAAGCCCAGTCTGTTTTATTGTATTGCATAATAATAATGAAATATGCATTGCAAAATGCATGACAAAATATATTGCAAATAAAGGGAGGATGTATTACACTAAAAGAAATACAATAGAAGAAGGAGGAAAATGAAATGTTCGTTGCTCTGCTCGGCTAATGATTGAGATGCAGAGCAAGAAAAGCCGCCTTTCCATTGACGGAAGGCACCAGGGATCCTGAAGACAGCATAAGCGGCAGATATTCAGAGAAAAAGGATCGAAATTTTACATTTACGAGGGAGAAGACGTATGAAAGTGTGGAAGAAATTACAAGTTGTCTTTCTGGCACTGCTTTTATGCACCGGAATGATGACACAGCCTGCTCTTGCAGCATCGCTGCTTCAGGATGGAATCGAAGCAGCCTTGACAACAGACAAAGAAACTTACCAGCAGGGTGAAGAAATCAAAGTTACTTTAACTGTAACCAATACAAATGATACAGCAGTAACGAATCTGTCACTGGAAAATATTTTGCCGGAAAATTTTGTGCTGGCCGAAAATGCGGAGACAACAAAAAAGATGGAATCTCTGCAGGCTGGAGAAACCGTTACGTTGACAACGGTTTGTACGGTAAAAGCATCAGATGACAAGAAGGATGATGAAAATAAGGAAAATCCTTCTGGAGATGACAAAAAGAATCCGACAGATAATGAAAAGCCAGGAAATGGAAACGTAGCAAATGACACGAAGAATCCTGGTACGACAACGGGCAGCAAGGATTCCGGAACGACATTAACAAAAGATCAGGGAACTGGAAACGCAAAGCAAAATGGCCAGTCCTTAAAGGCTGAGAAACTGAAATCTGCACCGAAAATGGGTGACAACACCAAAATTATTGTTTGGGTTGTACTGCTGGTGCTGGCAGGAGCAGCCGTTGTTGTTGCACTAAAGAAAAAAAACAGAAGAAATAAAATGTTGGCGTGGTTTCTGTGCCTGATTATGACGGGAAGCACCGTTGCAGGCGTATTTCCGGAACGGGCAAGAGCAGAAGCACAAAGTGTAAACATAGGAAAGGTCATGGAGCTTTCCAAGAATATTCTTGTGGATCAGACTACCGTGGAGCTGAAAGCAAAAGTTGAATATACCTACGTGAAGTCAGATGATCCATCGGACGACACCAAAACATATACACGCGGTGAGTGGGTGCAGATGCTCGCTGAAAAGGTTGAAATGAACCTGGATACAGATCCGGATTCCTTAAACCATTATTATGCGGATACGGCAGGAAATGCGTATGAAGCAGCAATCGAAATCGCAGAGAAATATGGAATCCTGCCGCCACCGGATATCGAAGATCTGGAGCAGGATATCCCGTTTTTCTATCCAGATGAACCGGCAACACGCGAATTTGCGGCTTATACGGCAGTACATGCAATGGGATTCAATGGAATACATTCGTATGATACGAACAGTTGGACAGATTGGGATAGTATTACATATCAAAATGAAGCAGCAATTGCAGTAGGGAAAGGATTTCTGGAATTAAATACAGAAAACCAGTTCCAGCCGCATGCGTTGCTTTCCAAGAAAGATGTTAAATCGATTTTCTGTGAAATTGATGAAATCAGACAGGAAGACACAACAATTGGTGAAGAGCCGCATGATAATACACAGTACGTAGATGGTGTATTGAAAAAAGAACTGGAAAATATCACAGATTATACAGTTGTAGAGAATGCGGATGGAACCTATACAGTTACACTTCCGAAAACAACCGAGACAGAAAAAATCGGAGAAGGAAGTGTTATGATCCTTCCTGCGAATGAAGTTTATATTTCAGGTATCGCGCTCAAAGCAACTACGGTAACAGAGGATGGCGAGAAACTGATTCTGACATGCATAAAGCCAGAATTATGGGAAGTGGTCAGCAAAATTGATTTTGTCGGAGGCGGTACAGCACTTATCGGAGGAGCTGCTGACACGGATGAATACGGAATTGCAACACAGGCTAATATAGGAGCAGGTGGTGTTATTGATGTTGGCTACGAAAAGAATTTTGAATTTAATATTGGTTCGAATGATGAAGGAAAAGGAAAAATTGATTTTGAAATTCCTGAAATTCTGTGCGTTGTAAATGTTGACGTTGGAGTAAATGGTGTTTCGGTAAATGAACTTAAACTTGCTGTCACGGAAAATGCAAATGAAGATATTACGGCGGAAAAAGAATTTGCTGACAGTGGTCAGGTAGAATTAATGCGTTTTCCAATTACAATAGGGGCTACCGGTTTTACCTTTGATGTTGTACTTTTCTGTTCATACAAAGCAGATGGATCCTTACATATTTCATATAGCGTTGAATCAACACAGGGATTTGAATATAAAGATGGAACATGGAGAGGAATTTTCGATTTTCATCATGGTGTTGATACCCTTGAGGTAAAGGGAAATATGGAAGGCGGTATTGGCATAAAAGGTCTGTTGACTTTGTACAGTGTTTTTGATTTAGCAGGCTATTATGCAGATTTAGGCTTAGGCGTTGAGGCAGAATTTGCATACCATGATTTAGAAAATGGAAGTCTCGCATGCGAGGATATCAAGGTATATCCATACTCAACAAATGGACTCGATACAGATTCCCTGCTTGGAGATGTATTGAAGAAATATTTCGATTTTGATCTGGAATTCAAACCGCTTCAAAATGATGAAAACAACAACTTGAGAATAAAAATGCATAAGGAAAATGGAGTCCGCGTTGAAAAATGTACGTACGCCAGCGGCGGTATCACAGGATATGTTTACTCGAGCAAAACACGTTTGCCGATAGAAAACGCGAGAGTCAGAATTTCCAGAAAAGTCAGAGCAGGCAGCGGCAATGGTGGAAACAGCGTAGCCGGAGGCGGCAGTGGAGGCGGAAGCCATGGAGCCTGGAACCTTGAAACAGAAGAAAATGAAATTGCTGTTTTTTCAGGAGGAGCTGGAGCCTGGAGAGAGGAAGGAACAGAAACAGAAAGAATTCTCTATACCGATGTGTTTGGCAAGTACAGCACCAAAAATCTGCAGGATGGAACTTATGAAATTACAGTATCCGCAACGTCTTATCAGACGTACAAGGTTGCGGAAGTTCTGGTTCAGAAAAGTGAAATCAGATATGTAGAAGATATCTATATGGTGGAGCGCCATGATGATTTTAATACAGGTTCTGTAGAGGGAACGATAACCGATGCAGTCACGGGAGATGGTATTACAGAAACAGCCTACATTGTACGCAAAGGCTGGAACAATCAAACGGGTGATGCTGTGACAGAAGGAGTATTTGAAAATGCAGACTATACTCTTTCAATGGAAAATGGAAATTATACGCTTGAAATCAGCAAAGAAGGCTATGTGACGAATTACAAAAATATCACAGTAGCGGGAGACCAGATTGAAACAGCAAATATTGTTCTTGTACCGGGAGATGGGGACGGTGAAACCGCAGGAGAACTCCGCATCGTATTAACCTGGGGCGAAGAGCCGTGGGATCTGGATTCTCATCTTGCATGCTACTCGTCGGACAAACCGTATCATATCTGGTTCGGACAGACAGATTTCGAAGGAAATTCTGTTGGAAACTTAGACGTAGATGATACAAGTAGTTATGGTCCGGAAACCATTACAGTACGTAATGTAAAAGCAGACGAAAAGTTCAGCTATTTCGTACACGATTATACCAACAGTTACAGTGAAGTGGCCAATGAAATGTCTCTTTCCGGAGCAAAAGTTCAGGTTTACCTCGAAGGCAAAAACATTGCAACATACACGATTCCGACAAATCAGCCAGGAACCTTATGGCATGTTTTTGATTTCGATGGAGCGACCAAAACCATTAAATCTGTAAACACGCTTGAATATCAGAATGACCCATACACCATCGGTGGAATTGATCAGGAAATGGATGATGTGGATGACACAGAAGAGATTGAAATGTACGCTGGAAAGGTACGAAACAAAAAACAGCCAGAGCAGAAAGTGGTTGTTGAGGAAACTCCATTACCGGAAACAACATCAGAGAGCGTGATTTCAGAGTCGGAAGCAGAAAAAACTGGTGAAGCAGTATCCAAATCAGAATCAGAGCCAGATGATGAAAACGTGGCAGAAGATGAAACGGTAACTCCGTAATACAAAGAAGTTTAAAATGTGGTGAATCAGTAAATCTGATGCACCACATTTTAAACGAATCAAGTAAGTAGCGAAGTGGATTGCGAATATCCGCTTTGACAGGCAGAATAAGGAGCAGGTACAGATGAAAAAATGGATCCGCGCAGTATTGGCAGGCATAATCATTCTGGCATTGATTCTGTTTGGAATTTTTGCTGCTCAAAATACACAGAAGAGTATAAAGCCGGAACAGAATCCGGAAGAACAGAATATAAGTGTATCGGAAAACAGCACATCGGATGAGAACACAGCAGAAAACAGTACGGATGATCCTGACATCATTGTAAAAGACAATGTAAAGGTGATTACCAATGAGATGAAATCAGAAGATCAGCCAACGGAAGTTTCTGACAACAGTCTTACCTTTGAAAAAGATCCTGGTTACCAGACCGGAGATGTTCTTGTTGCGGGAGAAATCAGTGCAGCGCCTTCTGGATTTATTCGAAAAGTAGTGCAGAAAGAAAAAACGAATCAGGGTTACTGGGTAGAAACAGAGCCGGCGACCCTGCTGGATGTATTCGAAAAGGCACATATTATCAAACAGTTCCGGCTGACGGAGGATGGTGCAAGTGAAACAGAAAATAACAGCGCTTATACCATTAAAAGACTGTCCGAAGATGAATCGGAAGAAGAGACAGAGGAAGAAAGCAGTGATTACGATTACAGTGTCTCAATCAATGTTGAAGAAGAACCCGTTCAGTTTTCCGGAGAGGCAGGATGGGGATGCTGGCTGGAACTTCAGATTGATATCGAAGACGGTGAAGTCCAGTGTGGAATTGCAGTAAGGAGCAAAGCCGGTATTGCCCTGGAATGCGGAGCAAACAGCGAGAAAGAATTTGAAAAGGAAAAAACCGTTTACGAACGAAAACTGCCGAATATCGAGTTCAACGCCGGTATTGTACCGATTGTTATTACAAATCATATGGAAGCCGTTGTCGGGGCAGCGGGAAGTCTGGAGGGCGGCATTCACAGCTCTTACGGTGCAACAGCCGACAGCACCCTGGGATTCCAGTATGACAGCAGAACAGGCAAAGTAGAAGAAGTCAAAGAAGGAAATCTGAATTCAGACGGACTTGAGTGGAGTACGGTTGAGGTGAACGGAAGGCTGGAAGCATACATTGACATCCGGCTGAGCGCAAAATTATATGACAGCGCTGGCCTGAATCTTTCTGGCGGAGCAGTTGGAAAAGCAGAAGGCCAGGCAAAGGTATCCATGAAGGACGACCTGGGTGGATATGCGGGCTCACTGGAGCTTTCCATCAGCCCGAGAATCAAAGGAAAAGCAGTGGTTGATATCCCGGTCATTGATAAAAAAATGCAGGAAACAGATCTTTTTGACCGGACCTTTGATCCAATCTGGTCAAAACACTGGGAGTCAAGTGCAGACTGGCAGAAGGATATGGAATGGACGGAAACTGGAGAGCAGGGAGATATCTATGTTACACGGTATGGAGAAGTAAATCAGTGTGACAGCACGGCATTCCAGTTTGAAATCCCAAAAGGCTGGGAAATTCAGACGGAGGAAGTTGGCGGTTCCATGGATGCGGTCAGAGAAAACGTTGTTCTGACAAACGAGAGAGGTGTTACCGTTTCGTTTTGGTACTGCCAAGGCGCGCTTGGCGGCTATTCGCGTGATATGCTGAAGGCACAGGTTTCACAGGCAGACACTTCTAATTTCGTGCCTGGATATCCATGGGGAACCGATCGTGACTGTTCAGATCTTGGCGAATTTATGGTAGCACGAGTACATATCACAGGCGAGATGATGGCTGGCATTGATGATGATTATGTTCCTGTAGACAGCACGTTGTTCGCAGTGATACCGACATCCCGTCTTGGCGAGATTGAATTTGCAGGTCAGGCTGGGGACGTAGACGAATTTTCTTTTGACTATCCGACACCAGTTGCATTTATCGCAGAAGCACCAGACGGTACATTTACAGAAAAAGAAGAAGAACAGGTGATTCGCATTTTGAAGAGCTTTAAAGTGGCTGAATTAGATTAAGAGGTACCCCGGAGGGCAGGAAGAGATGAACTGTGTTCCGGGGTATTTCAACATCACGTAAGATAAGATGGAAGGAAAGTGTTATTTTAAAATCTTGTGAAATCAAAGAGTGAGGATTTTTTGGAAATTACATAAAAAGAAATAGTAAAGAAAAACGAGCTGCGATATAATGAATGTGATGAAAAAATGAGTAACGAAAAATCAATAAAAATATGGAAAAGAACATAGAAAACATGGATTTTTCGGGAAACAGAAAGAAAAAGGAGGAGTGTTTCGAGATGGAAACAAAGAACAAAAACAAAAAGACAGTCATCATGCTTGCTGTAATTGGTATTGCGATTGTCTGCATTTGTGTCATCGGAGTTTTTGCAAAGAAAGCGTATGACCGTCATCAGGAGGAGCTTCGCTTACAGGCAATTGAGACAAAAAACAGTGAGATTGATGGGGAATATCAGAGATTTGAAAAAGAAGAAGACAGAAATAAAAAACTGGAAGCATTGAAACAAGAGATGGAGAGTGCGGAAAAGTATAAAAAGACAGAAGGCGATTATGAGGAATGTTCTGCACACTATGAAAAAATTATTGCGCAGATGAAGAATTCCTTTGTCTCCGAATATGACGACACGATCAAAATAATTGCGGATAAAATTGGTGATGATGTTGAAAAAGTGGACGATAAGGAAGCACTCAAAAACGCTACCAGCGAATTTACGACATTCAAAGATATCTTGAAAAATGACTTCGAAAATTATAATACCGTTGAGCAGGACAGCTTTGACAAATATAACAGTACGATTGATGATTATGTAACAAAATACAATGATAGAGTAACTGCTATTGAAAAAGCCGAGGAAGAAGCTCGTAAGAAAGCTGAAGAAGAGGCTAAAAAGAAAGCTGAAGAGGAAGCAAAGAAGAAAGCAGAAGAAGAGGCTGCTGCTAAAGCTGCTCAGGAAGAAGCAGAAAGAAAAGCTGCCGAAGAAGCTGCTGAACAAAGTTCCGGATCATCTTCAAGTGGTTCTAGTTACTATGACGACAGTAATGATTATAGTTACAGTGGCGGAAGCTCAAGCTCTGATTATTCTGGTGGTTCTAGCTATGATTCTAGTTCTGGAAATGATTACAATGGTGGATCGAGTTCATCTGGTGGAAGTTATTATGGAAGTTCTGATAATATTAATTTATGGCAAGAAGATAGTAACGGAAATAGAACTGAAGGTTCTTATAATCCTTCAACTGGTGATTCTTGGGATTCAAATGGAAATTATGAAGGAAATGTAAATGATTGGCTTTGGGATTAATATTTATAATTAAGTAATATAAATTTTTAATTAAATTATTTAAATAGGAAAAGTTTAATGCTTTTATTTTGCTTTC
>ERZ824600.3309-NODE-3309-length-15574-cov-4.202526_pt1 | contig 15574 bp, 18 predicted proteins | sample MGYA00519933_ERZ824600 | MGnify/ENA primary metagenome ERZ824600 (study PRJEB31778, sample SAMEA3449178) | human gut metagenome | biome: human gut; feature: human-associated habitat; material: faeces | place: United Kingdom | collected 2010/2012 ... | reverse complement strand
ATCGGGCAGCGAAGACGCAAGGGAGACGGAAGAAAAAGGGCGAGGACTGTTTGAGCGGAGCGAGTTCCGCAGACCCCGACAGCGACCGAGACGACGAGCCAAAAAGCCCGATAACTGCGGCGGCGCTTCTTGGTTCGTTCTTCTCGCTGTTGAGAAGAATGAACAAGCACAAATAAACGATATTTCAATTCCTCTCCTCTGGCAACTACTGTTCCTGAGGAGAGAGGTTAAAAGATTGGATAGAATTTCGTATATTTAACCCCCTCGCCCTATGGGCACTCCGCCTATCTCATCTGCGATGAGCAGAGGGAGAAGATCAAAAATGGTATTTCTCATTTCTGCATAAAGATAGATTTTAAACTTCTCCCCGTGTTGTGCCAGCAATATAGGGAAGACACCGAAGAAACAACAGTTTCTGAGGAGAGGGGTTAAAAAATTGGATAGCACAATCCCCTCTGATTTCCTATTGTGCCGAAAACTCCAATCTATCTTAACCCGACATTTATAAAAAGAAAAGAGCCGAAAAAATTCGGCTCTTTTCTTTTAGGCTACCCAATATATTTATTTTACAGGTTTCAAGGCCTCCATTATAGCGGCTTCCAATTCATCGGCCAATTCGGGATTATCCTCTATACATTTCTTGGCGGCATCACGACCTTGCCCAAGTTTAGTATCCCCGTAACTGAACCAAGAGCCGCTCTTCTTGATAATGCCTTTATCGACTCCCAAATCGATAATCTCTCCTGCACGGGAAATCCCTTCGCCAAACATGATATCAAACTCGGCTTTGCGGAAAGGAGGTGCGACTTTATTCTTCACCACTTTCACACGAGTCTGGTTACCGATAACCTCATCACCATCTTTTAACTGACTGACCCGACGTATATCGAGACGCACGGAAGCATAGAATTTCAATGCATTACCTCCCGTCGTTGTTTCGGGATTTCCAAACATGACCCCGATTTTATCGCGCAACTGGTTGATAAAAATACAGGTTGTGTTTGTCTTACTGATCGTCGCCGTGAGTTTACGCAACGCCTGTGACATCAACCGGGCTTGCAAACCCATTTTCGAGTCACCCATATCTCCTTCCAACTCAGCCTTAGGAGTTAAAGCGGCAACCGAGTCGATAACGACTATATCGACAGCCGATGACCGAATCAACTGGTCTGCAATCTCCAACGCCTGCTCTCCACTGTCGGGCTGCGAAATCCACAGATTCTCCACATCGACACCCAACTTTTCGGCATAAAAGCGATCGAACGCATGCTCGGCATCGATAATAGCCGCAATACCACCCGCTTTTTGAGCCTCTGCAATGGCATGTATGGCCAAAGTCGTTTTACCGGACGACTCCGGTCCGTAAATCTCGATGACACGGCCTCTCGGATAACCTCCTACTCCCAACGCTGCATTCAAAGCGATGGAACCGGTGGGTATCACAGCGACTTCCTCTACCGAGTCGTCTCCCAGTTTCATAATAGCACCTCGGCCATAACTCTTTTCTATCTTGTCCATGGCAGCCTGCAAGGCTTTCAGTTTTTCGCCCGATGCCAGATTGCTGCCATTTTCAAAATTCAGTTCGTCTTTTTTTGCCACGTTGTTAATGTTTAATGATTATAAAATTTGTGCCGCATGGTCTTTGGTCTTCACTTCTTTCGGAGTGATGATACGCTCTACAATACCTTCTTCATTAATGATGAAAGTTGTGCGGAACGTTCCCATATATTTGCGGCCATACATGCTTTTTTCGCCCCATACTCCGAATTGTTCTACCAGCTTCTTGTCGGTGTCTGCAATCAGGGTAAAAGGCAGATTGTTTTTCTCAATAAATTTCTGGTGTGACTTTTCGCTGTCCACACTGACGCCGATGACTTCATAACCGGCTTTGCGCAGGTCGGCATAATTATCCCGCAGGTTGCAGGCTTGTGCCGTGCAGCCGGATGTCATGTCTTTGGGGTAGAAGTAAAGTACAATCTTCTTTCCCTTATAGTCGCTCAAGCGGATTTCTACACCTTTTTCGTTGATACCCAATACTTCGGGTGCTTTATCTCCTATATTCACTTTGTTAATGTTTAATGATTAGTGGATAATGATTAATGTTTAATCATTAATTTCAAACTTCCAAGTCTCCGTCGATAATCTCATGCCAAGGCAGGCCTTGTTTGTTGAGCTGTTCCATGAACGGGTCCGGATTGAATTCTTCAACATTCCATACACCCGGTTTTTTCCACAATCCCTTGAGGAACATCATGGCACCAATCATGGCGGGCACACCGGTGGTATAGCTTACGCCCTGCATACCGGTTTCCTTGTAGGCCTCCTGGTGGCTACAGTTGTTATATACATAGTAGGTACGCTCTTTGCCATCCTTTAGTCCGCGGATGCGGCAACCGATGGATGTTTCGCCTTCGTAGTTTTCGCCCAGGTCTTGCGGGTTGGGGAGGACGGCTTTCAGGAATTGCAGCGGAACAATCTTCATGCCGTTATATTCCACTTCGTCTATGCGTGCCATGCCGATGTTCTGGATAACGCGCAGGTGGGTTAGATACTCTTGTCCAAACGTCATCCAGAAGCGTGCACGCTTGATGGTGGGGAAATTCTTCACCAGAGACTCCAGTTCTTCGTGATAAAGCAGGTAGGAGTCGCGCGGACCGATGTTCGGATAAGTCAGGTCTTTGTGGATTTCCAGCGGCTTGGTTGTCACCCATTCTCCGTTTTCATAATAGCGGCCGTTCTGTGTAATCTCACGGATATTGATTTCCGGATTGAAGTTGGTGGCGAATGCTTTATGATGATTTCCGGCATTGCAGTCTACGATGTCCAGATATTGTATTTCGTCAAAATGATGTTTGGCGGCGTATGCAGTATAGATGCCGCTCACTCCCGGGTCGAAACCGCAACCGAGGATGGCGGTCAGTCCGGCATCTTCGAAGCGTTTCTTATAGGCCCATTGCCAACTGTATTCAAAGTGGGCAACATCTTTCGGCTCATAATTGGCGGTATCCAGATAGTTGACTCCACTTTGCAGACAAGCCTCCATGATGGTGAGGTCTTGGTAGGGCAAGGCGAGGTTCATCACGATGTCGGGGCGGAAACTCTCAAAGAGGGCGACCAGCTGCTCTACATCGTCGGCATCGACTTGCGCGGTCTTGATGGCCTTATTTCCTATTGCATCGACAATAGCATCGCACTTCGAGCGGGTGCGGCTGGCTATCATGATTTCTGTAAAAACATCGGCGTTCTGCGCCACTTTGTGCGCGGCCACGGTAGCTACGCCGCCGGCACCGATAATAAGGACTTTTCCCATTTTGCGTTGTTGTTTATGTGTTGTGGATTTATACCGGTACAAAGATAGTTTTTTCTACCGAATATAGGGGCATGCCGCCGTTACATTTTACACAAATGTCATATCCGTCCGTACAAAAAGCAGTGGGTCGCACGGCAAAAGTGTGCGACCCACTGCTTTTTCAGCCGGGAGCGGTCTTACTGATGCTGCTCGCGCAGGAGGTCGTTGACCGTCTTCACGGGATTGAACGTGGAGATGGGCACTTCGACAAAGAGGGTGTTCCAGTCGGACATGGCTCCATTCCACAGTCCGGGCAGTTCAAGAGCTTTCAGTTCCTTACCGTTTTTCGATTTGTAGGAGATAAATCCCGTCTTCTTGTCGACATACTGCGGCAGGTCAAATTTCTCGCCCTTGCCATTCTTTACGGCACATACCAGGTCGACGGGGTTGAAGTGTGTCGACTTGTCGAACATGGCTTTGGATTCGGGATTCTTCAAGTCGATTTGCGAACTTTCGAGTATTTGCGGTGAGAAGGAGCCGTCGTTGTTGTATACAAGGAAGGGACCGCCACCGGGTTCGCCCACGTTCTTGACCATACCGCACACGCGCAGGGGGCGACGCAGTTTTTTAAGCAGATAGACTACCAGCTCGGCATCTTCCATCTTCTTGATGTCGGGGTGCCGGGTGAAGAGCTGCTGTTGCAGGAAGAGTATGACCTCGCGCACGTCGTCCATCGTATACTTGCCGCTTTCGAGCATGGCAACGTAAGTGTCGATTTGTTTTTTGAGCGATACGAGTACTCCGCCGATGATTTTCTTGAAGCGCACGGTCTCGGGCTTGATGCGGTCGGGCACCACGTTGTCGATGTTCTTAATGAATATCACATCGGCATCGATATCGTTGAGGTTCTCGATGAGCGCGCCGTGTCCTCCGGGGCGGAACAGCAACTTGCCCTTGTCGCGAAAAGGCTTGTTTTCCATGTCGGCGGCAATGGTATCGGTCGACGGTTTCTGCTCCGAGAAACTGATATGGTATTTCACGCCATACTCTTCTTCATAGGCGGCCTGCTTGTCGGCTACCAACTGCTTGAAGTAGGGCAGATGCTCATGCGACACGGTAAAATGCACATTCACATCGCCGGCTTCGTTGCGGGCATACATGGCCCCTTCGGCCAGATGTTCTTCCATGGCGGTGCGGTCGGTGGCGGCATAGTGGTGAAACTTCAACATGCCTTTGGGCAGGGAGCCGTAGTTAAGCCCCTTGTCGGAGAGAAGATTTTCTACCACGGCTTTGTACTGGCCGTCGGCCACCAGGGCATCGACACCTTTGCCTTCGTTTTTGAGACAGGCGGCATCGAGGTCGGAGTAAAAGGCAAAGTCTTTCAGACGGGAAAAGAATTTCTTTTCAAAGTCGGTCGTCGGCTCGGCATAGTCGGCATCGAGAAACTCAAAAAGATTTTTGAACATACGACTGGCGGCACCAGAGGCCGGTACAAACTTTACAATCGCCGGATTGGTAGCCAGGTATTCGTCCCACACGTCGAGGTAGTGGTCTACGGCCGTGTCGTCGAGCGACAGGATTCCGTTTCCCAACCCGGCCGGAGCTTCCAGTTTGAGATAGGGGAAACCGGTTTCAAAGCAATGCAACTGTTCCGAGATTTGCTGCTCTGTGATACCTTTTTCTTTCAGTAATTCTAAATCTTCGGGGGTAAACATAATATCGTTTTTTAAGGTTTATCCTATATATTGACAGTGACGGGAATCAAAACTTCTCAAAGTTAGGATTTTTTTTCGAAAAATGCAATGACAATTCAATGAAAGTTTATATGTTTGTAGCTGATATAATTTTATATTCAATACAATTAATGTAAAATAAATTTTCCGCTCATGAAAGCCGTGATTACCTATTATAGCCACAAAGGACATACCGCAAATTATGCCCGTGAAATAGCTATGCATTTATGGTCAAGAGGAGTAAGCGTGAGCCTTTGCTCACTTTCCGACTTTGACAAGAAGAAAGCTGCCGAGGCCGACATACTCGTTCTGGGCTGCTGGACGAGCGGATTTTTCGTTGTCGGGCAACACCCTCACAGGCGATGGCGGGAATTTGCCCGTTCCATTGCCGGGGAATATTCCGCAAAAAGATTTATACTCTTTACCACCTATAAAATCAGGACAGGAAGCATGTTCCGCCGCATGCAGCAAGAGCTCGGCCTGCCACCATCGGAAAGGGTGGCTCGACTGAAATCCCGCACGGGAAGACTGTCGGCCCAAGACCGGGAATATCTCGACAACTATATACACAATCAGCACACCCCTTAAAACCAAAATGTTATGGAAAAGAAAAAACTGACAAGCGCCAACGGCGCTCCCGTAGCCGACAACAATAATGTCGCTACTGCCGGCAAACGCGGCCCGATGCTGTTACAAGATGTATGGTTTCTGGAAAAGCTGGCCCACTTCGACCGGGAAGTGATTCCCGAACGGCGCATGCACGCCAAAGGGTCGGGAGCCTTCGGACACTTCATCGTAACGCACGACATAACCCGCTACACCAAAGCCTCCATTTTCTCGGAGATTGGAAAGAAGACCGAACTTTTCATGCGATTCTCCACCGTAGCCGGCGAACGCGGTGCCGCCGATGCCGAACGGGACATTCGCGGCTTCGCCATCAAGTTCTACACCGACGAGGGAAACTGGGATTTGGTGGGTAACAACACCCCCGTATTTTTCCTGCGCGACCCGCTGAAATTTCCCGACCTCAACCACGTTGTGAAGAGAGACCCCCGCACCCACATGAGAAGCCCGCTCAACAACTGGGACTTCTGGACACTCCTGCCCGAAGCACTGCACCAGGTTACCATCACCATGAGCGACAGGGGTATACCCTACTCCTACCGCCACATGCACGGCTACGGCAGCCACACGTTCTCGTTCATCAATGCCGAGGGAGAACGCACCTGGGTGAAATTCCACTTCCGCACCCAGCAGGGCATCAAGAATCTCACCGACCAGGAAGCCGAGTCCATCATCGGCAAAGACCGCGAAAGCCACCACCGCGACCTCTTCGAGAGCATCGAACGGGGAGACTTCCCGCAATGGAAAATGTATGTGCAGCTTATGACCGAAGAAGAGGCCCGAAATTGTGCTTTCAACCCGTTTGACCTCACCAAAGTCTGGTCGCAGAAGCAATACCCGCTTCACGAGGTGGGAATTTTGGAGTTGAACCGCAATCCCGAAAACTATTTCGCCGACGTGGAGCAGGCCGCCTTCAACCCGGCCAACGTCGTACCGGGTATCAGCTTCTCGCCCGACCGCATGCTGCAAGGTCGACTCTTCTCCTACGGCGACGCCCAACGCTACCGTCTGGGCGTGAACCACTATCAGATTCCCGTCAACCGCAGCCGCTGCCCTTTCCTCAACATGTACCACCGCGACGGTGCCATGCGTGTCGACGGAAACAACGGACGGAGACTCGGATACGAACCCAACAGCTACGGCGAGTGGCAGGAACAGCCCGAATACAAAGAGCCGCCGCTGGAACTCGACGGTGCTGCCTATCAATGGGATTTCAGAGAAGACGACGCCGACTACTACTCCCAGGCGGGCGACCTGTTCAGACTGATGAAGCCCGACGAACAGCAGCGGCTGTTTGACAACACGGCGCGGGCCATGGGCGACATACCCGAAGAGATAAAACTGCGCCACATACACAACTGCATGAAAGCCGACGAAAACTACGGAAAAGGTGTTGCCCGCGCCCTGGGCATAGCCCTCGACAAAGTGTCATAACCCCCACTCCCACGCATCGCCTCTGGACGGTACCGGTCCAGAGGCGAAATCATTTACAAGAAAGATTACTCATTTTTCCTGTGTGTAACCATTTTTCCAAATAAATCATTACTTTTGTTGTACCTCTTAAACAACACACAGGTTCCATGAATGAAGAACAATATTTTACTACCGCCGAGCGCAAGGAATTCCTAAAAGCCTACCGAGCCCTTTTTGCAACAGCCCGTCCGCTCATCGGGGCAAAAGAATTTCTCTTCCTTCGCCAACACATATCCGACGCCGTAACGTCGGGCAGTTACCTGCGCGACAACAACGGACTGAACCGGCTGTTGCGCGACATCGAGACCGCTCTCATCCTCTCACAGGAGGTAGGGCTCGACCGCAGCACCCTGGCCGCCGTACTCACCTGCAATCTTGTAGTCGAAGACCGGCTGAGCTTTGAAGCCGTAGAATCGCTGTTCGGCGACGACTGTGTAAAAATTATCCGCGGGCTCATCAAGGCCAGCGGACTCTACGCCAAGCAGGAGACCGTGCAAAGCGACAACTTCCGCAACCTGCTGCTCACCTTCGCCGAAGATGTGCGGGTGATTATCATCATGATTGCCGACCGGCTGTGCCTCATGCGCATGATAAACCATCACCCCAACAGCCGTTTCCGCGAAAATGTCGCCTATGAAGCCTCCTACCTGTATGCCCCCCTCGCCCACCGACTGGGACTGTATCGCATAAAGACCGAGCTCGAAGACCTCTCCCTCAAATACACCCAGCGCGAAGAGTACGACCGCATTGCCCACAAACTGAGCGAGACCAAAGAGGCCCGCAACAAATATATCGAAGAGTTCATCGCCCCAATCAAGGCCAAGCTGCTCGAAGCCGGGCTGAAATTTGAGATAAAGGGTCGCACCAAGTCCATCTCGTCGATTCTGAACAAGATAAGGAAACAGAACGTCGACATCGAAGGCATCTACGACCTCTTTGCCATACGGGTCGTCCTCGACAGCCCAATGGAGAAAGAGTCGGCCGACTGCTGGCACGTCTACTCCATCATCACCGACATGTACCGGCCCAACCCCAAGCGGCTGAAAGACTGGCTCTCGGTACCCAAAAGCAACGGCTACGAATCGCTGCACATCACCGTGTGGGGACCCGGCGACCGCTGGGTCGAGGTACAGATACGCACCAAGCGCATGGACGAAATCGCCGAACGCGGCTTGGCCGCCCACTGGAAATACAAGGGACTGAAAAGCGAGAAAGGGCTCGACGACTGGCTCAACAACGTGCGCGACATACTCGAATCGGGCGACGGAGGACCTATGGAGCTGATGAAAGAGTTCCGCATGGACCTCTACGACAAGGAGGTTTTTGTATTCACCCCCAAAGGCGACCTCTACAAGCTGGCCAAGGGAGCCACGCTGCTCGACTTTGCCTTCCTCATACACAGCCAGCTGGGTTGCCGCTGCACCGGCGGAAAGGTCAACGGCAAGAACCAGACCATCCGCTACAAAGCGGCGACACCATCGAGATCATCACCTCTCCTACCCAAAAGCCCAAGCAGGAATGGCTCAACATAGCCTGCACCTCCAAAGCCCGGGTAAAAATAAAACAGACCCTCAACGAAATACAGCACAAAGAGGCCGAAATGGGAAAAGAGCTGCTGACCCGACGGTTCAAGAACCGCAAAATCGAGGTCAACGATGCCATACTCATGAGGCTCATACGCAAGTCGGGTTACAAGACCGTAACCGACTTCTACTGCGCCCTGGCCCAGGAACGCCTCGACGTCAACCATCTGCTCGACCAATATCACGATATCGAGCGGAAAGACAACGAAGAGTCGAGCGAAAACCGCACGGCCGAGAACTTCATTGCCACCCAACCCGCAGGAGAAAGTGGAGGCGAAGACGAGCTGGTCATCGACCAGAACATCAAGGGGCTCGACTACAAGCTGGCCAAATGCTGCAACCCCATCTTCGGCGACAAGATATTCGGATTCATATCTTCACAGGGAAGCATCAAAATACACCGGGAAGACTGTCCCAATGCCGAAAACTTGCACACCCAGTTTGGCTACCGTGTCGTCAAGGCCCGCTGGTCGGGCAAACAAGGCTCGCAATATGCCATCGTACTGCAAGTCATCGGCAACGACGACATCGGCATCGTCACCAACATCACTTCGGTCATCTCCAAAGAGAAACGCGTATCCATGCGCAGCATCTCCATAGACTCCAACGACGGCCTGTTCCAGGGACACATTACCGTACTCGTCGACGACACTACGGCGCTAAACGCCCTCATCAAAAAAATCAAAACCGTAAAAGGCGTGAAAAGTGTAACCCGGGCCACCGCCCTGTATTCGTCCAAAGAATCATGAAAAAGCCCGTCGCCCTTCTCTTCGGAAGCCTCGGCATGGCACTCGCCCTGCAACTGACCTCATGCCACCGCCACACCCGTGCCGAAGACTTGTACCAGCGAGCCGAAGAGGCTTTCGTCGCCGGCCAATACCACACGGCACAAAGCATCATCGACTCCATACCCCTGTGCGACTCGCTCGCCTTTGAATGGATACGGAAAAGCATCGTACTCAACCAGCGCATCACGCTGGAACAGAACCGGCACAACCTGGCCTCCATCGACAGCCTGCTGCCCACTCTCTATGCCCGGCGCGATACCCTCCTGCCCCAATTTATCTACCACAAAGTCGATAACCAGACATCTGACGGATACTATACCTACCGTCTCGACCGCAATGCCGGCAAGGCCGACCACTCCTGCCTGAGAGTGCAGATAACCGATGATTTCGAAGCCGAAATCATCAGCGTATACTGTGGCAAGCGCCCGCTGAACCATGTCTCGGCAAAAGCCGAGCTTCCCGACGGCACCTATGCCCTCACCCCGACCACACCCTATGACGGAGCGCTCAATTATCGGTTTACCTTCCAGAACGGGAACCACTGCGAACTGGTACGCTACATCGGGCACGAATTACGCTCCGTATTTGAAATCATCGTCGCCTCACCCCAGCAGCCCATAAAAATTTCATACGAAGGAGAGTTTCCCTACTCCTATACCCTGAGCGACAACGATCGCAAAGCCTTCGAACAATGCTTCAAGTTCATTTCGTTACAGAGACATATCGACAGACTCGAACAGGAAAAAGAAATCGCCCGTAAAACCATCGAGTTGCTCCAACGGCAACTCGCATCGAATCCCGAACAACAGGCCTCATAAAAAACCGGCACAGAATCTTGCACAGCAAGAAATTTTGTCGTACCTTTGCCCCGCAATTGAAAAAAGTACTAACCAATTCAATCTCAAAAACATTATGAACCATTACGAAACCGTTTTCATTTTAACTCCCGTTTTGTCTGATGTTCAGATGAAGGAAACGGTAGACAAGTTCAAATCGATACTCACCGAGCAAGGTGCCGTTATCGTGAACGAAGAGAACTGGGGATTGCGCAAACTGGCCTATCCTATTCAGAAAAAATCTACCGGGTTCTACCAACTGCTGGAGTTTGATGCAGAACCTTCTGTCATCGAAAAACTGGAAGTAAACTTCCGTCGCGACGAACGCGTGATTCGTTTCCTCACTTTCAAGATGGACAAATTCGCTGCCGAATACGCCGCAAAAAGAAGAAATGTAAAATCTGCTAAAGAAGAGAAGGAGAATTAATCATGGCACAAGCACAATCGGAAATCAGATACTTGACCCCCCCCTCGGTCGATGTTAAGAAGAAAAAATACTGCCGTTTCAAAAAGAGCGGTATCAAATATATCGACTATAAAGACCCCGAATTCCTGAAAAAGTTCCTCAACGAGCAAGGCAAAATTCTGCCCCGCCGTATCACCGGAACCTCTCTCAAATTCCAACGTCGTATTGCACAAGCTGTAAAACGTGCCCGCCACTTGGCTTTGCTGCCCTACGTAACCGATATGATGAAATAATCTAAAAGTAAGGAGGACACAAGCATGCAAGTTATATTGAAAGAAGATATTCTCAACCTGGGATACAAAGACGATATCGTTACCGTAAAAGACGGTTACGGCCGTAACTACCTCATTCCGCAAGGAAAAGCTGTCATTGCTTCGGAATCGGCCAAGAAAGAACTCGCCGAGAATCTGAAACAACGCGCTCACAAAATTGCGAAAATCAAACAAGACGCTCAGGAGTTGGCAGCCAAACTCGAAGGTGTAAGCCTTACCATCGCTACCAAAGCCAGCGCCACCGGCAAAATCTACGGTTCGGTTACCAATATCCAGATTGCCGAAGCTTTGGCTAAACTCGGACACGAAATCGATCGCAAGATTATCGTTGTGAAAGAAGCCGTCAAAGAAATCGGTGCTTACAAAGCCGTTGTAAAACTGCACAAAGAAGTAAGCGTAGAGATTCCCTTTGAAGTTGTAGCCGAAGAGGCCGCCGCTGAATAATAGAGCGAATCGATACCTTTATATAAAGAGAGACCTTCACAAGAGGTCTCTCTTTTTTATAAACTCAACGCACCATCGTCAGCATCATCTTGAAAGGTTCGTTGGCCCGCACAGCATGAGGAATCCCTGCCGGCAGCCGCACCGTCTCGCCGCTGCCGACTACATACTCGCGACGGTCGATAAAGACGGTTGCCCGACCTTCGACGACCGACAGCAATGCCTCAAACGGTGCCGTATGCTCACTCAGCTCCTGACCTGCATCAAATGCAAAAAGCGTAACACTACCGTTCGGACGGCGAAGTATCACCCGGCTCACAATACCCTGTGGGGCATAATCGACCATCGAAGCGGGTACAAAAGGTTTCTGTTCCTGATCTGTTTCCATATCATAGCCATTTATTCATAAAAAAGGTGTGGAGAACTCCCCACACCTTATATAATGGAAAAACAGCCAAATTGTTTTCTCTTCCCCTCATTCACCGGCAACCCGGCCGGGAATCTATCACGCACCCTACTCGGTCTTCTCCTTAGCCTCCTCGCGGGGAATAAGTATAGCAGTATAGACCTGCAATATGGTGGCTACAATAAAGAGTACCACCCAGTCGACACCTCCTCGCCAAAACATCATCACCGCCGCAGCCAGGAAGATAAGGGCCGAGAAGAGTTCCTGTCGGTACAGACGGCGCAAGCGCACATTCGAGCCCTTATAACGGCGGGGGAGTCGTGTAAAAAACATGCCCAAAGCCCCCGCCGCAAGAAAATAGGCCGGAAGATGGGGCACAAACGTATAGGCAGCCGCGCCCAGAAGTACTGCCACGGCCGAACATTGAAACAAGGTGTCTGCTATATTTTTCTTCATAGAAACTTTCAATCATCGACAATGATGAAAACGTCTTCATTATCGCGTTTCATCTGATAGGTTTCCCGTGCAAATTTTTCGAGATTCTCGTCGCTTGTGCGCAACTCGTCAAGACGGGCGCGACTCTCGTCGACTATCTGCTGATAGTGGTTGACACTGCTGCGCAGTTCTGCAATCTGGCGGCTGTAACGAAAACTCTGGATAAAACTGTTCTCGTCGATAAACAGCATCTCAAATATCAGGGCACCTGCGATATAGACTATCAAAGGCACCCGACGCAGCAACGACCATATTTTCTCAAACTTTTTCTTCATCTCGTCACGGAAATGTGTCTACAAACGTACATAAAGTTTTTGAATCAGAAAAGTTTTTCATTTACGAATCGGCGTCAACGAAAGAGAAGAATGCGGGAGCAAGAGAAAATAAATATCGGGCAGCCACCGATATATCGGGGAGGTTTTATATCTTTGCGCCCAAAAATCGCTGTCATGCACCTTGTTATAGACCAAGGAAATACCACCATCAAAGCCGCCCTCTTTTCCGAGGGGAAAAACCCCGACCGGGTAGAACGGATACCTCGTCTCAGCCGGTTGTACATCGACAGACTGCTCGCCCGCTACCCCATATCGGGTTGCATATACTCGTCAGTAGCCCATGCTGATGCCGACATGACCGCATATCTGCAATCGCAAATCCCGCAGTTTTATTACTTTACCTCCGAAACTCCTCTACCTGTTACTGTCGACTACCGCACCCCGTCGACCCTGGGTAGCGACCGCATAGCCGCCGCCATCGGTGCAAGTACCGAAGCCCCCGGCAAAGACATTCTGGTTGTCGATGCCGGCACCTGCATCACCTATGACCTGATTACGGCCGACAGCCATTTCCTGGGAGGCAACATTGCCCCGGGTATAAAAATGCGGCTGAGAGCCATGCACAAATATACCGAAAGACTACCCATCGTCGAGAAAAACGGTGATACGCCCCTGCTGGGATACAACACCGAAACCGCCATGCGCTCGGGGGCCGTACTCGGCGCTTGCCACGAAATCGAAGGCTATATAGAGAAACTGCGGCAAGAATATCCCGGACTTTTGATTTTTTTAACGGGGGGAGATGCTTTTTTATTGGCAGACAAATTAAAAACCTCCATCTTTGTAGATGATTGTATTGTATTGAAAGGTTTAAACAGAATATTGCATCATAATGTCTACTTATAAATCGGTTTTATTCGCATTTCTTGCCATCGCACTGTCCATAGTGGCAATCCCTGTATGTGCGCAGAACAATATCGACAGCCCCTACTCCCGCTACGGATACGGCTCACTCGACAGCCATACCATCGGCGCCTCCCGGGCCATGGCCGGAGTGGGCTACGCCTTGCAGAGTGGCAAACAGATAAACATAAAGAACCCGGCCTCCTATGCGGCCATCGACACCCTCACTTTCCTGTGCGATTTCGGCGTAAGCCTGCAAATAGACCACATGAAAGAGGGGTCATTAAAAGAGAGCCGCACCAATTGGAGTTTTGAATATTTTGCCATGCAATTTCCCCTGGCCAAATGGCTGGCAGCAACCATGGGTGTCATACCTTTCTCAACAGTAGGATATGACTACACGGGAAGTATAACCAATGGTACAGTGAGACAAACCGGAGAAGGCAGCATCAACGAAGCATTTGTAGGTCTGGGTGCTTATCTTTTCAAAGGGTTCACCATCGGAGTAAACGCCAATTATCTGTTTGGAGAGATCACAAACAGTTCGACCTCCATATCGACCATTGATGCCACCAATGCCACCATCTTCGACAACATCATTGACGTATCGGACTATCGCATCGAAATAGGAGCCCAATACACCATTCCTATTAATAAGAAGAACCGTCTTACGTTAGGAGCTGTTTACATTCCGGGCAAAAACCTTTTAGGAAAAGGATACATCAGTGGCGGTAACTACAACACATCGTCGGGCAACACCACCTATTTCCAGAACGATACCGTATCGCTGAAAAACGGCTACTCCTTTCCGGCCCAGTACGGCGCAGGTCTGAACTACACCTACGACGAGAGACTCTCGGTAAACGCCGACTTCACGTTCCAACCGTGGAGCAAGGCCAAGTTTGAAAACTCAACCAACTATTTCAACGATGCATTCCAAGCTGCCGTCGGAGCCGAGTTTCTCCCTCAAATCTACTCCAACAACTTTTTCCAGAGTATACGTTACCGGGCAGGTGTAAGCGTAGGTCGTTCCTATCCTCGCATAAAATCCAGCAACGGAGACAATTCCTTGTGGGAAACTCAGGTAACAATAGGTGCCGGTATCCCCATGAAACGCAACAAATCGATTATCAACTTCACATTCGGCTATACCAACCGTCGCACAACCCCTACCCGCCTCGTTGGTGAAAACGAAATAAGAATCTCTTTGGGACTGACCTTCAACGAAATGTGGTTCTACAAGAGCCGTCTGCACTAATCTTGACCGACTGCGCACGTAGAAGATATGAGAATCAACCATCACTCCATAGGCATATTCAGATTAGTCGTCACCATTCTTATATTGGGCATGGGACCCATATCCCTGCTCACCTCGTGCAAGAAGGAGAAAAAAGCCATCATCGGAAGTTTCAGCGACCCCAAAGAGGTACCATCGCTCTCGACCTTCGACGTCAACACGCTGATTTCCGACTCGGGTGTAACCCGCTACCGCATACAGGCCAAAGAGTGGCGCGTATTTGACAAGGCCGACGAACCCTACTGGTACTTTCCGCAAGGCATCTTTGTTGAAAAATTCGATTCCACGTTCAATACCGAATCTTTTATACTGAGTGATACGGCCATATTCTACAACAAATTACAGCTATGGAAACTCAGGGGCGACGTCCGCATCGAAAACATGCAGGACGAGCGATTCTTTACCGAAGAGATATACTGGAACCAGCAGAAAAGGAGCATCTATTCCGACAGTGCCATACACATTGAGCGGGCCGACAGAATCATCGAAGGGGTAGGATTCGTATCAAACGAAGCCATGACGCAATATACCATACGCCACACAACCGGTATATTCCCCATCAACCAGAGCAAAAACGACGAGAAGAGCAACAAGCCGTCGACCTCCCGCTCACCCAGAAACAACGCAAAAAAATACGCTCCGCAAAAATGATACCTGCATTCATTATCATATCACTTCTGCTCTCGTTCTTCT
>ERZ824600.3306-NODE-3306-length-15583-cov-5.151211_pt1 | contig 15583 bp, 17 predicted proteins | sample MGYA00519933_ERZ824600 | MGnify/ENA primary metagenome ERZ824600 (study PRJEB31778, sample SAMEA3449178) | human gut metagenome | biome: human gut; feature: human-associated habitat; material: faeces | place: United Kingdom | collected 2010/2012 ... | reverse complement strand
ACAAATTAATGAACATAATACATAACATACTTTCTTTTTCATAATTTTTCCTCCTTACAATTTAATGATAATATATTTTTATAAAAATTTCTATAAAGCATTAGTTTAGTTTTCTAAACTTTAAGTTGAGTTACAAGTCTACTATATTTACTATAGTTCCATTTTCTTTTAAAATATTTATCAAATCTGTAGTCTTAAGCCATAAAGTTTCAGAGTTATCACATGGGTGCATTCCGATTATATCACACTTATTTATAAAATAACTATCTAAATAATATTTAACTAAATTTTCTTTATCATTTAATAAACCAAGTGGAGTTACACTTCCAGGGGTTAATTTTAAAATTTTCATTAAATCTTTTTCACTTGCAAAACTAAGTCTTCTAGTATTATATTTTTCTCTAAAAACACTTAAATCTACTTTCTTTTTACCACTTACCGTAATTAAATAATAGTTTCTTTTCTTATCATCCCTAATAAATAAGTTTTTCGCATCAGCTTCTGGATACGGCAAAATAACATCATCTAACTCATTCATAGTAAACACTCTTTTATGTTCAGTTATCTCATACCATATATTCTTGCTCTTTATAAAATTATACACTTCTTCTTTAGTCACTTTAATCCCTCACTTTCACATTAAACATTGACACAATATTACCAGCATCCATTCTGTTTATTATTATTCCATTTAAACTTTTGACATCAAAACTAATCCCGTTAATTATAGACGTGCTAAAGTTAGCGTCCTTTAAATTACACCCTAAAAAAACAGATTTAGTTAAATTAACATTATTTAAAACAGCATTATTTAAATTACTCATATTAAATGTAGTCTCAGTTAAGTCACTGTCTTCTATTTCAATATTATTTATATTTGTTCCTGCAACATTCAAATATAAACCAACCGAAGAAATGACTTTGATATCTTTTAAATGTGAGTCAATAAAAGTAAGACCTGTTAATTTACAATTTTCAAATATAACTCTTGTTAAAAACGTATCATTAAACCTCTTATTAGATAAATCACAGTTGGTAAACCTTACATCCATCAAAGATATATCACTTATTTCTATATTAGAAAAATCTATATTTTCAAAAACGCATTCGTCAAATGTATAATCTGTTAAATCAAGTGATACACTACTATTTTTTCTAATTTTTACTTTATTAAATTCTTCATTTTTAACACACTCATTAAAGGAAGATACTTCACAATTTTTAATTTTTGGTTCACTTATTTTCATTTTTATACCTCTTACAAAAGTATAACACATTTTAAACTATTTATATAGATTTTTTATATTTTTCGTGCTATTTTGATTTTTAAGGGTGAATACTTATAAATAATAAACTTATGATTAGTGAAATAATTTTAGATAGAGACAAAATTGATAATTATAAAAAACATCCTTTTAATATGCCAGTAGTTAAAGATTTTGAAAAACTTATAATTAATTCTACAATTAGATTTTTTGTTGGAGAAAATGGTGTTCGTAAATCAGCATTTATTAAAGTAATTGCTGTAAACTTAGTACAACCTAAAGAAGGTGGTACTGAAAACTTTATGTACGAAACCAATGATACAACTTCTAACTTGAGAGATTACTTAAAAATTAAAATTGATAACAAACCTAAGACTAAATTCTTTTTAAGAGCCGAAAGTTTTTATAATTTTTCTACTGAAGTTGAAAGACTTGTCAAAGAAGATAACTTTTATAGTTTATTTAAGTCGTATGGTGGAAACTTGCATGAATGCTCACATAAAGAGGCTTTTCTAAAACTTGTACAAAACAGATTTACTGAGAATGGTTTATATATCTTAGACAAACTAGAAACTGCTTTATCTGCTCAAAGACAATTATCTTTATTATATTTAATAGCTGAACTGATAAAAAAATAAAGTCAGTTTATTATATCAACTCACTCGCCCATTTTAATAAGTTATAGAAATGGTAAAATTTTAGATTTAAATGATAATTTTAAAGAAATTAGTTACAAAGTTGCAGAAATCTATAAACTATACAAAATGTACTTAGACAATTCTGATAATATGCAAGATAGATTATTTAATAGTTAGAAACATTACTAATCTTCTTCTTTTCCTTTTATATAATTCATTGAATATTTTTGCCACTTTTACCTCTTTTATTCAATGAGCATATCTTTAAAACAAATAAAACCTTTTTTAATATTGCATTTATTAATTTGATGCGATACAAAAGCCTATTTTGAACACTTATACCTAAAAGAACAACTAATAAATACCAGTCCTATATATATATATACCATAAATTTTAGTAATTTCAACGATTTTTAACACATTGATTTGCATTTTTTACTGTAATATGGTATAGTATTAAGCATTCAAGGGGGATTTGTATGACAGACGAGTTTTTGAAGAGATTACAAGAAGCAAATGAAAAGGCTATAAAGGTTTATAAAAAAGAAGATGAAAAGTTTTTAGAAGAATGCAAAAAAAATAAAAAGTATGTTGATTTGTATTTAGATTTGGTTTTATCATTTATTGAAGTTTTTGATTATAAAACTGGTCATTTCAATGTTGAATTAATAGATAAAGATTTATCAAAAGAAAAAATTCAAGAATTACTAAAGAAAAGTGATAGTAAAGTTCTATTTTATTCTAAAGACTATTGTGATATAGATGGATTAGAAAAGAAATATAAGTCATACTTTATTGAAGATATAGAAAACATTATAAAAACTAGTAAGGATTTAAGTTTTAAAGATAATAAAGCTAAAAACGAATGCCGAGTTATATTTTTTACATCCGGTACAACAGGAGCTAATAAAGGTGTCATGTTAAGTGAAAAAAACATTTTGAGTGATATTTATGGCGCGAGTTCACTATTTAAACCAGACGGATTAGTATTTTCGTGTTTACCATTTCATCATGCTTTTGGCCTTATTACAAGCATCTTAAAACCATTTTATTATGGTGTACCAGTATTTTTAAATCACAGTTTAAAATATTTAACAAATGAATTAAAATCATCAGCACCAAATACCATGTTTGTAGTACCAGTATTTATAGAAAACTTTTACAAACAAATATGGAAAAATGCTCGTTTAACAAAGAAAGATTACATGTTAAAAACAATGATAAAACTAAGTAATAGCTTACTAAAAGTTGGAATAGATTTAAGAAGTTACCTATTTAAATCAATAACCAAAAACTTTGGAGGCAACTTAAAATATATCATCTGTGGAGGAGCATTTCTTGATAAAAAATATGTTAAATGGTTTAGAAGTATAGGTATTGAAATATTAAATGGCTACGGAATTACAGAATGTTCTCCAGTTCTAGCAGTAAATAGAAATGAGTATTATAAAGATGGTTCAGTTGGTCAAGTGGTCCGTGGGGCTACCATAAAAATAGAAAACAATGAAATTTTAGTTAAAGGTGACATTGTAATGCTTGGTTACTATAAAGATGAACAAGCCACTAAAGAAGTTATGAAAAAAGGCTATTTTAACACCGGTGACTTTGGTTATTTAGATGAAGAGGGTTTTCTTTATATAACTGGTAGAAAAAAGAATTTAATAATATTAAGTAATGGTGAAAACATATCTCCTGAAGTAATTGAAGAAAAAATTTCTAAAGACAAAGGTGTCTGTGAAGTAATAGTTTATGAAAAAGATAATAAACTTATAGCAAGTATATATCCAACGGAAGAATATTTTGGTAACACAAGTTACTTTAATGGATTAATATACAAATACAATAGTAAAGTACCTAAAAATCACCAAATATCATCAGTTACATTAAGAACAGAAGAATTTCCCAAAAATAATAATCGAAAAATATTAAGAAGTAAAGTTATGGAGGAAGAAAAATGAAAGAAGAAGTAATAAAAATAATAGCTAGTGTTGCAGAAGTACCAGAAGAAAGTATTAATTTAAATACAAATTTAATCGCTGATTTAGACTTAGAATCATTAGACTTAGTAACATTAGTATCAGAAATCGAAAACAAATATGAATTAGAAATTCCTGATAAAGAAATTAAAAAAATTCAAACAGTTGAAGATATTGTAAATATCTTAAGTAGCCATGTATAAGTTATTCACAAAAGAAAACACTACATCCAAAGACTTGTTAAAAGATGTTTTAAAAAATGAACTAAATATTACTAATTATGAGCTTACATTCAATAAATATAACAAACCATATTTAAAGAATCGTAACATATATTTTAATATTAGTCACGATAAAAACACAACCGTCCTTGTTACCAGTGATAAAGAAATCGGTGTAGATATCGAATATTACACATATAAAGAAAGTGTAATGAAAAAGTATTATAATGAATTTGAACAACAAGAAATAATAAATTCAAATAATAAAGAATATGAATTTACTAGGATTTGGGTTATGAAAGAAGCTTTTGTGAAAATGAAAGGGCAAGGTATATCATATGGCTTACAAAATGTTGATACAACAAGATTAAAAAAACAAATTAAGTTAATAAGTAATGAAAAGTATATAATAGCAATATGTCAAAGTGAGGAGTAGAAATGAACATTTTATATTGTGGAGATACCAACATAGCTGATGGATTAATAATATCCATATTATCATTAATAAAACATGAAAAAGATGTATTAAACATTTATGTATTTAGTATGGATTATGATGCTTCAAAAGGTGTTAGCAAAAAAGCAATACAAAAATTAGATGATTTAGTAAAAAGTGTTAACAAAGAAAGTTTTGTAAAATTAATTGATGTTAAAGAATATTTCTTAAGTGAAATACCATCAAGTAATATAGATACGATGTTTACTCCATACTGCATGTTACGTCTTTATGCTGATTTAGTACCTGATATGCCAAGTAAAATAATGTATTTAGATAATGATGTTGTGGCATATAATTCTTTTAAAAGTTTTTATGATTTAGATAATTCTAAATACGAAATAGTTGGTGCTAGAGATTTCTATGGTCAATATTTTTATAGTAAAAATAAAATAAAGAAAGATTATTTAAATTCAGGAGTATTAATATTAAATTTAGATTTAATAAGAGAAAGCGGTAGCTTTAAAAAAGCTCGCAACATGTGTCAAACAAGAAAAATGTTACTACCTGACCAAGCTGCAATTAACAAATATTGCAAACCAAAACTAATTGTTAAAAGAAAGTATAATGAACAACATACTTTAAAAAAAGATACAGTATTTCGTCATTTTACTACAACTTTTAAGTTCTTTCCGTACTTTAGAACTCAAAAAGTTAAACCATGGAACATAGATAGATTACATGAAATCTTAAAGTGCCATGAATTTGATGACATCCTAGAACGTTATCAAAAATTGAAGGAGGATATTAAGTGAAAAAAACAATACCTATATTTTATACTATTGATGATGGATATGCCAAGTTTGTAGCAGTTTCAATTAAATCGCTAATAATGAACGCAAATAAAGATTATAATTATGATATAAATGTTATATATGAAAATTTAAGCAATGAAAATGCCAAAAAATTAATGGATTTAGAAACAGAAAATTGTAAAATAATTTTAACTGAGATGAATAAAAATCTAAGTATGATAACAGATAAATTAGGAAATAGACTTCGTGAGTATACATTTACATTAACAATTTATTTTCGTTTATTTATACCAGTTATGTTTCCAAAGTATGATAAGTGTATTTACATTGACTCAGATACAGTAATTACTGGGGATATCTCTGAACTTTTCAATGAAGATTTAGAAGATAATTACTTAGGATGTGTTATAGATAAATCTACAATTGATAATGAAATATTAGCAAGTTATTTTGAAGAGGTCGTGGGTATCCCTCGCGATAAATACATAAATTCAGGTATGCTTTTAATGAATTCAAAAAAACTACGTGAATTAAAAATAGATGAAAAATTTTTAGATTTATACACAAAATATGGTTTTGATGTTGTAGCACCAGACCAAGATTACATAAATGCCATGTGTTATGGACATATTAAATATTTAAAAGATGAATATGATGCTATGCCAAATCCCAATAATAAAGAATTAGAAAATCCTATCATAGTTCATTACAATTTATTTTTAAAACCTTGGCAATATGATGAAGTACAATACAAAGATTATTTCTGGAAATATGCTAAATTTACACCATATTATGAAGAAATATTAGCAATAAAAGACAGTTATACCGATGAAGATAGAAAAAAAGACTCTGAATGGATGAACCTTATGGTAAAAAGAGCATCTATGTTAGTAAATGAAACAACCACTTTAAAAAATATTTTTGAAAGTGGAAAGGAAAACCGCCTATGATAATCGGAGGTAGTAAAAAAGAAGTTATAAAAAACATTGAAACAAACATAAATAATAATGAATTAAACAAAAAAGTTGAAGTCGGAGACCCCAATCTAACTGAAGAAGAAAAAACAAAATATATAAATAAATTTTATCAAAATCAAAAAAGTCCAATATATTTTATCAAAAATAAAATAGCTACTAAAACTGTTAGAAAAATAGCTAAAGAAATATATCCTAATATAAATATAATTGGGTTAGAAAAATTAAATTATGTTGATTTAACAAATGGAGCAATAATAACAAGTAATCATTTTAATCCTTTAGATAGCTACAACATTAGAAAGATAGTTGAAGAAAAACTACATAAAAAACTTTATATTGTAGTACAAGATACTAACTTAGCAATGCCTGGAGCTCTAGGTTTTTTATTCAACAATATTGAGGTAATTCCTTTATCAAAAAGTCCAAATTATATAATAAAAAAGTTTATGCCTGAGTTAAAAAAAATATTATCAAAAGGAAATTTTGTTTTAATTTATCCAGAAGAAGAAATGTGGTTTAATTATAAACTTCCAAGACCTTGTAAACGTGGAGCATATCAATTTGCACATGAACTTGATGTCCCAGTTATTTCTTGTTTTGTTAAAATGACAGACACGAATATTACAGACAATAACGAATTTAATATTGTAAAATATGATGTATTTATAAACAAAGTAATTTATCCAGAAAAAAATGAAAGCATTAAAAGTGACTCACGTAAAATGGCTGAAGTTGATTATGAAACAAGAAAAAAAGCATACGAAGATGCTTATAATAAAGAACTAAAATATGAATTTGATATCAAAGATATTGCAGGTTGGAAAGATATTTAATTATCTTTCTTTTTATATGTCACAAATTCTACATTTGATATTTTGCTTCTTTCTATCATTTTATTACTAACAGCTTCAGCTAAAGATTTACTTTTTTCTTTTCTAGACAATTCATTATCAACTACAAAAGGACCATCAACATAAATAACTACTTTAGGTTTTTTAAATAATTTACTTTTTTGATAAGTTGTTGTTGCACAGTATACTTCTTTTTCTTCTTCAACTGGAAAAGTAAAAGCACTAGTTTTAAATGGTCTGATTTTTGTATAATATGGCCATACATGTGCTTCAGGATACACAATAATTGGGTGATTATTTCCATAATATTTTATAGATTCTCTAAATTTAATCATATTATGAATACCATCAGGTATAACTAAAGCCCCAAGAGTAGGAAGAAGCTTACCCAAAAGAGGTATCCCAAGATTAGCTTTATTAACCACATAATATGGTCTTTTATATCTAGTTATAAAAGGAGGAATAAAAGCATCTCCAACTTCTTGTGTATGATTTATATATAAATAATAGCTTTTTTTATTTTTTAAAACTTTTCTATTTTTAATACTAACATGTAAAAATAGTTTAATATAAATAAAACTAATAACAAAAAATATCCAATAAATTATATAAGACCAAATTACATAAAAGATATTTTTATGAATCCATTTATAATTATCTTTTAAAATGTATTCTTGATTTTTAGATTTAACTATATCACTATCAAAATCTTCATAATAATAAATTTTCTTCATAACAATCACACATTAATTATAGCACAGAAAATAGACAAATGCACTTTAAAAATATGGACTAGTTCATATAATATAGTGAGGTGAATACAATGAATTATTTAACATATCCATTAAAAGTTATGAATATTACCCAAGGATACAACGATAATTATACTCATAAAAGACATTCAGATGGTAATTTAAAAGATTATCCAATTGATGATGCCTGTGGAAGTGGTAACAATAGTTATTTTTATTGTCCATGTGATGAAATGGTAGTAAAAAAGGTTTATGGAGTTGGTCTTAGAGCATCAAACACTATATGGCTAGAAAGTACAACCCCAGTTATAACACCAACATTTACAGATTATATTACTATAATGATAGTTCATCCTGAAGATAAGGATTTAAAAAATGTTTATGTCGGAAGAAAATATCAAAGAGATGAAGCATTATTTCCAAAAGGAGCAGATGGTTTTGCAACGGGACCACATTTTCACATCACTTTAGGGCGAGGAAAAATGTCTGGTTCAGGCTGGGCTAAAAACAATCTAGGTTTATGGATATTAAAAACAACTGGTTATAATATTAAACCAGAACATGGAATGTTTATAGATAAAAACTTTACCACTATAAAAAACACTAGAAATATTGAATTCTTATCCCTAAATGATGAAGAAAAAGAAGAAGATAACATTTTTTACACAACAGCAAATTTAAATATTAGATACGGTCCCGGAGCTAACTATAGATTTGTAAATTTATTACACAAAGATACACAAATTAAAATAGAAAGCATTACAAATGGATGGGCAAAAATAAATGATAAAGAATATGTTGCTAGTGCTTATCTTACAAAAACCAAACCAAAATTTTTCTATTTATCCAAAATAACAACAGCAGCTCTTCTAAATGTTAGAAATAAACCAAATGGTAATGTTATCCTTTATAAAATACCTAAAAAAACTACTGTAAGTGTAATGAAAAATAAAAACAATTGGACACAAATTTATAATAATCGTTGGGTATACAGTAAATATTTAAACTAACAATTGCTTATTTTTAAAATTTATTATACAATATAATTAGGTGATATAAATGGGACAAGTATATGATAAAGCATTGGAATTTAAACGTAAACATCCAGGAGGAGTAGTATGGAATTTAAAAGACCATTGTAATGTAGTGGAAAAACATCTTAATCCCGGAGAATATGTAACATTTGCTTTTGCAGGTCAAAAAAATGACAAATTTTATGATTTATTTCAAACATGTGTTGTAGTTTTAACAAACAAAAGAATACTTATTGGTCAAAAACGTGTTGTCTGGGGTTATTTCTTAAGTTCAATTACACCAGATTTATATAATGACTTATTAGTTTACCAAGGTCTTATCTGGGGTCAAATCAAAATTGATACTATAAAAGAAGAAGTAACAATATCAAATCTTCCTAAAAGTGGTCTTGATGACATAGAAACAAACATAACAGAAATGATGATGGAAGAAAAACAAAAATATGGTCATGAAGAAAACTAATGTAAAAAAATTACGGAACCTAATTATATTTTTGCTTGCTATATTTTTAATATTTATAATACTTCTAAATACATCTCACAACTATAATTTAGAATATACTATAAAAGATGTCAAAGTAAATGAAAATTATCATAAAAAAGCAAAATATTATAGTTTTGTATTTACATATGAAAATAATGAATATGAAGTAATATCTTTTGATAAATATACTAATAAAAGAAAATTAGTAACAGACATATCCATTTCTAAAGAAAATGATAATACATGTCTTTCATTTACATCAAAGTATGTTAATTTATATGATGTTTGTAAATCATCAGATACATTTTATTATAAAAATAACAATAATGACTTTAAAACTAATAAAACATATAAAAATATACTAATTGATAATTTAAACAATCAAACCTTTTTGTTATGGAACTATCATGAATTTGTTTACTTAAGTCCTAAAAAAGAAACAACAATTAGTTTATTTAATAAAGATGTATACAATTTAAACTTAATTTATCAAACAGACAATACTTTATTAATACCAAACTACAATGAAGATTATAAATTTACTAAGATATATCAAATAAATTCTAAAAATGCCAAAACTAGTGAAATAAACTTACGTTTTGAATTATATTTTGATAGTTATTTTCTAGGGGATTACAAAAACAGAGTTTACTTATATGATAATAAAAATGAATTAGAATACTATTTTGATTTAAAGAAAAAAGAAATTTATAAAACTGATTATAAAATACTTGTTAATAAAAAATGGGAAAGTGTTACTAATCAAAAATTAAAAAACAACAAATTATCATTTGAAGAAACTAAAATATATAATTATACTTTAAAAGATAATAAATTATATGGCGGTTTTAACAAAGATTATTTAGTAACAAATAAAGAAGTAAGTAAAATTATTAAAACTGATAATTTAGATATCTATTACATTTCTAATGATACATTATATTATTTTAACCCATTATATGGTGAAAAAACATTACTTAAATATAGTGAGTGGGAATTTAATAACAACAATATGATATTTATCTTTTAACTAAAATAAATATTTTACATATCCTATACTAGGAGTGATAATGTGTTTAATAATTATTTAGTAAAAAATGGAGAAAATATTAAAACAATAGCAAGTAAATTTAATGTTTCTCCCCAAGAACTTATGCATATAAATAATTTATATTTTGATAGTGATTTAAGGGCAGGTACGGAAATAATAATACCTAAAAATGAAGAAAGGTATTTTAATACTTATGTAATTGAAAGCGGAGATTCTTTATATAGGATAGCAGAAAAATATAATATAAATCCCACATTGCTAGCAAGTTTAAATGGCTTAGAAATGGAAGATTACATCTATCCTGGCCAAGAGCTACTAATTCCTAAAAACAATTATAGTTATTACATCACTGCAGAAGGAGATACACTAGATACAGTTAGTAAAGTATTTAAAATATCAAAACTTGACTTACTTAATCAAAATGAAACAATATATTTACTAAAAGACCAAGTATTAGTAACAAAAAGATAGAAACAACTTTACAAAAGGTTGTTTTTTTTGATAAAATTATATTAGAAAAGGGTTGGTTAAAATGATTTTAAAAAAGCCATATGCATTTTTAATTAAAAATTTTAGAAAAATTCATTTTATTCTAGCTATTTTAAGTGTGTTTATCATAATTAAAACTAACACTATAGTAACATTTTTTAAAGATTACATAGCTAATAACTATACTGTTGCAGTTACTGATACATTAGTAAAAGATACAATTAGTAATTGGCTATATGTAAGTATTATTTTAACAATTATAGCTTTAATACTTATATATATTCTTTTAAAAACAAAGAAAAAACCTCGTAAATTTTATTTATTTTCAATAATTTATTACATGATTTTATTAACTTTTATTATCATTGCATCAATCCTTATTTCTTCTTTAACGAGAGGCCTGTGGGATACAGCAAGTGCAAGAATATATCGTGATTTTGCTAATATGATTTTTTATCCAAGTTTTATTTTTCCAATTATTACATTTATTCGAAGTCTTGGATTTAATATTAAACAATTTAATTTTAAAAGTGATTTAAAAAAACTAGAAATAACAGATAAAGATAGTGAAGAAATAGAACTTAGTTTAAATTTTGATAATTATAAAGCTAAAAGAACTATTCGTAGATTTATCCGTGAATTTAAATATTATTATGAAGAAAATAAGAAAATATTTTATCTAATTGGTATTATTTTAATAATTATATCAGGATTTTTAATTTATAAAAATACCGAAAAAACAAAATATACTTATAGTGAAAATAAAACATTTACAAGTAATTCTCTTATCTACAAAATCACTGATAGCATGATTACTAATCTTGATTTAAAAGGTAATACAATAAGTAATGACAATTATTATGTTGTTATAAAATTTGAAGTAAAAAATAGTACTAACAAAGACTTAAGAATAAACTATGATAATTTTAAACTTTATTATGGCAAAAATTATATATATCCCTCTCTAAATTTAGGTAATAATTTTCTTGATTTTGGAGACCCATACATGAATGACTACATAAAAGTAAATGAAAATAAAACATATATCATGGCATATGAAATAGATAAAAAATACAAAAATAGTAATTTTAAAATAGTTCTATATCTAGGGACATCTACTAAAAGTAATGATTTTCTAGCTAAAACAGCTACAATTAAGTTAAATCCAGTTACATATGATAAAGTAGAAAGAATAAGAAATGCTAGTATAAATGATTTAGTATCTTTATCTGGTACATCACTAAAAAATTCAAGTATAAACATAAAATCAGTACTAATTACTAATAGATATGAATATCAATATGATTGTGGTTATAAGACAGATAGATATAAATGTACAGATTTTGTAGTGGCTGATTCTTCATACCAAAACAAAGTATCTCTAATAGTAATGGATTATGACTTAACTTTAGATAATACAACATCATCCTATCAAAACATCAATGATTTAAATGCTTTTGCATCTAATTTTATGAAAATAGAATATTCTTTACTAGGTAAAACTAAAGTAGCTAATGTTAAATATAAAAATCCATCAAGAACTATAAACAAACTAATTTTAGAAACTGATGGAGAAATAAATGATGCTGATGCCATTAATCTATTAATAACTATTAGAAATAGAGAATATGCTATAAGATTAAAATAAAAAATGTGTTAAAAAAATCGATAAAAAAAGCTACATCTATTGACTTTAACAAAAAAACTGGTAAAATACAATTTACATGACATAAAGTTTTGTAATATTCATGGAGGTTAGAGTAGATGGAAGAAAATAATAAAGGTTTATTAAATGTTAGAGATTTTGCATGTTTCATAAAATGTAAATATTTTGAAAAATATGAAAAAGCAATTTCGCCGATAAAGCTTCAAAAAGCCCTTTATTTTTGTTTTGCTTATTGGGGTGGTTTTGTTATGAAAAGTCGTGGAACAGAAGAAGAAATAAATGAAAATCCATATTTATTTGATGCAACTTTTAAAGCTTGGGTATATGGACCTGTTATACCTTCAATTTATCATGAGGAACAAACTGGAACTTTAACAGATATCATATCAGAACAAGAATTATTTAAAGATAATGACTTTCTAAAAGAAACTATAATCTCATTATTAGATGATTTATTCGAAATTAGTGATTTTAAACTTGTAAATTTAGCTCATTCAGATATGTGTTGGATAAATAATTTTGATATGAATACAAATAAACATGATAAAGTTATAAACAATGATGATATAATAAATGAATATGCAATTAAGTGTTAAAAAAACAAATACTTTCTCAAAACAAACACCACCAGTTCCTAATGTGGTGGGAAATATGTTTGGAAGTAAGTCAAAAGTGATTTTTAAAAACGGATTAAGGTCTATTGATATTTCTAAACATAACTTTATCAATTTTGCAAGTAATAAAGAACCAAATTATATAAAATTCATTCAAAAAGAAATAAATAAATTAAAACAAGGAACCATAGATATTTTAAAAGAATATAAAGAAAAATGGGTAGGTATGACACCGAATGTAAAAAACAGATTAAATGATGTATTCTATGAAACATATTATTATAATATTGGGTTACCATACTTAAAAAGACTATCTAAAAAAGGAAAACCTAAATTTCAACTTTATTATAAATATGACAAATCAACTGATACTGCTGAAATTATTTTTGTGGATTTATATCATTTATTAATACCTGCTGCTAACAAACAAATCGGTGAAACAAAAGCATCCCCAGAAAAGACATATCAATATTATAATCAACTAGAAGATAAAGTTGATATAAAAGATTTTTTATAACAAAAAAGCTCCAAACCGGAGCTTCATTTTTTTAATTTATTATATAAAATACTTATTATTATTCATCAATGTCTCCAAAAACTAGAAATTATGTGGTAAAATATTTGTAGAAATTTGATGTTAGGAGTTAATTAGATGAGCAAAAATAAAGTAGAACAAAAGGCAATTACTAAAATTAGAGATATAATAGATGATATCGATTTTTTTACTTATCGTTTTAATGAAATGGATAAAGATATTTCGTGGGATGGAAATATTAATATGTATCATGGAGATGTTGATAGAAAAGAAAATTTTGATTCTTCTATAGATGTTCAAATAAAAGGAAGAACTACACTAAATAAAAATTTAAAAAATAAACATAGATTTTCTTTAGATAAAACAGATTTAGAAAATTATTTAAAAAAAGATGGAACAATTTTATTATTGTGTTTATTTAAAGATGATGGAAGTGAATACAAAACTTATTATGCAAATTTATTACCATATAATATTAAGCAAATGTTAAAACAATATTCATCTTCGAAAATTAAAGTTGATATGAAAGAAATTACATCATCTTCTAACTTTGAAAATATATGTAGAAATTTTAATGTTGATAGAAATATACAAAAAGGCATTAAAGAAAATATATTTAATGAAGATAATTTGCTATCTCAAGATGGAAAAGTTGCTAAGTTTTATTTATGGGATAAAGATTCAACAAATTTTAATCCTCAAAAAATTGTTGGAACTTGGAAATACATTTATACTTTTGATAAAAATGGATATGCAATAAACATAAGTTATGCTGAGCTTACTAACTTAATAGAAAGCTTAAATGCCACAATTTTTGATAAAGATAAGGAGTATGTATATGATGATGTTAAATTGGAAACCTTAGTAGATTGCCAAAAGGTTCTATTTGGAAAAGCATTCAGTCTAAATTTAACAAAAAAGAATTTTAATATTAAAATTTGCGGAACATTATCTGAAAGAATAAAGCAATTAAAATTTATTAGTAAGATGTTTAAAAATGGGCTCTTTTTAATTAATGAAGTAGAGTTTAAAATAAATTCAAATAAGGAAGAAGAGAAAAAATTTAATAATCTTCTAAATAAATATATAGGCCTTGATAATTTTTTCCGAAAACATAATATTTCAAAAGACATTAATCTTGATAATTGGGAAGATAAAGATTTTAATAAACTTTCTTTCTGGATTGCCGCAATAGAAGATAAAAAAACAATTGCATTAAATAGTAATATTAGTCTAGTGGGGGCTGTAGGTATTAAAAATATAAAACTTTCTATTTTTGCAAGAATAAATAAAGACAAAAAATTTGAAATAGAAAGTTTATGGAATAATAATATTTCAAAAAAATATTATTTTAAATATAGTTCTAATCTAGAAGAAATAGAAACAAATAATTTTTACCTTGTTTTAAATTCAGAAGCATATCAATCTGATGATATTAATATATTAGAAATGCAAAAGTCGTTCGAAAATACAACGATTAATGATGGGGAATATATTTTAATGAATATGCAGGTTCTGGAAATCCTAAAAGCATTTGATATTACTAAAAGTGACAATTTATTACAATATGCAAAATACTTAACAGAGTTATTGTTAAAACATGATTCGAATAATCCTATATATACTATAAATTACTCTCAAATCTTAAAAAGAGAAAATAAACTAACGGAAAAAGATATAGATAAGCTTATTTATATAAGAGACAATAATAATGAATTGGAAATTAAATTAGGATGTAATTTATTGCTAGAAAATAAAAATGAAGTAAATTATTTAATA
>ERZ824600.3304-NODE-3304-length-15592-cov-5.515415_pt1 | contig 15592 bp, 12 predicted proteins | sample MGYA00519933_ERZ824600 | MGnify/ENA primary metagenome ERZ824600 (study PRJEB31778, sample SAMEA3449178) | human gut metagenome | biome: human gut; feature: human-associated habitat; material: faeces | place: United Kingdom | collected 2010/2012 ... | reverse complement strand
GAGGGGGTGTACCCGCACCCCGTTCCGAATAATGCTTTACGGCTTGCATTCGGATCACCGGCAAGCCTTTACTCTTATTTTAAAGTTTTGAGGGGGTGCGGGGGGACTTTTTCAAAAGTCCCCCCGCGCGTATCCCCCGCGTCAGTTGATGTAGATAACGTCGTCCTTGTCGTGGAGGATTTTTTTTGCTTCGCGGACCTTGTGTGAGAACACACAGATCATTATAATATCGCAGATGCCGTCGATGATAAGCGAGATACCCGCGAAGATCATAACGGTATCAAACGGTCCGAACATCACGAGTCCGCCGAGCACGACGGTAACGACCGAGAGGATAAGCATTCCGACCCATCCCTCGACATGCGCGCGTGCGCACTCTATGCTGTCGGCGATAGAGGTACTGCCGTCGATAACGATGAATATACCGAAGATAACGGTCAGCAGATCCTTAACGACATTCGGATTGACTATGCAGAACAGTCCCGCGAGCAGCAGGGCGATGCCTGAGATCAGCGCGTGTCCGCTGAAAAAGAAGCCGTAGGATGCAAAAGCGACGATAGCGACGACTCCCGCGACCATGAGCACGATGCCGGAAATTGCGCAGAGCACATCCGACGAGCTGTCCGGCAGCACTATAAACAGCACGCCGATGATTACCGCGAGCAGTGCGGTAATTACCTTATCCCATTTTGCAATTTTGATCTGTCTTTTAATTTCATTCATGACAGCACCTCCGCAAAAGCACTTTGTTTTCATTCGGCGCGGTATGCCGCATCGGCTCCGCTCCGTTAATATTATTATACCGCTTTTTGAAAATAAATCAAGCCCGCGAGGGCATAATACAGCACATCAATCAGCCGCAGATGAATAAAATTTCATCAAATCACTGCAAAAGCCCGCATCAGAAATAACGGTATTTTTTGCGGTGAACGGCGAAGAATACCGCCGTTACGGCAGCGGAAACAAGCTCCGCCGCGATGATGGAATACCATATTCCGTCTATTTCAAATATCAGCGGCAGCAGCATTACCGCCGCGGTCTGAAAGACGAGCGAGCGCAGAAATGCGATTAGCGCCGAGGTCAGTCCGTCTCCGAGCGCGGTAAAGAACGCCGAGCCGAACACCGATATACCGGACAGAAGAAACGAGAACGAATATATCTTGAAAGCGTGAACGGTCAGCGCCTTCAACCCGTCGTCGTAGCCGACAAAGAGCGTAGCAAGCGGCGAGGAGAGCAGCTCACCGAGCCCGAACATGAGCAGAGAGGAGCAGCCGATAACAGCAAGGCTCTTGCGGAACAGATTCCGCAGCTCGCCGTTATTCTGCGCGCCGAGGCTGAAGCTCGCCACCGGCGCAACACCGGTCGAGTAGCCGATGAATATCGCGAGAAATATACCCGCAACATACATCAGCACACCGTAAGCCGCCACGCCGTTCTCTCCCGCGTATTCCATCAGGCGGGTATTATACAGCATACTGACGATGGACATGGAGATGTTGCTCATCAGCTCGGAGGAACCGTTTGTCACCGTGCGAAGCAGCGCCTTTCCGTCAAAGCGGGGCTTTGTAAAGCGCAGCGCACTGCCGTTCGGCAGAGCGAAATATATCAGCGGAATAAATCCGCCCACCACCTGGCTGAGTGCGGTAGCGGCTGCCGCGCCGAAAAGCCCGAGCGGAAAGACCGCGACGAGCAGCGCGTCGAGCACCATGTTGGTAACTCCCGACGCAACGGTAACATACAGACCTACCTGCGGACGCTCCGCAGCAATGAAAAAGCTCTGAAACTCATACTGGAGCAGGAAAAACGGCATCGAGGAGAAGAGTATCCGTCCATAGGTCACGCAGCCGTCAAGCAATGCGCCCTCCGCGCCGAGCAGCGCGCAGAGCGGACGTATAAAGAACCATCCGAGCACGCCTATGACCACTCCGCAGATCGCGGCGGCAAGCACAAAGAACGAAAACAGCTCCCGCGCCTTCTCCTGCCTTCCCTCTCCCATCGTCTTTGCGATGACGGCGCAGCCGCCCGCACCGAACATAAATCCGATCGAGCCGAGTATCATGATAAACGGCCATGTAAAATTGACCGAGGCAAACGATGTCTTACCGACATAGTTTGACACGAAAAAGCCGTCGACAACGCAGTATATTGAGGTAAATATCATCATAACGATCGACGGCAGCGTAAAACGCAGCAGCCTGCCGTATGTAAAATGATCGGATAACCGAATTCTTGTCTTTTTAGTCTCTTCCAAGGCTTTTTTCTCCTACTATATTTGCAAATGCGATTTTCGCGCCGATCACGCACCAAAGCTATGCTCCGGGGCTCCGCGCGGTCATGCATCCCCGCATCTGTCCTATCGACACGCAGATAGCTGATAAAAAAGCGGCGCACCCGAGCTATCGTCCGGGCAGCCGAGCTGTATTGTACCATACTACGCCGGATAATGCAAGCTACGAATGCAAAAAATCGCCCGCACCGCAGAGCCCGGTGCAGGCGACCTTTCATATACCGCATTAAAAGACGTTTTCTGCGGCAATATCATCTTTTTCTCTTTCGATCTTACAAACAAGACTCACGCCCAGCCCATAGTGGTAGGCTTAGGCTCGTTGATGACCGACGGACGGAGGAACTCGACAGCCTTCTTCAGACCCTCGTCGATGCTCATGAGGCTGTCCTCATGCTCGATCGAGAGAACGCGGTCGTAGCCGACAAGGCGGAGTGCGGAGATAAGGTCTCTCCAGTACTGCTCGCCGTTGCCGTATCCGACGGAGCGGAATACCCAGCTGCGGTGGATCTCATCGCTGTAATGCTTTGTATCGAGAACGCCGTCGGCAGCGATATTGTACTTATCGAGCTTGGTGTCCTTTGCGTGTACGTGGTAGATAGCGTCGCCGAGCTTGCGGATAGCGGCAACAGGCTCGATTCCCTGCCAGATAAGATGGGAGGGGTCGAAGTTTGCGCCGAGAACATCGCCGACAGCCTCGCGGATGCGAAGCATGGTGGCGGGGTTGTAAACACAGAAGCCGGGATGCATCTCAAATGCAACGCGGACGCCGTGAGCCTTTGCGAACGCGCCTGCCTCCTTCCAATAAGGAATGAGGACTTCGTTCCACTGGTAATCGAGGATCTTCAGGTAGTCGTCGGGCCAAGGGCAGGTTACCCAGTTCGGGTACTTAGCGCCCTCATGGTCGCCGGGGCAGCCCGAGAAGGTAATAACGGTATCAATGCCCATCTTCTCTGCGAACAGGACAGCGTTGCGGAAGTCCTTGTCGTAAGCCTCGGCAATCTTCTTGTCGGGGTGAACGTTATTTCCGTGAGCGCCGAGAGCGGCGACGTGCATGCCGTACTTGTCGAGCAGTGCGAGGAATTTCTTATACTCCTCCTCATTGTTCAGCAGGATCTCGGGGTCGCAGTGCGCCTTTCCGGGATATCCGCCCGCGCCGAGCTCGAGCGTGTCGATTCCGAGATCGTGAAGCTTCTTAAGTGACTCCTCAAAGGGAAGAGCAGCGTAGAGATTTTCAAGAACACAGAGTTTCATGATGATATTTCCTTTCCGATGTTATTTGATGCCGATTTAAAAAAACAGGAGGCTGCCGCAGCGTCGCAGGGACACCGCGACAACCACACAAAATCAACGATCGTTGACAGCTATGCCGTTTTCTCAGTTGTCGAAGTAGAAGGGCTTACCGGTCTTAGCGGACTCGTAGATGCCCTCGAGGATGCGGGTAACGCAGAAGGCCTGCTCCGGCAGAACAACGGGATCCTTGTCCTCAGCGATAGCCTTAAGCCAGTTGCGAGCCTCTCTGATGTGTGCAGGATCATCGCCCTGACCGTCGAAGAATGCAGCGCCGCCGCAGTTCATGTTGGGCTCGAGGATGTACTGACGACCGTTGCGAACGCCGTTAATGTGAACGCCGTCATACATATCACCGCCGCCGAGAGTACCACAGACGGAGGTAACTGCCTCACGGTTAAGAGTGGTGTTAAGAGCCCAGGAGGACTCGAGAATGATGGTCGCGCCGTTCTCCATAACGATGAAGCCGAAAGCGGAATCCTCGACGGTGAACTTAGCGGGATCCCAAGGGCCCCAGCCGTTACCCTGATCCTCGGGAGCGAGGTTGTTGAGCTTGTGATATGCGGTACCTACGCAGTACTTAGGCTTGTAGTTATTCATTACCCAGAGAGTAAGGTCGAGTGCGTGGGTTCCGATGTCGATCAGAGGACCGCCGCCCTGCTCGTACTCGTTAAGGAACACGCCCCAGGTAGGAACGCCGCGGCGACGAATTGCGGTAGCCTTACCGAAATAGATATCGCCGAAGGTGCCGTCCTCAGCTTCCTTCTTGAGGTAGAGAGCATGGGGAGTCTGACGGTTCTGATAACCGATAGAGAGCTTCTTTCCGCTGCGCTTAGCTGCGTCGAGCATCTTCTTAGCCTCAGCGGAGTTGATAGCCATCGGCTTCTCGCACATTACGTGCTTGCCTGCCTCGAGAGCGGCAACGGTGATCGGGCTGTGCATTCTGTTAGGTGTGCAAACATGTACAACATCAATGCTCTTGTCCTCAAGGAGCTTTCTGTAATCCTCGTAGACCTTTGCATCGGGGGTGCCGTACTGCTTCTTAGCAGCCTCGGCTCTCTCAACGATGATATCGCAGAATGCTACCATTTCTGCGTTGGGCTGTGCAGCGAGCGCGGGCATATGCTTGCCGTTTGCGATTCCGCCGCATCCGATAATTCCGATTCTGAACTTCTCAGCCATTTCGGTACCTCTTTCTTGTATGCATGGCATACTCAATGACAGTTTTTTACGGTGCGTTTTCACCGCATCCGTTTTCACACTAATTATAAATACTATAAAACAGAATGTCAAGACGAAATGCTCAACTTTTCACATTTTTTATTTCACTTTTAACGCGTCCGGCATAATAGCCCCCGACGTGCAATAGAAATTAGATAAGGAAGCTCGTACCCGACGTGCCGAATGCCGTTGCCGCAGGAGGGTATTTCACCTCGCAGCGGCAGTTTCCCGGCGGTGTACAGCACTCGGCGCGCCGTTTCTATCATATATTATTTATTATTATGCTCCGCCGCGCCGGATATACGGTACATTACCATAATGGAAAATTTATCAGAGCGAAAGGAAGCCTCCGCCGTGCCGCGGCACCCGCTGCGGCAGCACGAGAGACTGCGGTAATGAAAATGCAAGACGAAAAACACTGTCACGCCGGAGCTGAAGAAACGCTCGAGGCGCTCGGCTCGGATAGGCGCGGTCTGTCGGATGAGGAGGCTCGAATCAGGCTCGAGAGATTCGGCAGGGGCACACTGAAGGAGGCACGCAGGGAATCTCTCCTGCGGGTCTTTCTGCGGCAGCTCGCCGATCCGATGGTCATGGCGCTGCTCTGCGCGGCTGCGGTCTCCGCAGCCGTCAGCATCGTCTCGGGCGAGAGCTGCTCCGACTCCTGCATAATCCTTGCGGTGGTAGTAATAAATTCGGTGCTCGGAATGGTTCAGGAGTCCCGCGCGGAGGCGGCCATCTCCGCGCTGCGCAGCCTCACGCCGTCATATACCACAGTCCTGCGCGGCGGAGAGCGAAAGCGCATCCCGGCGGAGGAGGCGGTCCCCGGAGATATCATCGCGCTTGAGGCGGGTGATGCCGTACCCGCAGATGCCCGGCTGCTGCGCGCCGATTCACTCGCCGCCGACGAATCGGTGCTGACCGGAGAATCGCTGCCGTGCGAGAAAAATACCGCACGACTGCCGCGTACCGAGCGTGAGACCCCCGTCGGCGATCGCAAAAACATGCTACATATGGGCAGCTGCATCACCGCAGGCAGTGCGCTCGCCGTCGTTACCGCTACCGGAATGAACACCGAGATGGGACACATCGCCGCCTCGCTCGGCACCGGAAGCCGCGACCGCACTCCGCTGCAAAAACGTCTCGCCGCGCTCTCTCGCACTCTGACCGTACTCGTCCTCGCCGTCTGCCTCGCGGTCTTTGCCTTTTCCGCGCTCTCGCGCAGAGCTGAGATATCCGCAGGCGACTACACCGTGCTGCTCGACACCTTTATGCTCGCGGTCAGCCTCGCCGTCGCGGCTATTCCTGAGGGGCTTGCCGCCGTCGTGACCGTCGTGCTCTCGCTCGGAGTCACACGAATGTCGAAAAAAGGCGCTATCGTGCGCCGCCTGACCGCCGTTGAGACACTCGGCTGTACAAGTGCGGTCTGCACCGACAAGACCGGCACTCTGACCGAGAATCGCATGACTGTTGTGCGCGCAGCTTCACCCGAGCCGGAACGGCTCGCGACCGCACTCTCGCTGTGCACCGACGCTTCGGAGCATGCGGACGGCAGCATTGTCGGAGACCCGACGCAGGCTGCGCTCGTCGCATATGCCTCGGGGCTCGGACTGCATAAGAGTGAGCTCGACGCGCGCTTTCCCCGCACGGCTGTCCTGCCGTTCGACTCCGCGCGGAAGCTGATGACCACCGTCCACCGCGCACCGCACGGCTATACGCAGTACACCACCGGCGCGCCCGACGTCGTTATCTCACGCTGCGACCGCATATTGACGCCGGACGGCATTCGTCCAATGACAAGCGAGCAGCGCGACAGAGCGCTCGGTGAGATATCCGCGCTCGCAGGGCAGGGGCTGCGCAGCATCGCCGCAGGCATGAAATGGAGCAGGAGCGGCGGCTCGGCAGAATCGAGGGATGAACGCGGACTCGTCTATCTCGGCGCGGTCGGGATGGAGGACCCGATAAGGCGGGGCGTGCCCGAGGCACTCGGACTGTGCCGCTCGGCGGGAATGCGCGTTATTATGATAACCGGCGATCATCCTGCCACCGCATTCGCCATTGCACAGCGGCTCGGTATAGCCGACTCGCCCTCCCGCGTCTGCCTCGGCAGCGAGCTTGACCTCCTCGATGACGACGGTCTGTCACGCGCCGTCGGTCGGTACACCGTCTACTCGCGCGTCAGCCCCGAGCATAAAACGCGCATAGTTACAGCGCTGCGCCGTGCGGGCTGCATTACCGCCATGACCGGGGACGGGGTAAACGACGCGCCCTCGCTTCGCGCGGCGGATATCGGGGTCGGCATGGGGCGCGGCGGCAGCGACGTTGTCAGAGGCGTAGCCGATATCATCCTCTCGGACGATAATTTTCCCACCCTCGTCGACGCGACCCGCGAGGGCAGGCGCATCTACGACAATATCTGTAAGGCGGTGCAATTCCTGCTCTCCTCGAACCTCAGCGAGATAATTACGATCTTCACCGCGACCGCGCTCGGCTTTACCGTGCTCAGTCCCGCTCAGATACTCTGGATAAATCTCATCACCGATACATTTCCGGCACTCGCGCTCGGACTCGAGGAGGCAGAGCCGGATGTCATGTCACGCCCGCCGCGCAGCCTCGATGAGAAGATAATCGGCGCAGGAGAAGCGGTCGAGATATTGCTTCAGGGAGCACTCGTTTCGGCGCTCGTGCTCGCCGCCTACCTCGGCGGATGCGTCGGTGATTTCGGCAGCATCGCGCCGCAGAGCAGCGGGACCGGTATGACGATGGCGTTTACCTGTATGGCGATGGCGGAGATATTCCATTCCTGCAATATGCGCTCCCGTCACCGCTCAATCTTCTCGCTCGGAACACGCAATCCGACCCTCGCCCTCGCCGTCGCAGCATCGTTCGTTGTCACCGCAGCCGCAGTGTTCATCCCGCCGCTCCGCACGCTGTTCGGCTTCGCTCCCGTCTCGCTGTCGCAGTATCTCTTCTCCCTCGCCCTAGCTCTCGCCGTCATACCCGCAGTCGAGCTCGGCAAGGCGCTGCGCGCACTGCTCTCCCACAGACGAAGGCGAGGTGTACGGAGGGGCGCGAGCGGGGACAAGGATAACACGGCGAAGGGGATGCAGCAGGAACGCAGCGGGTCGCGGCAGGAACGCGGCAGGAATGCGGCAGGAACGCGGCTTTTTGAAAATGCCCGGCGAAAAACTTGTAACTGAGAGGGGGCATTTCTCGGGCAGAGGGGCTGAGACAATTGCTGACCGAAAGTTTTGCTTGCCATTGTGTGCCGACTAAGGCATCAAGCTGATTTAAAGTTTTGCCCAGAATACGACAAGCCCGGTGTTCGGACCTCAGCGCCGCATATCACCGATCAGCTTTAGCTCTTGCTCGGTGCGCTGATTCGGATGATGGTGCGGTCTGCGCGATTTCTCACGCAGTGATTCGATCGTGCCGTCATACCTCCGCAGACGCAGCAACCGATAGATGTACTGTCGATTCGTTTTGTACTTGATCGCTGCCTTTGTTACTCCGTATTTCTGCGAATATTTCAAAAGGGATTGACGAAACTTCATATCCTGTGTTACACTGTTCATAGCAATTGAGAGTCTCCTTGTTGCTTTTTTGTGTGGTAACTTAACTGTAACACATTTGGCTCTCAATTGCTACTCTTTTTTTCTTGCTGTAACACTTCTATTGTAATCCTACAATTTTTTGCCAGCCACGTTTTTCCTGCGCGTTATGATTCTTCCGATACTTGTTTTCGGTCGTTTTTCAGCTGCTTTCGCGCCGCACATGCCTGTCACACTTGACAAATCGGCAGGAATCAAATAGAATATCATAGAAAAAAAGAAACGGGAGAGACGGCATGACAAAGGATGAATCACTCGCACTGACAGCGGAGATAGCCGGGAGGATATGCAGCGGCAGTCTGACGGTGGAATACTCGGACGACGAGGCAGAGCAGGCGCGCCGCGCCGCACCGACCGAGCGACTGCGCAGACTGCGTGTGGCGGGGCTGCTCGAATACTCGGGCAGCGCGCCGACGCGGGAGGAATGGGAGCGCTACTATGTAATCGACGCGCTGTGCAGGGAGCTCTCGCTGTATGACAGAGCGAGCGGCGACTATCTGCGCGAGCTGTTTGCCGAGGCGCGGAGGTTCACTCCGCGGCAGCTGTATTCCGACCCGTATATGCTCGATCTGAGTATACCGCTCGCGGAGCTCGGGCGGTTCTCGCTGCGCTATTCGGGCTACGGCAAAGGCGAGATATTTCAGCGCGACATGCCGCAGCTCGGCGCGGATATCGTCGTTCCGAGGCTCGGTTTTTTTACCGAGGAGGTCGTCTTTCCCGCCGTTTATGAGGGCGTTATACCGTGGGTCAGCGTCTGCCCGTCGGAGATAGTTTCGATGCGCCCGCAGATAGCGGCGGCGCACGGCAGAGTGCTCGTGCTCGGTCTCGGGCTCGGCTATTATGCATATCTTGCGTCGCTCTCGGAGAGCGTCGGGCATGTGACCGTAATTGAGCTGCAGAGCGAGATAGTGCAGCTGTTCTCGGAGAACATACTGCCGCAGATGCGCACGCGGGAAAAGATAGACATAGTTACGGCGGATGCGATAGAATATCTCGCGTCACTGCGCGGCGACGAATACGATTTCTGCTTTGCCGACATATGGGAAGGGCTCGCAGACGGCGCACCGCTGTATATAAAGATAAAGGAGCAGGAGGCGCGGCTCGGGGGAATTGAATTTACCTACTGGATAGAAGATCAGCTGCGCGAATATCTGAGCGAAACGGAAGAATAATACCGCTTCGCCGAAACAAATACCGTCGCTGCGAGACAGATACCGACTCTACAAAAATAATAATGCCGCTTTTCGGGTGGCGAAAATAAAAGCAGTCGCACGGGTGCAATCGTGAGCACCTGCGCGGCTGTTTTTCCGTGCGATTTTTCTATGCGGCGGTTGCGGCCGTTTGCCTGCGTATTGTCTATGCGTTCTTCCCTCGCCCGCATGTTTTACGGGTTTCTCACCCGCGGCGGGACGACTGCGGGCATCGGCTTCAGCCGTTCCCCGCTCTGCCGCCCGAGAGGTCGAGAATAAAGCGGCTGCCTTCTCCCGGTGTGCTCTCTGCGCGGAGCGGTACCGACAGCATATCCGCCGCGCGGCGGCAGAGATAAAGCCCGAGGCCGCTCGAGCGCTTTTCGAGTCTGTCGTTCTCGCCCGTATACCCGCGCTCGAATATCCTCGGCAGATCCTGCGGAGCGATGCCGATGCCCGTATCGGAGATGCAGAGCAGCCCGGGCGGTTCGACGGTTATTCCGACCGCGCCCGACGGCGTGTACTTTATCGCATTTGAGAGCAGCTGGTCTATTATGACAGAGAGCCACTTTTTATCGGTAATTACGGTAAGATCGGTACCGTCGTAGTTGAGCGCGAGCCGCTTTGCAACGAACTGCGGCGCAAATTTTCGCACCGAGGCACGCAGTATCGGGTCGAGCGCATATTCGGCTATTACAAGGTCGTTTGCCTCGGAGTCGAGCCGCGCGTATTGCAGCACCATATCGACATACTGCTCTATGCGAAACAGCTCGCCGAGAACAGCACGATGCTCGGGCGTATCGTCGTCGGATACGGTCATTCTAATAACGGCGATGGGTGTTTTTATCTGATGCACCCATGCGGTATAGTAGTCGTTCATTTCGGTCTTTACGCGGTGCAGCTCGGCGGAAAGCTCGGCGGCTCGGTCACGCCGATATATAAGCTCCTCCGTATAATCCTCCTCGCAGAGCGTACGCAGCGGCTGCGGCACAGCCGACTCGGAGCGTAGGCGGATAAGCTCCTGCTGACGGTGCTCCGCAGTCCTCAGCTCCGTCGCGACGACGGCTATCGTATAGACAAAAAGCGCGGCGAGCGCGAGCATTCCGAGATAGATAAGCACCTCTGGGTCGACCGCATATAAAGCGAAAAGAGCATATGCAGCTGCGGCATATGCGAGAGTGAACAGATAAAGCGGCAGACAGCGCCGCAGGGCATCACGCAGCGCGCGACGCCCCCGACCTGTATTCTTCTTGTTCTTTGCATTCATCTGAGAATATACCCCTCTCCCGGCTTTGTTGCGATTATGCCGCCGAGCCCGACGCCCTCGAGCTTTTTGCGCAGCCGCGCGACGTTCACCGTCAGCGTGTTTTCCTCAACATAGCAGTCGCTCTGCCACAGCACGGTCATCAGCCGCTCGCGGCTCACCGTTTTGTCGCGGTTTTCGAGCAGCGTGCGCAGTATGCGGAACTCGTTCTTTGTCAGCTCGAGCCGCTGACCTCCGCACTCGAGCGTGCCCGACGAGAGATCGAGCAGCGCCCCGTGACATTCGAGCGCCTGACAGGGCTCGCCAAGCTCGTAGGTACGCCGCAGCAACGCCTGCAGCTTGGCTGTCAGCACCATGGGATCGACCGGCTTCGGTATAAAATCGTCGCCGCCCATGTTCATCGCCATCACGATATTCATATTGTCGGAGGCGGAGGAGATGAATACTATCGGCACGCTCGAGAGCTTTCTGATCTCGGTGCACCAATGATAGCCGTCATAGAAAGGAAGCATGATATCGAGCAGCACAAGCTGCGGGCGCGCCTCGGCAAATTCGGCGCTCACGCGCCGAAAATCGCGCACGGTTATCACCTCATTACCCCAGCTCTCGAGCTGCCTCGAGATAGCCTCGGCGAGTGCATGGTCATCCTCTGCGAGAAATATTCGATACATGGCTTTCTTCCTTTCTTATGCTCATGAGTCAGGCGCTAATGAGCGGTGCTCGGTCATGCGACTATCTTATAATAAGTGCGTGCCGTCAGCAGATAAACGATGAGATATATAAGCGAGAAGCAGAGATAGACTGAGGCAGCGCAGATAACGTACAGCGAGACGCGCGGCAGGATCATTACACTTAGTATCTTAAGGAGTATGGGCGAGGCGACGGCAGTATGTATTCCCGCGACCGCGAGCGGCAGGAAGAATACGAGCAGCACCTGCGTGCGTATGGATGCCCGCACCTCGCTGCGGCTCATGCCTATCTTCTCCATTATCTGATAGCGGTCATGATCCTCGTAGCCCTCGGATATCTGCTTATAATAGATTATCAGCACCGTTGCAAAGAGGAACACAACACCGAGCAGCAGACCGAGGAAAAGCAGCACACCGTACATGCCGTACATGTCGTCGCGGGCGCTGTATATCGAGCTTTGCGAAAAACCGACGGATACCGAATCGCCGTATTTTTCTCTCATCATCTCCGGTATGCGTTCGGTAAGAAGGATATCATAATCCACGGGATTTTCATCAGAGAGGCTTACCGCAACCGTATCGGTCCATTTATACTCACGTGAATCTGTGGAATAATAGCTTCTTACCTCGTCAATTTCCTTATCCGTATGCATAACTATACCGTAGCAATTGCGAGGTCCCTTGTCACTCGTGCGAATAGGCATATTATCAGGGCGCTGCGCTATCGTATATCTCTTCCCCGCAATGCCGAGCGTATCTCCGAGCGGAGGAACATCACCGAGGTTGCTGAGCTGAGTTACTGCTATCTCGCCGTCACCGAGCTCAAGCGGCATGCCCGTCAGCTCACAGTATTTGTCCTGAGAAATGAATATAACGTATACCTTATTTTCACCGCTGAGGATCGGGACAAACGAATCATCAGCCGTATCGCAGGCAATTTCGAGCTCATGACGCAGTTGTATTTTTTCAATACTGCCGCCGTTCTCACTCACCACGTCTTCGACAATCTCCGCCAGCTCCTCTGCGCTCAGATATTTTCTGGTGTCATAATCATATGAACCGTAGTTATAACTGACCGGACCCAAATACAGATCCTCGGGATAGTTTCGCTCGAGCGTTGTTTCGATGCCCGAATAGAGGCTGACCGTCGTTGAGACAAGGATTATCACGCCGGTTGCAAGCACCGCTATGGATGCAAGACCTACCGCATTCTGCTTCATACGGTAGATGAGCCCCGAGACGGCGGTCATATGGCGCTTATTATAGTAGAAGCGGCGGTTGCGGCGCAGCATGCGGAGCACCCAGATGCTGCCCGCGACAAAAAGAAAATATGTGCCGATTATAACAAGAATAACGGCGAGGAAGAACAGCACGGTCGCATCGAACGGGTCGCGCGTTGCGAGTGCTATAGCATAGCCCGCGCCGAGACTCAGGATACCGAGAATGAGCAGCACCACACGGAGCCTCGGCTCCTTTTCGCCCGCGCTGCGGCTCGCAAGCAGCTCGACGGGGCGCAGCATCGCTATCCGAATGCAGTTGATGATATAGGTCAGCAGCTCGAGTGCGGAAAAGAAAAGCACCGAGATGAGTATCGCTTTCGGAACGATGTAGTTAAAGCCGTGTATCACGTCGATCTTCAGTATACGGCAGATTATGAGCGAGCAGAGCTTGTACATCAATATGCCGAAGCCGATACCGACAACATCCGAGCAGAGCGACTGATACAGCGTCTCAAAGAAAAGCACGCGGCAGACATGGCGTTTCTCCATGCCGAGGATGTTGTACAGACCGAACTCGCGCTTTCGCTGCTTCATGATAAAGCTGTTCGTATACAGCACGAGTATTACCGAAATAATTGCAAGCACGTAGATGCCGATGCTCATGAAGGAGGAAACGTAGCGCCCGCCCCGTATCGTATCGTATTTATCGCCGTCAAAGGCAAGCGTCCAAACGATATAGTAGACCGCAAGCAATCCCGCGCAGGTAAGTATGCGCGGCAGATAGAAGCGGCGATTCTTACCGAGATTGGACAGCGCCATGCGCGAATAGAGTCCGCTCTTCATTCCGCATCACCCCCGCTGCGAAGCATGGTGAGTGTGTCGGAAATCTTCTGATACAGCTGCTCGTTCGTGCTGTCTCCGCGGTATATCTGGTGAAAAAGCACGCCGTCGCGGATAAAGAGTATGCGCCCCGCGTGCGATGCCGCATCGACCGAGTGCGTGACCATCAGAATAGTCTGCCCGCGTGCGTTGAGGTCGCCGAAAACGCGCAGCAGCTCCGACGATGAACGCGAATCGAGCGAGCCCGTAGGCTCGTCGGCAAGTATCAGTCGCGGATGCGTGATTATCGCACGGGCGACCGCCGTGCGCTGACGCTGACCGCCCGAGAGCTCGTATGGAAACTTTGACAGCAGCCCGTCTATGCCGAGCGGCACGGTAACGGCTTCGAGCCGCCGCTCCATCTCGTCGAGGCTCACGCCGCCGAGTACAAGCGGCAGCAGGATGTTGTCGCGTACCGAAAAGGTATCGAGCAGATTGAAATCCTGAAAGACAAAGCCGAGATTGTCACGGCGGAATGCGGCAAGCTCCCGCTCGCTGACATCCGCAAGGTCCTTTCCGTCGAGCAGCACCCTGCCGCCCGTCGGCTCGTCAAGCGAGGCGAGAATGTTGAGCAGGGTCGTTTTTCCAGAGCCCGACTCGCCCATTAACGCTACATATTCGCCCGCGTCTACGGCAAAGTTCACGCCGCGCAGCGCACGGACGGTGCTGCCGCCCGAACGGTTTGTGTATTCCTTTTCAAGTCCTATCACTTCCAAAACAGTCATATCATCTGTCCTCCATGAATTATTACACCGTAATGATACCACTGCCGGGCGCGAATCGAAATCTATTTCGGTGACAATTCCCGCGCCGTATGTGACAGTTTTGTCACCCATGCTGCAATTATATCAAATGACAGTGGGGCTGTCAATATCGGGCGGGAGATGCGGCGGGGGAAACATGAAAGGGCGGCGCAGCAAGCCGCACCGCCTTTCAAAGAAAGGAGCATGAGTATGTTATTCGGTGATTTCAAATTCGATTATTGCATCAAAACGGACAGAACCACCGTGCTCGTCATATGTACCGTTATACTTATCCATTGACGTAGTATTACTGCTATAGCTTACTTCTCCCCGCATGGATACCGGTACAATGTTGCCGATTGAATAGTCACGAAGATATTCAAGAATTCCTCCCCTGTAATGAATAACACCGTCGGAATCCTCCCACCCGTATTGTTGTCCGATACTGTTCTGATTCTTATCATTCCATGAAAAATAACAATAATCATTATCATCAAATATCGTAGGTTCTATCGGGTCTTTTACTGTACCGTCGGCTGAACTGTCGATAAGCTTTTTGCTTACAGTGACCCTATAAACCTTGCCTTTATTTGAATCATCATTTAACAGCTTTGTCGTTTCCTCATCACGTCCGACGCTTCCGTTTCCATTATACAAATCCATCCATCCGTAGTACGAATAGACGGGCACGCCGTTAACGGATACGGTATTGTATGCGGGCGTGACGGACGGCTTGTCGCCGCTGTCATCATTATCCCCGGGGGTTATCGGGTTGCCGTCCTCGTCTATCGCACCTGCAATATACTTCATCATTCTGACAATATCACGGGTATCAACAAGCCCGTCTCCGGTGACATCAAAACGATTTGATGCCGCCGCGAAGATAGGTGCTATGCACACGGAAAGAATGAGCAGCACAGAGAGGACGATATTTACCGTCCGAGATGCTCTCAGCTTATTCCTATACTTATTTTCGTTTGAATTTTTCATTTTCCGCGCCTCACATTAATTTGTTTTTTACTATTCGGAATTAAATACTATCCGTCAGGTATCGGCTATCATCTTCATCAGGCGAACGATATCGAGGGTATCGATCACGCCGTCGCCGTTGACATCCGCGCCCTGAATCTCGATATCCACTCCGGCGATATATTTCATTAACCGAATGATATCCTTAACATCTATCGTGCCGTCGGCGTTGGTATCG
>ERZ824600.3286-NODE-3286-length-15674-cov-4.969332_pt1 | contig 15674 bp, 11 predicted proteins | sample MGYA00519933_ERZ824600 | MGnify/ENA primary metagenome ERZ824600 (study PRJEB31778, sample SAMEA3449178) | human gut metagenome | biome: human gut; feature: human-associated habitat; material: faeces | place: United Kingdom | collected 2010/2012 ... | reverse complement strand
AAGCGCAAGATTTCCGGTCCGCTGATGGACAGAATCGATATGCAGATTAATCTGAGCAGGGTGGAGTTCAGCGAGCTGAAAACTAAGGAAAAGGGCGAATCTTCGGCTGCCATCCGCGAACGCGTGGTGAAGGCGCGACTGCTGCAGCAGGAGCGCTTGGAGGCCTTGGGGATGCACTGTAATGCGCAGATGAGCCGGAGTGAGGTTGTTAAATATTGCCAGCTGGACGCGGCGGCGCAGAATGTTATGGAGCGCTACTTTAATATGCTCAACCTCAGCGCCCGCAGCCATGACCGCATCCTGAAGGTGGCACGCACGATTGCCGACCTTGCGGGCAGCGAAAGCATTGAGGCGGTACATCTGGCGGAGGCTATTCAGCTGCGCACCAGCGTGCGTCCGTAGGGAATATACTTCATAGCAAGTGAACTTAACGCTTTGCGTATTACTGACGGTAGTACGCAGAGCGTTTTTTTGATATTTTTAGTAATTTATAGCAGGATTTTTATAAAGTTTATAGAAGTAATATTAAAATTCATTTTATAAGATTCAAATAAAATATTTTTTTAGTTATTTCAACAAATTTACATTCAATAAAATTACAATTTTTAATCAATTCTATATTCCTCTAATACATCATTAAAACATTTAACAAAGTACTTTACTTCATCTATTGTTGTTAAATAAGATAAACTAATTCTTACACTATGTTTAGCTTTTTCAAGATCTTTAGTAACAGCATAAACACTTGTACTTGTGTCACCAGTTGAACATGCACTTTGTGTTGATATAAAAATATCATATTTCTCTAAAGCATGTAAAATTGTTTCAGGTTTTATATTCAAAACACTTAAATTCAAAATATGAGGAATAGATGAATCCGTACTATTTATATAACATTTTAAATTATTTCTTAAATACTTATTTAATTCTAAAACATGATTATATTTTTCATCTATATTATTATAAATTAATCTCAATGCTTTGGCAAATGAAACAATTAAAGCTGCTGATGGTGTACCACTTCTATATGTACTTGTACTTTTACCACCATGTATTAAATTATCAATAACAATTCCTTTTTTTAAATATAAAACACCTATTCCTTTTAATCCATATATTTTATGAGCAGTAAAAGAAGCTAAATCAATATTTTCAAATGAAACATTAATTTTTCCAACTGATTGTGTCATATCAACATGAAAATATGCTTTACTATTGTCATGAATAATTTTTCCTATTTCATTTACATTTTGTTTAATTCCAACTTCACTATTTACATGACTTATTGTAACTAATATAACATCATCTGTTAATTTGTTTTTTAAATCATTTATATCTATTTCACCATTTTCATTTAATTCAATAAAATCAACAATAAAACCATTTTTTTGTAAATAGCCAAGTGAACCATATATACTAGAATGTTCCAATTTAGTAGTTAATATTTTTTTACCTCTATTTTGATACTTAAAACAAATACCTTTTAAAGCAGTATTATTACTTTCTGATGCTCCACTCGTATATATTATTTCATCAGCACGAATATTTAATATCTGTGCGATTTGTTTTGTTGCTTCATCTATTAATTCTTTTGCTTCAACACCTAATCTATGTAAAGAATTAGGATTACCAATAAAATTATTTGTAACTTTATTAAAACTATCTAAAACTTCTTTATTTACAGGAGTTGTAGCTGAATAATCTAAATATACCATCATATCACCTTTTTTAATTTTAACACATTATTAAAAAAAAATCAGTATTATACTGAATTTTTTAATAAATTTATAAATTTTTCTTCTATATGATATATAGATGCACAGCTCATAAAACAAAAGACTGAATCTTTATATTTTAATAAATCCGTTAAATCATCATTTAATATTTCGCCATTTATTTTTTTTATAATATCATCACTATCTATATTATAATCTTCCTTTTTTTCTCTATTTGAATTTACCATTGTCAAAAATGTATAATCTGCTTTTTTAAAAGCCGCAACAAATTCATCAGCATAATCTCTATATCTTGAATAAGTATTTGGCATAAATACTGCAATTATTTTTTTATGAGGGTATTTTTGTCTAGCACTTTCTATAGTTGCTCTTATTTCCGTTGGATGATGTGCATAATCATCTATTATAATAGTATCATTTATTATTGTTTCTTTAAATCTTCTTTTAGCATTTTCAAAATGAATTAATTTCTCTTTTATTTCATCTATATCCATACCAACTTCTAAAGAAGCAACAACAGCACATAAAGTATTTAATATCATGTGATCACCAAATAATGGTACATAAAATGTTCCTAAAAATTCTTCTTTTCTGTATATATCAAATGTATTACCATTTTCATTTTTAATAATATTTTTAACATAAAAATCATTATTTTTATTCATCCCATAATATATTACTTTATTTTTAAAATTGATACTTCTAATTTTTTCATCATCGCCCATACATATAACAGTTTTAGCTCTTTCAGCAAATTCTTGAAATGAATTTATTAAATCATTCATATCTTTATAACATTCTGTATGATCACGATCAATATTTGTTATAAGTGCTAAACTTGGATAATAGTGTAAAAAATGTTTATTAAATTCGCATGATTCCATAATCATTATTTTATTTTCTTTAGAAGCATAACCTTCACCATCACCAATAAAATAGTTTGCTTTAGGACCAATTATTGTTCTTAATAAACTTGATACAGTTGTTTTGCCATGTGTTCCACTTACACCAATTGTATAAAATTGTCTAGATAATTCTCCCATTAAATCAAAATATTCAATAAATTTTAAATTTAAATTTTTACATCTTTTCATTTCTATATGTTCTAAAGAAAATGCTTTTGAATAAGTAACAATTGTATCATTATCTATTTCATGATTACTATCATTATAAATTTTTATATTTCTTTTATTTAAACCTTCAAGAGTATACTTATATGATGTATCATCATCATATCCACTCACTTCATTTCCTAGGTCTTTCAATATACAAGCAAGTGCTGCCATTCCTGATCCTTTTATACCAATACAATAGTATTTCATTTCATTCCTCTTTTCTTAATTAAATTATATCAGATTTTTTAGGAAAAATCACTTTTTTATTAATACTTTATAGGATATTTCTGAAAAATAGATATTTGTCTTTTTTAAATTATATGATAAAATTATTATTGGAGGTTACTATGAATGATTTTGAAGAAAATATGATCAAAAAAGTTAATCAAAATATTAATACTATTTTTTTAAAAGGAATTATGGCAGGTTTTTTTATTGCAATTGCCTCAATGTTATCAATTGTTGTTAATTCTAGTATTAGTAACTATTCTATTTCTAAATTATTAAGTGCTTTAGTATTTCCAATTGGTTTAATTTTAGTTGTTTTATTTAAAACTGAACTTTTTACTGGTAATTGCCTTGTTATTATTCCTTTAATTAATAAAAAAATAAAAATTAAATCTAGTTTAAAATTACTTATTTTCTCTTATTTAGGCAACTTAGCTGGTGCGATTGGAACAATTATTTTAGTTAGTTTAACTAATCATTTTGATTTGTTTGGTAGTTCAATATTAAAAGTCGGGTTATCTAAACTTAATTTAAGCATTATTAATGAATTTGCTCTTGGCATTTTATGCAATATTTTAGTTTGTAGCGCTGTTTATTTAGCAAGCATTTCTAAAACTATCGTTGAAAAAGTTTTGTGTTGTATATTTCCAGTCTTCGCTTTTGTCTTACTTGGTTTTGAACACAGTATAGCAAATATGTATTATTTATTTGCAACATTTTTTGATAATTTTAACCAAATTTCATTAATTGATGTTTTAAATAATTTATATTTTGTTACGATTGGTAATATTATTGGTGGATTTTTGATTGGGTATTTAATCAATAAAACAAAAAGCAGTTGATTTATTCAACTGTTTTTTTGTAATTATTTATTCTTTCAATTAATCTATTTTTCCCTAATAGTTTAGTTATTTCATATAAATCTGGAGTTTGTGTTCTACCAGATATAACATATCTTAAACCTTCACAAAAATCACCAATATGTCCCTTATAATTATCAGGATTTTCTTTATATTCTTTCATTGAAGCATAATTATATTTACTTGCAAATAATGATAAATTATTAAACCAAGTATTTTTATCATCATTTACATCAAATACAGTCTTAACATATTCCAAATACATATTACCATCTAAACTTTTGTTTTCATATAAAGGATTAAAATACTCATCATACATATAATTTATTTCTTTAAATACATCACTATATTTACCAATATCTTTACGAGGTTTTTTTACTTCCCTTTCAATATTTAAAATATTAATTGAATATTTTTTATCATTTGTAAATACATTATAAAAATTAATATCATATTCTTTTAAATATTTACTTACTCTTTCATATAAATCATCAGCTTTTAAACGACTTATATAAGTTTTACTTATATTCATTAATTTATTTACATCAAATAAAGCACCACTTTTATTCATCTTTTTAAATTCAAATTTAAAATCTTTTATATCAAGTGTAGGGTTCGCTAAAAACCACGATTCAAAAGCACTACTAGTAATATTTGCTAAATATAATCTAACAGCTTCTGATGGTATTCCTTCTTTATGATAATAACTCATCGCAAATTCAGGATCTTTTCTTTTACTTACTTTTCTTACATTACCAGTTTCTTCATCTATTTTACATAATGGTGCAATATGACAATATTTTAATGGTTTAAATCCAAAAGCTTCAAATAATTGAATATGAAGTGGTAAACTACTTAACCATTCATCTCCTCTTATAACATGTGTTGTTCTCATTAAATGGTCATCTACTAAATGAGCAAAATGGTATGTTGGCAAACCATCACTTTTCATAATAACAATATCAATATCATTTTCAGGAAATGCTATATCTCCTCTTATTTCATCATGACATATTATTTTTTTATTAAAATCGCCATTACTTTTAAATCTAATAATATATGATTCACCATTTTTTATTTTTTCATAAGCTTCATCAACACTTAAATTACGGCAATGAGCCCATTCGCCATAATAACCAATTCGAGCTTTACAAGCTTCTTCATCTTTTCTAATTTGTTCAATTTCTGAAGATGAACAAAAGCAAGGATAAGCTTTATCATTTTCAATCAAATATTTAATAAATGATTGGTATATTTCTTTTCTTTCACTTTGAATATAAGGCCCATAAGCACCATAACTAGTATTATCACTATTAGGTCCTTCATCAAAAGTTACATTAAATTCTTTTAAGCCATCTATAATTGTATTTATTCCATTTTCTACTGTTCTTTTTGTATCTGTATCTTCGATTCTTAAATAAAAAACACCATTTGTTTGTTTAGCAAAAACACTATCTGTAAAACTTGATAATAGTGCCCCTATATGTATAAATCCTGTTGGACTTGGAGCATATCTTGAAACAATAGCATTTTTATCTAAATTTCTTTCTGGATAAATTTTTTCATAATCTTCTACAGTTAATTTAATATTAGGAAATATTAAATTTGCTAAATCTTTTCTTGTCATAATATTCTTCCTTTCATAATAAAAACCACGCTCTTCTAAAGGACGAAAAGCCGTGGTACCACCTTAATTTTTTTCTCTTTTTTTAACGCATCTCCTGCGAAATACCTTATATACAGTATTTAACTCCAAAGTTTCTTCAAATAATTATATTTGTTTATTTCCACCATTCATAAACTCTCTATAAAATATACATTATTTTACTACTCTTTTTCTCAGTTCTAGTAAGATAATATCAAATTATTATTATAATGTCAATTATTTTGGAATTAATTTTAAGCATTTATTTTGTAAATTTTTTACATTTTCTATATATAGTACTTACTTCATTATTTTTTAAATATTGTCTTAAAAAATATATTTTATCAATATTTTTATTAAATATTTCATCTGATAACTTAATAGCTTCATCCAAAAATATTTTATAATAACTACTTGCATCAACCATTACAGTTTTACATGATTTATTATATATATCATCATAACTACATTCATTTTTTTTAACATATTCAATAAATTTTATAAAAAAATTCAAATTATTTTGCCATATAACAGGATCTAATGTTCCATTTGGACATCTAAATTCAATAGTATTTTTATATTTTGCTTTTTTAAAACTTTTAATATTATATAATCTAATACAACTATCAATAAATTTATTTCTATAATCATTTAAATTAAAGGATGATATATTTATTGGAAGTAGCCCTATTTCTTCTCTTAAAGGATATGCAAATAATGATATATTAGGTCTTGCATATAAAAATTCACCATTTGTAAATCTAAATATTAAATGTTCATATAATATCCAGAAATTAATTAAATTAAATAATGTTTTTTCATTTTCCAGTATTTGGGCTCCAATATGAATATGTCCACCAGCTCTTTTACCAATACTAGCATTTTTTCTTAAAGTATTACACATTTGCTGTAATTCTAAATAGTTATATTTTTCATTTTTATATGTTGGACTTATAAATTCCAAACCATTTGTATCAATTAATGATTCATCAGGTTCAACTAACCACTTATGAACAAAATTAATTTCTTTTAAAGATTCTAAAATTGGTTTAATATTTACATGTTCACATTCAAGTTCCATACCGAAAGTAATGTTATTACAATCTAATTTTTCTCTTAATTCTAAATCATAATTATTTAATAATCTTAAAAACTCATTTAAATCTTTTTTATCCATACTAGATAATTGATCATTAGCATTTAAATTTATAAAATTATTCATAGTTTCACCTAGCAACTATTATACTAATATTTTTTTATTTGTAAAGAAAAAGAATTCAATATTGAATTCCCCATACAACTGTTTCTTTGGCTTCTTTAGAACATACCACACATTTACCAGTAATTTTATCATGATTTTCCAAAATACATCTTGATTTACATCCTTTAATTTCTTTTATTTTGCTTTCACATTCAGCACTACCACACCAATCAGCAATTATAAATCCTGGTTGTGAATTTAAAATATTTTCCATATCTTTTAAATCTTTTGCTTCATAAGTCATTTTTTTCATTCTTGCAAGTGCTTTATTATACATATCTTTTTGAATTTGAGCAAATAATGTTTTTATATATGAAACTATATCTATATCTTTATCAACCTTTATTTTTTCAAGTGTATCTCTACGAGCAATTGTTATTTCATTATTTTCTAAATCTCTTGCTCCAATTTCTATTCTAATAGGAATACCATTAACTTCAGCTTCGGCAAATTTAAAACCTGGTGATTTTTCACTATCATCAATGCTAACTCTTATGTTATTATTTTTTAAGGTATCATAAATTTTATTTACTTCTTCTAGAACATCACCAATTCCAATTATAACTACTTGAGTAGGTGCGATTAAAGGTGGTAATATTAATCCATTGTCATCTCCATGAACCATTATTAAAGCACCAATCATTCTATTTGATGTTCCCCATGATGTTTGATAACAATATTCAAGTTTATTTTCTTTATTTAAAAATTTAATATCATAAGCTTTACTAAATTTTTGACCAAAATAATGACTTGTTCCACTTTGTAAACATACACCATTATGCATTAATGCTTCAATTGTTAAAGTATATTCTGCTCCTGCAAATTTTTCTTTTTCTGTTTTTCTTCCAGTTACTACAGGAATTGCTAAATAATTTTCAAAGAAAAATTTATATAAATTTAACATATCCCTTGTTTCATCTTCTGCTTCTTCACGTGTTGCATGAACAGTATGTCCTTCTTGCCAAAAAAATTCTCTTGATCTTAAGAAAGGTCTTGTTTCTTTTTCCCATCTTACAACACTACACCATTGATTGTATTTTAAAGGTAAATCTCTATATGATTTTACAACTTTACTATAATAATCACTAAATAATGTTTCACTTGTTGGTCTTACACATAGTCTTTCATCTAAATGTTTACTTCCACCTTCTGTAACCCAAGCAACTTCTGGTGCAAAACCATTTACAAGCTCACTTTCTTTATTTAATAATTTTTCAGGTATAAATAGTGGCATTGCTACATTTTTATGCCCTGTTTTTTTAAATAACTCATCCATATTTTTTTGAATATTTTCCCATATTGCATACCCATTTGGTTCAAATATAGTACATCCTTTAACACATGAATAAGTTGCTAAACGTGCTGCCTTAACAACATCAGTATACCATTGTGCAAAGTCAATATCTCTGCTTGTAATTGCTTTATTAGCCATAAATTTTCCTCCTAAATATAAAAAAAGAATAGTACAAGGAGTCTATAAGACGGTACCATCCTTTATTTTGCTTAATTAATATAACGGTTTTAACCGGAAATGTTTTCATTTCACATAAGAAAATAGGAATTATTAATTATTATAACTTGTTTTCACTATCTCAAGCTCACTAATATAAGGGAATTAATAATATTTTTTTCTCGTTTTTATTAATATACATTTTTTTTATTTGCTTGTCAATAATCATTTTACTTGTTCTATACAATTTTATCCTCTTAAATAGACAGTTCTAGATTCACAATTTGAGCCACTACAACTTCCATAATACCAATCGCTATAAGACCATGATGCACAGCCACATGATGGATTAGCACATGTTTTAACTTTGCCAGGGCATGAGTCACATCCCCATGCACATTGATTAGGGTGACCATATTTACAATTGTTCCAATTAGCAGGTTCAGTTTTTGTACAATTACACGAACCTTTTGGCTTACTAGTTGTATAGCAAAATTTTTTCTTACCTTTAGTACAACATTTCCATTGAGTACAATTTGTATTCATATATCCACCTGTACAAGTATTTAAATATATTTTGCAATCGCTACAATTGCAATCATATGATGGTTCTCTTCCACAATATTTTTCATTTTGACATCTTTTATAACCTGAACAGCTTCTAGTTCGTGATTGTGTTGCTGTTCTTATACTAACTGTACAAGTATTACTATTGCCTGCTTTATCATATACATTATAAGATGCTGAAGATCTTAAGAAGAATGATATTGTTGCCGTCGCACTACCACTATAATTATCCCGTACAATTACTTTACCAGGAACACCTGATGTTATATCATAATTTGATTGATATTCAATTGTACAAGTAGGTAATTCTTTATCAATTTTAATATTCATACTACATACTTGAGAAGTTCTCGTACCATCTTTTTTAGTAACATATCCACATATATATAATCCTGTTGTACTTTGACTAATTACTTCAGTAGTGCCATTAATTGTTCTAATTTCTTTATTAGGTGGACAATTAGTATTTGAACTTATACAATAACTATAAGAACTAAAATCTTCTTCATTTACTAAAGGTTTTATTTCAACTTCAACATTATCTACATACCAGCCACTATTTTTCATAGTTCCTTTTTTAATATTAAATGATAATGTTTTATCATCTTTTAATATATTATTAATCGTAACAGTTCTTCTTGTTTCATTTAAAGCTGCATCTCTAACTACTATATTTAATGTTTTATTTTCTGTAACATTAATTGTATCACTTACTTGCCATGTCGCACCACCATCAAATGAATATGCTCCTCTTGGATGTAAGCCTGATTCATTATCATGCGCATCAACTGTTAATACTATACTATTAGATGTTTTACCATTTGGTATTCCTGAAATATTATCTATTACAGGTGCTACATCATCATATACTTCAATAGTTTGATTTTTAGTCGTTGCATTACCTTTGGAATCTTTGCTTGAATAAGTAATATAGTATATACCAGGTATTTTTAAATTAACATTAGATGTTATTTCAAGTGTTGTTTCACCCTCACCTTTATCAATAGCCGTAGCAGGGAAAGGAACAAAAGTACTATTCTGACTAGCACTTATATAAATTGTTCCCTCACCTATTTTTTTACTACTTTCTTCATAACCATTTTTATCTCTATATGTTTGTTCATTAACATATTCAATATTAGGTCCTGTTGTATCAATAATATATACATATTTATTTATTGTTTCATTGCTAGAAACATATTTTATAACATAAGTATTTATTTCGCTTGTATCTACACTATCTACTTCCTCATTATTTAGATATATTGTAATTGTATATTTGCTATCATCATTTTTTAAAATATATTCACTTCCAACTTCAATATATTCATAAAGAATACTATCATTTACTGAACAAGATGTTGTGCTATCTAAACCAGGCATAAATGTATATTCATTTGTATTTTTTAAAGCAATTACCATAGAATTATCAGAAATTAATAATCCTGTTCTTGGATCTTTTATATTTTCATCCGTAAATCCACTTTGTTTTAATTCACATAAAGTTACAATTACTTTATCATTTGTACTAAACAAATTATTTTTATTTATATAACTTTCAGCTGATGCTTTTATATTTTCTACTTGAATGTTATATAATTTTTCTTTTCTTTCATTAATTACTTTATTTATACTAGGAAATGTAAAAATACTAATCAATGAAAGTAAAACTATTACTACTATTAATTCAACTAAAGTAAATCCTTTTTTCACATAACCACCTTCCATTTATTATATAATAAAGGAAAAGTCTAGCATTTTGCTAAACTATTTATTTTCGCATATTAAATTAACCGAACAAATAAGCTTGCCATTTTCTTTATAAACTCTCGCCATGCTATTTTCAAGCGAACAATTATGTTTTTCTTTCTCAAATTCAGAAACATTAAAATTATATTTTTCTTTCATTGTTTTTAATGAAATATATATTTCACTATCACCAATATCTTGATCTTTATATATTTGTTCACAATATTTAGTCATTTGATCATCTAAACTTAATTTGTTATTATTTTTTTGATTCATAATTATTAATCCAATAGTTAAAAATACAATTGCAATTATTGCTATAATATATGAAATTTTTTTCATTTAATCACCTTTTAAATATCCACCACGAGTTTCACAAGTTTTGCCAGGTACATTTGTACATGCCCCAAGTGTCCATTCAGAATATGAATATGAGGCACATCCACATGTTGGATTAGCACACGATTTAGCATCTCCTTGACAAGTATCACATCCATAAGAACAAGTGTTTGATCCATATTTACATGAATCCCAATCAGTACACTTATAATCAGTACAACTACAATATTTATAATTGCCTGGACGACTAAGAGATTTACAACGAGTACCTGCTAAATTAGCACAACAATAATATCGAGAACATTTACTTCTATTGCAGCCTCCTCTACAAGTATTTGATCCATACTTGCAATCACTACAATTACAGCTATAAGTATTTCTTCCACAATAATCAGCATTTGCACAAGATTTATAGCCAGCACATGTTTTATATCTATGTTGTAATGTTACTTTTACTTTTACTTCACAAGTATTTCTATTACCAGCTTTATCGTATATTTCATAAGTCTTTGAACTTTTTAACAAAAATGGAATTGGATTAGTAGCAGCTCCACTTATACTATCTTTGACAATGATTTTACCTGGTAAACCAAGTGATAAATCATAATTTGATTGATATTCAATTGTACAAGTAGGTAATTCTTTATCAATTTTAATATTCATACTACATACTTGAGAAGTTCTCGTACCATCTTTTTTAGTAACATATCCACATATATATAATCCTGTTGTACTTTGACTAATTACTTCAGTAGTGCCATTAATTGTTCTAATTTCTTTATTAGGTGGACAATTAGTATTTGAACTTATACAATAACTATAAGAACTAAAATCTTCTTCATTTACTAAAGGTTTTATTTCAACTTCAACATTATCTACATACCAGCCACTATTTTTCATAGTTCCTTTTTTAATATTAAATGATAATGTTTTATCATCTTTTAATATATTATTAATCGTAACAGTTCTTCTTGTTTCATTTAAAGCTGCATCTCTAACTACTATATTTAATGTTTTATTTTCTGTAACATTAATTGTATCACTTACTTGCCATGTCGCACCACCATCAAATGAATATGCTCCTCTTGGATGTAAGCCTGATTCATTATCATGCGCATCAACTGTTAATACTATACTATTAGATGTTTTACCATTTGGTATTCCTGAAATATTATCTATTACAGGTGCTACATCATCATATACTTCAATAGTTTGATTTTTAGTCGTTGCATTACCTTTGGAATCTTTGCTTGAATAAGTAATATAGTATATACCAGGTATTTTTAAATTAACATTAGATGTTATTTCAAGTGTTGTTTCACCCTCACCTTTATCAATAGCCGTAGCAGGGAAAGGAACAAAAGTACTATTCTGACTAGCACTTATATAAATTGTTCCCTCACCTATTTTTTTACTACTTTCTTCATAACCATTTTTATCTCTATATGTTTGTTCATTAACATATTCAATATTAGGTCCTGTTGTATCAATAATATATACATATTTATTTATTGTTTCATTGCTAGAAACATATTTTATAACATAAGTATTTATTTCGCTTGTATCTACACTATCTACTTCCTCATTATTTAGATATATTGTAATTGTATATTTGCTATCATCATTTTTTAAAATATATTCACTTCCAACTTCAATATATTCATAAAGAATACTATCATTTACTGAACAAGATGTTGTGCTATCTAAACCAGGCATAAATGTATATTCATTTGTATTTTTTAAAGCAATTACCATAGAATTATCAGAAATTAATAATCCTGTTCTTGGATCTTTTATATTTTCATCCGTAAATCCACTTTGTTTTAATTCACATAAAGTTACAATTACTTTATCATTTGTACTAAACAAATTATTTTTATTTATATAACTTTCAGCTGATGCTTTTATATTTTCTACTTGAATGTTATATAATTTTTCTTTTCTTTCATTAATTACTTTATTTATACTAGGAAATGTAAAAATACTAATCAATGAAAGTAAAACTATTACTACTATTAATTCAACTAGTGTAAATCCTTTTTTCATATCTTCACCTACCATATAAATTATACAATTTTAAAACATAAAAGTCTAGCACTACGTTTTATTTTTTTAGAAAAAAGAATATATTTATAATGGAGGTAAAATGTTTAAAAAAATACTATCATTTTTATTTAAAGATTTATACTTGTTCACTGCTGCATATTCAAATAATATTTTCCCAGATCCATTATCAAAAGAAGAAGAAGAAAAATGCATTAATGAACTTAATAACGGATCCAAAGAAGCTAGAAATAAACTAATTGAACATAATTTAAGATTAATTGCACACATTGTCAAAAAATATGAACATAAAGTGGATGAAGCAGACGATTTAATATCAATTGGAACAATTGGCTTAATAAAAGGAATTGATAGTTATAGTGGCAAAAAAGACACAAAATTAACTACCTATTGTGCTAGATGCATTGAAAATGAAATATTAATGTATTTTAGACAAAATAAAAAAAATAAAAAAAATATTAGTTTAAATGAATCAATAGGATTTGATAAAGAAGGAAATGAAATAACATTTTTAGATATCCTAAAAACGCCTGATCCCGAATATGCAATTAATATTCATAATGAAAATAATATCAAAGATTTAAAAAAATATTTAAATATTTTAACAAAAAGAGAAAAAGAAATAATTGAAAAAAGATATGGCTTAAATAATTATGATGAAACAACACAAAAAGATATTGCAAAGAAATTAAATATTTCCCGTAGTTATGTTTCTAGAATAGAAAAAAGAGCACTTACTAAAATGCTCCGTGAATTTATAAAAAATAAATCTCAAATTTAAATACCTATTTGGTATTTTTTTCATAATTTTCTAAAAATGAATGATGTATTCCATTTTCATTATAAGATAATATGCAATTCAAATTAACATTATCAAGTGCTTTAAAAATATTATGTTCAACATTAGGATTTACTTTTTTTATTTCTTTAATTAATTCTTTTATTTCTTTTCTTTTACTTATATTTTCATTTTTACTTTTTTCTGTAAAACGACAAGCACAATTTAAAAATGATAAATTATTACTTTTAGCCCAACTAATAATATCTTCTTCTCTAACTAAATAAAGTGGTCTTATTAGCTCTAATCCTTCAAAATTTTCACTATGTAATTTAGGCATCATTGTTTTAACTTCAGAACCATAAAACATGGATAACAAAGTTGTTTCTATTACATCGTTTATATGATGACCAAGTGCTATTTTATTACATCCTAAACTTTTAGCTTTACTATACAAAAATCCCCTTCTCATTCTTGCACATAAATAACATGGATTATCAGGACATTCTTTATCAGTAATTGCAAATATATCACTTTCAAAAATTTCTATTTTTACATTCATTCTTTTAGCATTATCAATTATTTTTTGGACATTTTCTTCATTATAGCCTGGATTCATTACAACATAATGAACATCAAAAGGAAATTTACCATGCTTTGATAATTCTTCCACACATTTAGCAAGTAAAAACGAATCTTTTCCTCCACTAATACAAACCATAATTTTATCATTTTCATTAATTAATTTATATTCTTGGACAGCTTTAATAAATTTGCTCCATATTTCCTTACGATATTTTTTAATTATACTTTTTTCTATTTCTTTATATTCTTCCATATACTTCACCTCAAAAATTATATCATTATATGTTTTTAATATTTTTTCTTTTAAAATAAATAAATGTTGGTATTATCATTAAAGTAAAATATATAAAACAAATTAAAATAGAAAAGTTAAGACTCGTTCCTTTTAATATAGGTGTTTTATTATATAAATAATCTGATAAATTCCAATTTAATGTTACAAAATATTTTAACCATTTTATATTAAAATAATAAACTGCTGAATTAATTATATCTGATGCAATATAAAAAGCTATACTAATTGCCATACTAACCCCAGTATTATTAACAAATGTACTAAAACAAAATGCAAATGTGCCAAGTATAATATACATTGGTAATCTTACTAAAATTGTAATAATAATATTTTTAAATAAACTTATTTCTTTTACAGTATGAGTAACATAGTTATATACAATAACACCACAATTTAATGATTTAGGTCCAAAGAATATTAATCCAACTATAAATTGTATAAAATATGTTGCAAATATCATAAATAAAATAAATAATATCATTGTTATAAATTTAGATAATAATATTTTAGTTCTAGTATATGGACGAGTAAGTAACATTTTAATTGTACCTTTATTAAATTCTTCACTTATAATTGAGCTTGCAATTAAACAAATAGCAATAATAATAAATAAATCACAGTTAGTAAAAATATTAAGCAACATCCCTCTTGCCGATATATCTTTTACTTCATTATAATTATGTTCAATTATATATTTACTTGTATAATATAATTTTTCATTAGTTTCATGATTTATTTTTTCCTCATAAGTCATTCTTTTAGTTTGTACTTTCTGAATGTTATTATATGACATAACATAATTAGTTAAAGCTTCATTTAGCTTATTTTTACCATAAGAAATATTATATTTTATTCTTAATTCTAATTCTTTATATTCATTCATTTCTTTATAATCAGGAAATTCTTCTAAATGTTTCATATCTTCCATAGCATAATCTTGCCAATTACCATTTAGTTTTTCTTTAAATGAATCAAATTCATTATTTGCTTGTTCTAATTTTT
>ERZ824600.3284-NODE-3284-length-15681-cov-3.302765_pt1 | contig 15681 bp, 10 predicted proteins | sample MGYA00519933_ERZ824600 | MGnify/ENA primary metagenome ERZ824600 (study PRJEB31778, sample SAMEA3449178) | human gut metagenome | biome: human gut; feature: human-associated habitat; material: faeces | place: United Kingdom | collected 2010/2012 ... | reverse complement strand
TGCGCCATGCTGTGCCCCATGGAGGGAATGACACCGTTTTCCAGCATGATCTGAATGAGTTTGTCCGCACCGGCGATTTCCGGGGCGAAGGTCATCAGCTTGATGCGTCCGCGTCCCGCGGCGATCAGTTCGCCGGCAAAGACCGGATCGAACGGATAGATGCACTCCTTTGCCTGCGTTCCCGCCTTCACCGGATTGATGAACGGTCCTTCAATATGGATTCCGGCCGGATCGGCGCCTTCATGTTCCTGTTCGATCATGGAGGCGAGAATATCGGCGGTTTTCAGCATCGCCTCTTTGGGGGCGGAAGTCATGGTCGGGAAGAAGGTTGTCACGCCGTGGGAGGCCAGGTTGACCGACATGCGGTTCATCAGTGAATTGTCGTCGACCAGTGCCCGGGATGCGTCGAATCCGCCGGCTCCGTGGACGTGACTGTCGATGAATCCGGGGACCGCGTAAGCGCCCTTGAGTGCGATGATCTCCAGTCCCGGTTCGCGGACAAATGCGGAGGCCCCTCCTGTGGCGATGATCTTGTCCCGGTCGCAGAGGATGGCGCTGGACGGGATGTTTTCGTGCGGGGTCAGGCAGTAGTCTGTCAGAAACAGTTTTCGGTTTTTCGACGGCATAACAGTTCTCTCTTTTTCCGGAAACGATTGGATTTGTTTTCCTTATTGGGGTATAATATTGCAGAAAAGATGCAGATTGCAAATTCAAAACGGGAGAGATCGTTGTTTTTCCGCTTTTTTTCCGTTTCCTTTTCTATTATATAGACGTCTGCGCGTTAGCAGACTTTTCGGAAAATGCAAGCCCTTTTTCAAAGAAAGAATTCAATAAAAGTTTCGTTTCGGACTTGCGAATTCGCAAAAAGGGTGCAAATTATGTATGTTCGCATGCGGAGATGCAGACAGGATCACCGGGATGTTCATAACTTGTTGACAAGTTCCGAAAATGTCAACAATTTCCGGACCGGAAAAGCAGTTTGTGCATCGGACAGAAGAGGGGTGCGTCAACTCTTCCCACAAGATGGGAAAAGACGCGGAATATTGCGGTTTTTTTGATAAAATTGCAATATTTTGAATTCAGTTTTTGAAAGATTGCGAAAAAGCAATGTCAAGAGCTTTTTCGAAAAAAAAACCGAATTTTTTTTACAGAGGGGACCGGACAGGAGACTTGAAATTGCTGGAAGTCCGGTCAATGTCAATAACTTGTGACGGCAACGGAAAAGAGTGGAGAGAGAGATGACTACGGCAAGTGCGCAGGGGAGCGCTTCCGAATTATGGAGAAAAGCGTCCTCCATACTTCAGAAAAAGGTGTGCAAAGACGCATTTCAGCAATACTTTCAGCCGATCGTTCCGCTGACAGTGACGGAAACAGAACTGAAACTGGGGGTGTCAAGCGCCTTCTTCGCGGAATGGATCGCGGAAAACTTCGGCGATCTGCTGAAGGATGCGGTCGAAGAGGCCGCGGGGAAGCCGTTTTCCTTTGGGATGGAAGCCGATCCGTGTTATCAGCCGTCCGCCGCTCCCGCTCCCGCTGCGGAACCGGAACTGCCGGCGGAGACCGCGCCGATGCGCTGTGAAGCGCCCGTTGCCAGACCGCCGGTGACCGCACCCAACTGCAACTCCCGCTACACGTTCGACAATTTCGTGGTCGGGGAGGAGAACCGGTATGCGTTCTCCGCCGCCCATACCGCGGCAACTGCGCCGGGAACCTACAATCCGCTCTATGTCTACGGCGGAACGGGAATGGGAAAGACGCATCTGATGCAGGCGGTGGCCAATTATGTGAAGACCGCGCATCCGGAGGCGGTGGTCCGCTATACGACGTGCGAGGGATTCCTGAACGAGTACGTGGATTCGCTGAAGAATCATACCTCGGCGGAGTTCCGGGACCACTTCCGCAATGTGGATCTGCTGCTGGTGGACGACGTGCACAATCTGAGCGGGAAAGAGGGACTCCAGGAGGAGTTTTTCAATACGTTCAACGCGATCTACAATGCCGGAAAGCAGATTATGATGACGTCGGACAAGCAGCCGTCGGAGATCAAGGGGCTGGAGGCGCGTCTTGTTTCGCGATTCCAGTCGGGGCTGACGGTGCAGATTACGACGCCGTCGTACGAAACGCGTCTCGCCTTTCTCCAGATGAAGCAGAAGGGGGCGCTGGTTCAGCTGCCGGACGAGTTTCTGGTGTACATGGCGCGGCGGATCTCCTCCTCCATCCGGGCTCTGGACGGAGCGCGGATGCGTCTGATCGCCTACGCGTCGCTGGTGGACACGACGGTTCAGCCGCTGACCATGCCGCAGGTGGAATCCCTGCTGAACGATCTGCTGAACGAAGAGGCGGAACGGACGAAGGTGTCGGTGGACCGGATTCTGGAAGTCGTTGCGGCGCATCGGAATCTGAAAGTGCATGATCTGACGGGATCCAAGCGGACGCGGGAGATTGCGGAGTCGCGGATGCTGGCGATGTATTTGAGCCGGAATCTGACGGATCAGTCGCTCAAGGACATCGGGCAGGCGTTCGGCGGACGCAATCACACGACCGTGATCCATGCGATCAAGCAGGTGGAGAGCGACTGCGAAACCAATGAAGAGCTTAAACGGACCATTCTGACGCTCAAACGGAAACTGCATGCCGGAGAATAAGCGTGGAAATCGCGGATCTTCATACCCATACCCGACTTTGCCGCCATGCGGAGGGGAGCCCGGAAGAGTATCTGGCCGCCGCGCTGGCGCGCGGGGAACGATATTACGGGATAGCGGATCACTGTCCGTTTCCGTCCGGGTTTGAACCGGACTGGCGGATGTCGGAATCGGAGTTTCCGGAGTATCGGCGGATCGTCGGAGAGATGAAGAGGAAAGCGGCCGGGAGCGGTCTGAGCGTGCTGTACGGGATTGAAATGGACTATGTTCCGGGCAGACGGGCGGAGATCGAAGCGAAATTAGCACCGGAAAAGATGGATTATGTGATCGGCTCGATTCATTGTGTGGACGGGTTCTGTTTTGACGATCCGGCGTCTCTGCCGGTGTGGGAGAGTCCGGGAATGGCGGAGCGGATCTGGAAAGGGTATCTTCGGGATTTGAAGATTTTTGTTTCGGAATGGAATTTTCAGATTCTTGGTCATCCGGATCTACCGAAGAAGTTCGGGTACTGCGCGGAGCGGACGGAGGAGTTTTTTTCGTCCTACCGTGAGATTTTCGGGATTATGAAGGAGCGCGGGATTGCGCTGGAAGTGAATGTTGCGGGGTTGTGGAATCCGGTGAAGGAGATCTATCCGTCGTCGGATCTGATGAGGCTTGCCCGGGAGGCGGGGCTTTCGGTGACATACGGTTCGGATGCGCACGCGCCGTCGATGATCGGGCGGAATTATGCGGAGGCGCTTCATTGGGCGAAGGAAGCGGGATTTGATGGATTTTCGGTGTTTGTCGCGGGAGAGGAGAAACGGCTTCCGTCTGCCGGGAAAAATGTTTGAAAAATAATTTTTTTGAATTTGTAATTTTAAGAAAGAACGGTATATTATAAGATATTCGTGTGCAATCCGTCCCCGCCGATGCGTCGCGGCATCCGGCGGCATTCCAACTTTGGACACGATGAAGAGGGGCTGAATCCGGCAACGGAGAAGGCGGAACAATTCACCCAAACATTTTTTGAAGGTTGTATCTGTTATGAAAGTCAGAGCGTCCATCAAACGCAGGTGTGAATCCTGTCAGATAATCAAACGGAAGGGCGTTGTGAGAGTTGTTTGCTCTCGTAATCCTCGTCATAAACAAAAGCAAGGTTGAAACGGAGCGCGACAAGAATGCCTAGAATTATCGGAGTCGACATCCCGGCCAACAAGCGTATTGAGTACGCCATCCAGTATCTTTACGGAATTGGTCCTACGCTTGCCAAGGAAATCCTCAAGAAAGCGAAAATTAACCCCGGACTCAAAGCCAGCCAGCTGACGGACGAGAATATTTCGGCGATCACCACACTGATTCAGAACGACTATGTGGTGGAAGGCGATCTCAGAAGAATGCTTGCTCAGGATATCAGACGTCTTCAGGCGATCAACTGCTATCGCGGTCTGCGTCATCGCAAGAGTCTGCCGTGCAGAGGTCAGCGGACCCGCACGAACGCCCGTACGAGAAAGGGCAAGAAGCAGACGGTCGGAGCGATCCGAGACAAAACGCAGAGACGTGTAGCGGCGTCCAACGCGGATGCGAAGGCAGCCGCGGCGGCAGCCCCGGGCGGTAAGAAATAATTACCGGAACTGATGATTCCAACTTTGAGAAAGGTTTCCAGGAAAAATGTCTGAAAACAAAGAGAAAGCAACAGCTCCCGCGGCGGAAGCTGCGCCTCAGGCCGAGGCGAGTGCGGCAGCCGCAGCTCCTGCGACGGAGAAACGGAGAAAAGGCGGACGCTATGTTCCGTCCGGAATCGCCTTCGTTCAGGCGACATTCAATAATACGAAAGTGACGTTTACCGATCTTCACGGCAATGTTCTCTGCTGGTCGACAGGCGGCAAGAACGGTTTCAAAGGCTCTCGGAAGAGCACGGCGTATGCCGCCCAGGTCGTTGCAGCGGATGCGGCGAAGAAGGCGGAGGCGCTCGGCATGAAGGAAGTGGAAGTTCGGATCAACGGACCCGGAGCCGGAAGAGAGTCCGCGGTTCGCGGAATCGCTTCGACGGGAATCGAAGTCAACGCCATAAAGGACATCACGCCCGTACCGCATAACGGTTGCAGACCGCCGAAAAGACGCCGTGTCTGATCCTTTTTATGCGAGGTTATATTGGATCTGTCCCGGATCGGAACAGAGTGTGATGGAACAAATTTATGGAGGGTAAGACAATGGCTGCCGCAAATGTATTTCCCATGCCGCAATCGCTGGTCATGGATGAAAGTACAGCAACAAATAAGTATGCGAAGTTTACCGCACAACCGTTTCAGAGCGGATTCGGGCATACGATCGGCAATTCGCTGCGCAGAGTGCTGCTTTCCTCTCTGGAGGGGGCGGCGATCTCCGCAGTGCGGATCGACGGGGTGTCGCACGAATTTGCTACGATTCCCAGTGTGGTTGAGGATGTCACCGAGATTGTTTTGAATCTCAAAAGAGTCAAGCTGAATCTTCACGGAGAGGCTCCGAAGCTTCTTGAAATCAAGAAAAACGAGGCGGGGGAAGTGACCGCCGCGGATATTGTCTGCGATGGAACGGTTGAGGTTCTCAATCCGGAACAGGTGATCTGCACGCTGGACAAGGATGTCCCGTTCCGTGCGGAGATCGAGGTCTCCAAAGGACGCGGATGGGTTCCGGCGGAAAAGAACAAGCGTCCCGATCATCCGCAGGGGACGATTGTGATCGACAGTTTGTTCAGTCCGGTTACCCATGTCCGTTACCAGGTCGGCGCGGCGCGCGTCGGCGAGGAAACCGAAATGGACAGCCTCGTCATGGAGGTCTATACGGACGGCAGAATCTCCGCCAAGGATGCCATTGAAAAAGCAGCCAAGATCCTGAAGGATCACCTCAGACCGTTCATGGGGTCCCAGGCGACTGAGGACGACACCCTCTCGACGATCAGCGACGAGGATCAGAAACTCTTCAAGATTCTTTCCCAGAATGTTGAAGTGCTTGATCTCTCCGTCCGCGCCATGAACTGCCTGAACAATGCCAACATCAAAACCCTCGGCGAACTGTGCATCAGAACAGAGAACAGAATGCTCAAATTCCGGAACTTCGGTAAGAAGTCTCTTGACGAAATCAAGGAAAAACTCCACGGAATGAATCTCTCTCTGGGTATGACGTTCAGCGAAGAGCTGGTCAATGCGATCCAGGCCGAGGCGGATCGCGTGAACAACACCACCAAGAAAGAGGAGGCCTGATCAATCATGCGTCACCTTAAACATACCGCAAAACTGGGCCGCAACTGCGGTCACAGAAAAGCGCTGCTGGTCAATCTTGCGTGCTCCATTGTCGAGCACGAGCAGGTTCGTACAACCATCCCGAGAGCCAAAGAGGTCCGCCGCATTGTGGACCGGCTCATTTCCTATGCGAAAAAGGGGTCGGAGCATCATCGCAGACTCACGATCGCCAAGCTGAAAGTCAATACGCCTTCCGACAAGGCGCAGACCAAAAAGCTGGTCGTCGAGAAGCTCTTCTCGGATCTTGCTAAACGCTATGCGACGAGAAACGGCGGCTACACCCGCATCATCCGTACCGGTCATCGGATCGGCGACGGCGCGGAAGCCTGTCTCATTCAGCTCGTCGAAGCCGGCGATCCCGCGAAGAAGGAAGCGAAGAAGGAAGAAGCTGCAAAGTAACTCTTCCGGAAGTTTGACTTCTGTCTTTTCGAAAAGCCGTTCCCATGGAGAAATCCATCCGGAACGGCTTTTTTTTATGTTTTTTAAATGTCTTTTCCGGGGTCTTCTTCTTTGAAAATTCTAGAAAACTAAAATCGGGGTCTTGACTTTTGAGCTCCGATGAAGTATAATTATATTAATCGATTAATATAGAGCTTCATATTGCTGGAGAAGAGAGAGGGATGAGTGTTACGCTGAAGGACATTGCGAAGGAGGCGGGAGTTTCGACCGCATTGGTTTCCTATTGTCTGAACGGGAGTAAATCCGGATGGATGAGCGAAAAGACTCGGCAGAGGATCGAAGAGGCGGCCAGGAAGTTGAATTACAAGCCGAATCGGCTGGCCCGCTCGCTCCGGAGCGGAAGAAGCAGAAGCATCGGACTTTTGACGGCGAATATCTCGAATCCGTATTTCGGACATCTTGCGGAGGAGGCATTGGATGCGGCGAAAAAGCATGACTATTCGCTGATCTTTGCGGTGATCAAGGATTTGAAGGGCGACCGGGGGGATGCTCTGGAATTTCTGATGCGCAATCAGATTGATGCGCTGCTGACCACTCCGACGCTGGAGGGGTTGGCGGAGGAAAAAAAGTTGCTGCAGGAGCGTCGGATCCCCGTTCTCCGATTCAGTTATCCGGAAGAGGGAGCTCTCAGCTTGATCGACAATGTTTCTTCGGCTCTGGAGGATGCCTGCCGCTATCTGCAGGAGCGCGGGCACAGGGAGCTGTTCGGGTATTTTCACGCGCCGTTCCCGTGGAACGATCAGCTGGAAGAGGCCGCGAAAAAAGCGGACATGAAACTGATTCATCGGACTCATACTTCCGAGAAGGAGTTGGGAGAGATCTATCAGGATATCCGGGAAAGGCATCCGCAGGCGATTCTGCTGAACGGACGGACCCTTTACGATGTGTTGAATCTGATTGCTTCGATGAAGGACTATGAGCCGGATCTGATTGCGGGACTGGATGAATTTCAACTTTTACGGGAGAGTCCGCGGATTGTCGGAGGGATCCGGACGAGTTCCGCTGTGAAAGCGCGTCGCGGTGTGGAGATCCTGATTGAGCGCCTGGAGAATCCGGAACTGCCTCGGACGGGGTGCATTCCGCTCCCTCCCGGAGAGTTTATCCGCTTTGAAAATTGAACATGAAAAGGAATGGAGAATACAATGAAAACCGGATTTGTCGGAACGATGGATGAAAAACGAAAAAATTTCTCATTGATCGAATTATTGATTGTTGTTGCAATTATTGCAATTCTTGCCGGACTGATGCTTCCGGCTCTTCAGCGCGCAAGAGAGGCTGCCCGGGCCGCGGACTGCCGAAGTCGGGAAAAACAGATCGGAACGGCGTTTCTTTCCTATGCAAATGATTTCAACTCCTATCTGCCGCTCTGCCGGTCCGGAGACAGCAGCTCGCCGATTACCGGCGATCCTGCAGGAATCACCTGGATGGTGAAACTGGGAAGTTATCTCAATACGCATCCGAATGAGGAACATCCGAACGATGCCAACACCGAGGGGGATTCCTCCAAATATATGATGCGCAATTCCTTTTTCTGGTGTCGAAGTCCGGTTGTTCCCACTTCCAATGCGGTCAATCCATATCCGTACGGAGGAAATCACATGGATCGTTACCGCTATGGAATGAATGCGGAGCTGAACGGAAGAAGTTTCGGACTTGCTTCTTCCGCAGATTCAAACAATATATGGGGATACAAGTCTTTGAAACTGGTTCAGACTCCGTCTGCGGCCCTGCTCGTCGGAGAAATTTATAAAAACTGGGCCGGCTTCTCCGTCGCAAACTGGCATGCGGCGGATGGAAACGGAAATGTGCCGCATGCGTTGAAATCCAATATGCTTTTCTGCGATGGTCATGTCGCATCTTACAGTCAGAATCAGATCCTTACGCGATGGGGGACGAAAAATTATGTCCTGAACAATGCCCAGTCCAACAGCTTCTGGATTGGAAGACCGAGTCGCTGAACAGTACAAAAAGGAGGATTGAATTGATGAAATTGAATCGGTTTTTCAGAAACTTCTGTGCAATGACGATCTGGGGGGGCTGCTCTTTGCTTGTCCTTCCTGCTGTCGCTTCCGCCGGGCCGCGCTTTTATCTGCCCTTCGACGGAAACAGCAATGTGATCGGGGAAAACGGAAGATCTCTTGCTCCTGCCCAGATCCATGGCCAGCCGCGCTATCGAAAAGGGGTGAACGGGGAGGCGCTGGAGCTGCGGCGTTATGCGTACGATCAGGTGACCGCTCTCCATCTCAACAAGCTGCCCCCCGTGGACAGCCGGGAAGGAACCGTTTCCTTCTGGATCAATCCTCTCTGGAAGGGGGAAGACGACAGCACAAACTGGCTGTTTTACGGAACTGCGGGAAAATTCCGCTGTTATCTGATCAAACTGCCGAAAGGAAAGTTTGAACTGAGCGTCTGTTCCCCGAATCAGCGGCAGATTATCGCGTCCCGGCCGGTGGATGCCGGAACGTGGTCCCATCTGGCTTTTACCTGGAACATTCCGCAGGGCGAAGTGGTGTTTTACGTCAATGGACGCATCGCGGCAAAACAGAAGAAGACGGAGTGGACGGATGCCGCATTCTCCCTGAATGCTCCGCTGAACATCTGGCTCGGAAAACAGGGGTATGACCGTTTTAAAACAGAGGTGGGGGAGGGGGCGTATGATGATCTCCGCATCTACGACCGGGCGCTTTCTCCCGCCGAGATCTTTGCGGAAGCTCTCGGAAACCGGGAGCAGAAAATGCAGCCTCGCCCGCTCTCCGATGTCCGGGTTCAGAAGGGGTCGATGGAGTTCCGCTTCCAATGCCGGGACGGGCGTTTCCCGACACCTCTGCCGCTGATCTCGCTCGGGAGCGGTGAAGGGGAAATTCTCGTCACGTCCATGGGAGTATCCGGAAAATTGTGCGTGCGGGCGGGGGAGAAGGTGCTTGAGTCGCCTTATGTTCCGGACTTGCGCTCCCCGCTGAAAATGACACTGATCCCATCCGGGAAGAAGATGCGGATCTATTTCGACGATGCGTTGCAGGGGGAACTGGAACTGCCTGCTAAGTGGAGTTCGCTGCGGTCGCTGAAGGCGGTCGACGGCGTGAAATTCCTGACGGAGGATCCTGCGCCGGATCCGATCCTGAGTTCCGTGGAAGTCTCTCCCCTTGAACAGAAACTCTGGAGTCCGGAGGGCGCGGAACGACGCAGTTACGGCGGAATTCGGGAGACGCTCTGTCTGAACGGTGTCTGGCGGATGTTCAAGGCGGACCACTATTCCCGCGCGCCACGGGAGGAGGGGGAACGGCTCTATTCCCGAGTTCCCGGAAGTCCCCGCTCGGTGATGTTTCAGCATTACCGGGAGAAGAACGGTTCCCTGGAGGTTGTCGAACAATCCCATGGAAAGCAGTCCGCCGGGTGGTATCAGAGAACTTTTTCCGTGCCGGAGGAGTGGAGGGGAAAACGGATCTTTCTCAAATTTGACAACCTCAACGGAAATTACGGACGGGTTTATCTGAACGGAAAACTGATTGATTCGTTCCGGCAGGATTTCAAGGCGTTTTACCTGATCCCGAACGTGCGGAAAGTGGATGTGACGGAGCTGGTGCGGGAGGTGAATCTGCTTTCCGTTTTCGTCGACCGGTTTCCGGTGGCGTTCTGGAAGGATCAGCTGGATATTCAGGATCATTTCACGCTGGCGGTCGAGGATGTCTGGCTGGAGGCCTCGCCGTCGCCGGTCGTTCTGCGGAACGCTCTGGTTCTGCCGTCGTTTCGGAAAAGTTCCGTGGAACTGCGGGCAGGAATCTGGAATCCGCGGAAGGAAACCGGCCGTGCGGAGCTCGAGTTCCGTTTCCGCCGTCCGGGGGAGAAGGAGAAAGTTTTCTCCCACCGCTTTCGGCTGAACGGAGAGGAGAAGATCCGGATTGCCGTTCAGAAGAAATGGAGAAATCCTGTTTTATGGGACTGCGAAAATCCGAATCTTTACACGTTGTCGGTCTCCTTGTCCATCAACGGGAAGAAGGCCGATGCTCTGCCGGATGCCGATTTCGGCTTCCGCGAGTTCTGGGTGGAAAACGGCGAGTTCCGGTTGAATGGAAAAAAGATCCGCCTGAGAATGTATTCCAATCCGGCATTTGAACGGGTCCGCGCCTATTTTGCCAATCCGTATTCCATGCCGCAGTATGTCTCCCATATCCGGGAGCTGAATTACGACACGGTCCGTTTTTCTCCGATCCGGAAGCATTCGCTCTATGGCGACGATCTCTATCTGCGGGAATCCGACCGTCAGGGCCTTTACAATCTCTATCCGATGCCGCCCTACGAGGAGGATGAAATGCAATCCTACCGGAAAAACGTGGAACGGTATCTGGAATATTACGGAACGCATCCGAGCATTCTGATGTGGTACACCGATTTCAACACCTGCCACTATGCCTGGAATCAGGATCCGGCAAAACTCAACGATACGGAATATGTGCCGAAGGAGAAGGTGAAGGCGCGCAAGCTGGCGCGAACGGCGGAAACGGTCATGCGGTCGCTGGATCCTTCCCGGGAGGTTTTTCAGCATGCGGGAGGAAATTCCGGAAAAATCTTCACGTCGATGAACTATCAGTCGATGGGAACTCCGGTTCAGGAACAGGAGGACTGGCCGAAGCAGTGGGCGGAAAAACATGCGCAGCCGCTGATGGTGGTGGAGTCTGGATTCCCGTTCTTTCCGCAGTTCAGTGATTTCGAGGGACGCGGACCCGGGTATACCTGGCTCGTCGCGGAAAACGCCGCCCGGTATTTCGGGGACCGGGTGTTCGCCCGGGAGAGTCGGCCGGTGCCGACGAATTTCCGCAGTGCGATGGGGTCGCCGTTCTTTCCGCAGAATCGAAATTTTCTGGATGTCTGCGCGATGCTGTACCGCCGGGTTGTGCCGGCGTGGAGGGCGTATGATATGTCGGCGCTCGGCGATTTTCCCGGTGGATATGACCTCATGGCGTTCCAGTCGTTCGGCGATTACAATCATCCGGCGCTCTGGAGAGGGGACGATCAGGTGAAACGGGCGGGGATCCGTCCGGACCGTCCCGCTCTGCACTACATCCTGTTCGACTACACACGCCCGGAGACAGCGATCTATCAGACGATTCGGGATGCCTTCCGTCCTTTGAAGGTGTTTCTCGGAGGAGAAACGGAGAATTTCACCAGCAAGGACCACGCCTTCTTTTCCGGGGAAAATTTCGAAAAAAGCATCGTGATCGTCAACGATAAGACAACTGCACAGAATCTCCGTTTCCGCTGGGAGTTTTCTGTCGGAGGAAAGACCGTATCTTCCGGAACGCCCGGGACGAAGATTGATGCGGGCGGAATTCTCAAACTCCCGATCCGTCTGACCGCTCCGGAGGTCGCGGAACGGTCGGACGGAGTCCTGAAGCTGGAGGTCTATCGCGACGGATTCGCGGAGTCCACCGATCAGCTGTCCATTCAGATTTTCCCGAAACACCGTCCGCCGGAGTTCCGGAATGTCTCCGCCGGATTGTATGATCCCGTCGGGAAAACCGCCGCAATGCTCCGGAAGGCCGGTTTTCCGTTCCGCGCGGTCTCTTCTCTGGAGGAGGCCCGCAAATGCCGTCTGCTGATCATCGGTCAGAATGCGCTCGGCAGCCATCTGCCGGAATTCCTGAAGCAGATCGAAGAACAGGGTGTGCTCCGGCGCGGATACAAGATTCTGATGTTTGAACAGAAGGCGTGCAATCTGGGCAATTTTGTATTTGAATCGCCCAGCAGCCGCACGGCATTCATCCGCCGTCCGGAAAGTCTGCTGGTCCGCGGGCTGCGGGATGAGGACTTCCGCAACTGGAGAGGGGAATCGGATACGGTTCCCGCGCAAGTTGTGTCCGATGAGAACTCTCCGCATTATCCGCGGTCAAAGTGGAAGTGCGGGAATGGCGGAATCGTGGCGGGAAATGTGATCCGCAAGCCGACGTACGGCAATTTCTCGACGATCGTCGACTGCGGATTCAATCTGATGTTCGCCGCTCTGATGGAACTCAAAACCGGACACGGACAGGTCCTTTTCTGTCAGCTGGATGTTACCTCCCGCTATGGAATGGATCCCGCCGCAACCCGGCTGGTCGACAATATCCTCACGGAGATGGGAAAGCCCAATCTGCCGATTCCGAATCAGAGCGTCGCCTATCTCGGCGATCGCGGAAATGCCCGTCTCCTTCAGCGCATGGGGATGGAGTTCGACATCCTCAAAGGAACGTCTCCGTGGGAGCTCAACCGGAAACCGTATCAGGTGGTGATCCTCGGAAAGCTCTCTCTCTCCTCAAAGGGGAAAGAGGAGTTCCGAAAATTCTTTGCAAAGCGGAAGTCGTATGTCTATATCGCTCTTCCCGGAGCGCCGCTGGAGCTTCTGCCGGTCGATTTGAAGATCGGAAAACTCTCGCTTTTCCGGGCCTCGGCTCCGAAAAACGATCCGCTCTTTGCCGGAATCCCGGATGCCGATCTCTATTTCCGCGAGGCAAGGACTCTGCCTGTCATCGACAATCCGCCGAAGTGGATGGTGACAACTTCTCCGGCGCTGTTCGGTCGTTATGATTTCTCCTACGGCGCCGTGATTGTCATGAATCTCTCGCCGGATCAGGTCGAAGAGAAATTCTGGCTCCGTGAAAAAATCAGCCGGGTCTGGAACACGATGTTTCATAATTTGAATATCGGGCTCGGAAAGGATTTCCGTCTTTTCACATTGCGGAAGACTCGTCACAATACCATAACCCCTCCCGTCGGAGAGATCGTGCCGGAAAAGGCCGGACTCAAGCTCGATCCGCAAAACCGCGGCTCCGTACGCGATTCCAAGGGGTTTCTCCCCGTCAGACTGGGGCTGCCATGGGAGGATCAGGGTTTTTCAACATTCAATCCCAATCATCTCTATCCCGCAAATGTGAAGCCGGCGCTGAAGGTCATGTATGACGGAGCGGCATGGTATCGGATCCCCGTGACCATTCCGAAAAGCTGGAAGAATTTTGCCATCCGTTTCAAATGCTCCGCAATCGATGATGCCGATGTCACGTTTTTCAACGAGGTGAAGATCGGAGAAACAAAACTTTCCAATCTCTCTTATCAGCTTCCGCGTTCGTACAGGATCCCTGCTGAACTTGTGAAGTTCGGAGAGGAAAACTCGATCGTCATCCGTGTGTATGACCGCTGGGGAAAAGGCGGTGTCACCGGCTCGCTTTCCATCGTGGCGGAAGATCCGGAAGCAGAAAATGCCTGGTCCCCGTATCTTGAGAATCTGAATTTTTATGATGTGGATGCGTTTCACAACTGGTAAGGGGGCGTTTGATGATTCGGGCGTTTGATGATTTGGGCGTTTGATGATTCGGAGGGGAGTTTCGTGCTCCGCACGACCAGCGTTTCGTCGCTGGACCCCGACAAGGGCACTCTGCCCTTGACCCGGAAAAATGCAGAACCATTTTTCCGTATTGGAGCGGGAGGTTTTCTCTCGCTCTTTTTTTGTTTTTTTTGGGGGAGGGGGATTGACAAGTTCGGTGCTGGTGGTATATTAATGTTTGTTGTTCAATAATAATGAACGGAGATGTTTTATGATGAATAAACCGGCGATCCAATCGGTTGCGAATGCGTTTGCCGTTCTGGAGTATGTTCTCGGGTGCTCCATGATTTCCGAAGGGACAGGGCTAGCGGATATTGCCCGGAAGTTCGGTATGCAGAAGACGACCGCGCGGAATATGATGCAGACTTTGGAGTGCTGTGGTTATATTCGTCGGACCGGCCGTGGCGTTTATGCTCCGGGAGAGAAGTGTGCGATGCTTTCCAAGGCCGGCTGTTTCGCCGGGCAGATCCGGGAAAGTTCGATTGGGCTTCTGAAAGAGGCGGCGGAAAAGACGGAAGAATCGTTTATTCTGACGACCCTGTTCAATGGCCAGCGTCTGATCGTCGGTTCCGTTTCCGGCAATTCGGTGATTTCCGTGAATCCGGAAGCGATCGAGCGGGAACAGAAACATAATTATGCCCGAGTGACCACCCGGGTGCTTCTCGCATACAGCTCTCCGGAAGAACGGGAATCGTTTCTTGCCTGGAACGGGCTTCCGGAGGAACGGCTCTGGCCGGAGGTTCACGCTTCCCGGGAAATCCTGATGAACGAACTGGAACGGATTCGCGAAAAAGGAATTTGCGAAGCGTTCAATGCCGGAATCTATTATGCGCTTGCCATCCCCGTGTTTGATGCGGGCGATCAGTTCCTCGGGGCTCTCGGCGCGTACTCCCCCTCCTTCCGCACCGATGCGGAAAAACGGACCATTCTGCTCGAAACTCTGCGGGAAACCGCGGAATCCATACGAACAAAACTGATAAAAAGGGATTGAAAATGAACGAGTATGCTCAGAATCTGTGTCAAAGGCTTGTCAAAGAGGATGCGGAAGTGGAATTCCGCATCAAAACGGGAACGGAAATGTATCGGAAGGGGTTTGGACGCATCGAACTGCAATACGCGGACGGTTCCCCCGTTGAAAACGCATCTTTGAAGTTCAAACAGATCTCCCATGAGTATCTTTTCGGATGCAACGCCTTCATGTTCAACCAGTTCCCGGAAGAGGAACAGAATCGGAAATATGAGGAGGTCTTTGCCAATCTCTTCAACGAGGCTGTGGTTCCGTTCTACTGGTCAGATTTTGAACTTGAGGACGGCAATCCCCGTTTTGCTTCCGGAAGTACTCCGGTCTATCGCCGTCCGCCGACAGACGAAGTGGTGAATTTCTGCAAACGCCACGGCATCACTCCGAAAGGACATCCTCTCTGCTGGCATCTTTTCGTTCCGGAATGGGCACCGAAAAAGAAATCGGAGATGATAAAACGTCTTGGCCGCCGCATCCGCGAGATCGCGGAACATTACGGCGACGACATCCAGATCTGGGATACCGTCAACGAAGCGCAGTCCCGCAATCCCGTCCGGAGAGGCTTCGACAACCCCGCGTTTCCGGACAATCACGTGGAAGAAATCTTCCGGATCGCCGACCGCTATCTCCCGTTCGCCACGCTCCTCTATAACGACGACAACAAATGGTTCCAGTACAACGGTGATTACACTCCGGTCTACCTCCTGGTGAAATCCCTTCAGGAACACGGCTGCCGCGTCGGCGGACTCGGACTCCAGTTCCACATGTTTTCCCGCCTTCTGGAGCAGGCCGATCTGTTCCTGAATCCCCGGCAGATTCTCAAATGTCTGGATCAGTACGGCAAACTGAACATTCCTGTGAACTTTTCCGAAGTCAGCGTCATCAGCAGCCGTGACCTCGGCGATGGAGACGCATTCCAGGAACTGGCCACGGAAAAACTCTACCGCC
>ERZ824600.3283-NODE-3283-length-15683-cov-9.098349_pt1 | contig 15683 bp, 17 predicted proteins | sample MGYA00519933_ERZ824600 | MGnify/ENA primary metagenome ERZ824600 (study PRJEB31778, sample SAMEA3449178) | human gut metagenome | biome: human gut; feature: human-associated habitat; material: faeces | place: United Kingdom | collected 2010/2012 ... | reverse complement strand
GCTTCTTCTGTAAAATTTCCAAACATCTAATCTCCTCCTAATTTTATTATATGATATTTTTCTATTTTTCAAACAAAAAGTACACAACAAAAAACGAGTTATTACTCGTTTTCTTTATTTGCTAAATCAATTACAGCTTTAGTATATTTTAATAATTCTTTTTTATTTTTAAAGCCACATGTTATTGCAAAATAGTCCATATATTTAGTATTTTCTTTAACTAATTTTAAATCAAGTGCTTTATATATATTATCAGGATAAAATCTTATTTACTTAATTTGATTATAATGATACAATTTTATAAGAGGCAGAAATACATGGAATATAGAGATTTATACAATTCTGATAGAATTTTAACAGGCGAAAAAATATTGATGGGTGAACAAATTCCTGAAAACAATTATATTATGATGGTTGTTATTTTTATTGAAAATGATAATCATGAATTCTTAATTCAGAAAAGAACTATTGTCAAAGGTGGAAAATGGGCTACAACAGGTGGACACCCTAAAAGTGGTGAAACTAGCTTACAAGGTATAATTACAGAAGTTAAGGAAGAATTAGGGATAGATATTAAAAATCCAATTTTATTTAAACAAGCTAGTGGAAAAGATACTTTCTGCGATTTATACTACTTAAAACAAAACATTGATATAAACAAAATAGTTATTCAAAAAGAAGAAGTTAATGATGTTAAATGGATGACTAAAGAAGAAATAATGGAAATTTATAATCAAGGTAATTTTGAAACTACCAAATTTATTTTAGAAGTATTAGAAAATGCTATACAAGAAGACAATGAACAAATTCAAGAACAATGGTGTAATATGCTAATTAATTGGCAAGACATTGAAAAAAATTGTGATCCTAAATATATGTATATTGATATTTTAAAAAATTTAAATATTAATGAAATTAGATTATTGAAACAAATAAGTGCTGATCCTAATTTAGAAGAAACACGTATAAATAAAAATATGTATTATGACAGAAATATTATTCAAAACGCATTACACATTAATGATGAAGAATATGAACTTATGGTTTTAAATCTGTTTAGATTAAAAGTTTGTGATAGCTTAAAGTCTTCGGGTAATGCAATATCAGTTGGGAATCTTCCTGTTTTAGCTGATGCTGGAATAGATAAAATTATAATTACGTCTATTGGATATAATTTGATAAAATTAATAGATGAGTAAATGATTAGATAAAGAGGACTTAACTATAAATTTAGCTTATAGAATGCTTAAGAAGTAGGGGTATTATAAATGAAAAAATTTATATTTGAAATGATAACATCACCATTATCTTTATTTGAAAATCCTATTTATAATTACGTAGCAATGACTATTATAGGTTATATTGCATATAAAATAGCTTTTAGCGTTGTTGGCAAATTGGGTTTTAGAGGTGAAATCGGTTCAATAAGTCACTGGATAATAAGAATTTTTGTGTTTATATTTGTATGGACTATATGTTGCATAGTAATTACTTTGGCGACATTTATTATTGAAAATTGGATAATTATTATAATTAGTACTATGTTATTGTTTACAATATACATTCTGAAAATATATGCTAATAAAAATCCAACTTGCATATTAAATAAAAAAATACTTTTAAATTTGAAATGTAAAAACAGAAATTAGATATTGATTATTATATGATTTAGTCGATTATATTATTTGAGGTGAAAATATGAATGAATGGGAATTAGCAAGATATCTAATAGATTCAAAAAAGTGTATTGATAGTTTAATGTATATAGAAAATAATTTTGAACCATTAAGCAATTTAGATTTAAAATCTATAATAGATTCTAAATTAAGACTATATTATATAGATTTATGCATAATATTTGATTATAGTTTCAATAAAACAGAATTAAGAAAATTAAAATCAGATGATAAAATAGTCAATAAGATATATTATGAAAGAGATAAAAATAATGCTCATAAAGATATAGATTATAAAAAGAATAATCAAGAATTTGATGTATTAATATCTGAATTAAAAAATAAATTATTGCATTGCTTTGAAGTATGTCAAAATAGTTTGCCCAAAGAAATCACTTTAGATTATGTGGCATATGATAGAAATCTTTTTAGATTTGTAAATATGATTACACCAGAAATAGAAAATAAATTAAATGAATTATTATATAATCAAAAAAAATCAAATAATAATTATTCAAAAGATTTTAAAGTGTTTAATGATACAGAAGATATTAGAACAATCACTGATTTAAATGATTATGCAGTATTACTTGATAATGGAATAAATTTAAAAGAAGGCTTGCAAAATAGGCAAGATGCATGTATCAAAATAAATGTATTATTTAATCAAAATATATGGGTAACATTAAAAGCCTCAAAGAAATTACTTCAAGATAATGAAAATATATTGATTAAATTTTTAAATGAAATAAAAAAATAGATATAGTTGATATATCTATTTTTAGCGAGTATCTCTTGTAACATCATATTTATTTTTTATAAATAATTTGTTTAACAACATCATCTAAATACTTGCATAATTCATTTAAAAATAAAAAAGTGCTGACTTTGTCCTTAAAACACGGTATAATATTATTTTTATTAAGCTGTCAATTTATGGTTAAAAGTCTCTTTTTTACCGATAATAATTACTGATTATTGTTAAGTTAATTACTTAGGTTGGAGGCTCAAATGGAATATACTGACGAGAATAAAAAAGAACTATTAAAACTTATTGGAAAAATGTTAATTATTACCGCTATCATTGTAATAATACAAAAATTATGAATAACAATGGTTTTGTTACCATTGAAAGATTAGCTGAAGCAATTGGTAGTAGTCCAAACATGCTTTATAATTTAACTGCTGAAAATGTAGAACAAGGTGTGTCAATATCTTTTATTGATAAAATAGCGAAATCCTTAGATGCAGATTTATATTGTTTCTTTTTAAAAGAACCTATATTAAATCCACCAAAATATAATTGTTAATTAGTCAAAAGTTATCAACAATTTTACCTCTTATTTACCACTTATAAAAATAATTTTTTAAAGGATTTAAAGTGACAAAAATTTCTAAAAAGTGTTTGAAAATAACGAATTAAAAGGAAAAAAACTTGGGAAAACCGAAACCAATGTCCCCCCTGAAGGAGCCGAAAGGCTCCACTTTTTGTTTGATTTATAAGGTTTTCCTATAAATATGGTAGAACGCTACCCATCATCTACCCATCATAACCTATGGTTTATATAAGTTTAATATAGTTTATTTGGAAGACTTTTCATTAAAGTCTTTTTCTAATGTGTCAAAGAATTTTGGTACATTTGCAAGATCTTTTTTAAACATATGAGTATAAGTTTCTAGTGTTTCAGTAGTTTCAGAATGACCTAAAAAGTTAGATACATCAGTTATTGGAGCAGGGCCAGATATTAGGGCTTATGCACACGAATGTCTAAAGTCATGTAATCTAATTCTTCTTACTCCAGCTTTTTCTGCATACTTATCTCTATAGAAATACATTCTACCTGTAGCCATTGGAACATCATCACCAAGTACAAACCAAATTTGTTTGAATTTTGCTATTCTTTCGTTTGATTTTTTAAGTTCTTCTAAGTCATTTAATAGAGTAGTTGCTATTGGAATTGTTCTATTTGATGCTTCTGTTTTAGTGTTAGAAATATACCATTCTGTACTAGCATTAGAATTAGAGGGATTTAGTACTTGTCGAGAAACAGTTAAAAGTTTATTTTTAAAATCTATATGTTTCCACTGTAATCCTCTTGCTTCGGATCTTCTTAATCCACAATAATATAATAATTCAAAGAAACATTTATATCTTAAATCATCAACTACTGAAATAAATTTAAAGAATTCTTCAGGTTCATAAAAATCCATTTCTTTTTTTAATGCTCCTGGAGTTTTAAATGTCTCTAATTTATTATAAAATTTTCTTAAATTAAAATCCCATTGTTTTTCAGCAAAGTTAATGACTTGCTTTATAAATTTTTGAATATCTGTTTTATATCTATCACAGAGATTAGTTTTATTAATTTGTACTCTCCATTTTTGATATAAATCCCAATCTAAGTTTACTAATTCTACATTATCTAGTAATCCCATATATTTGATTCTATCTCTATATGTCTTAAGAGTAGAATCTTTTATTTTATCTTTCTGATATTCATAATATATAGTGTAGGCTTCTTTAAATGTCATATGTGGATTTACTTCAACATCTTTATATTTATTTAAATATTCTTTTTCGGCTTGTAATGCTTCATTTTCAGTCATATAAGCTTTTGATTGATATTGATGTCTTTTACCATCTAAACCTTTACTATATTGTATAAATACCCATGATCTTCCATCTTTTGTTATTTTATTTTCTTTAAGTTGTCTTACGGACATTTCATCCCTCCTTTTCTTATCCGTAAAATATCGACATACATCTATATTTTACCATTGTTTTGCTTATTTTTAATAATCATTGATTATTTATCGATTTTATCAATAAAAAAGATAACTATTTCATTTAGTTATCTTAAAATATGTTTAAATTAATTATTGTTTATTTTGAATCGTTTGTGATATTAAACTATTAAAAAACTGAGATAGTATTTCATTTTGTTTTTCTTTAAATGAAGTGTTTTTTAATGATGTTAAAAATGAACAATATTCAAATTTTGTATTATAAATTTTTGATTGAAATTCATTTGTTATTTCTTTATGATTAAATGTTTTTTTACATGTTGATATATACCAATACATTAATAAAACTTTTCTAACGTATTCTTGCAATTCTTGCTCATCGCTATTGGATATTTCAACTTTCGAACCATGCAAATATTTACTCCTTTTTGTATAATATTTTTTAATTAAATTTTTTATTGAAAGTTCTTTATCCATTAAAATCTTGCTTACATTTGCTGCTACTGTCTCTGAAATTTTATACATTTTTTGTGAACATTCTTTACATGATTCAACTTTTGCATATGTTGATAAATTTAAAAGTGTTTCTAGTGATGATATTAAAAGAATAAAACCTACTTTTTCATCATTTACTGAAAATGATGAATAATACAATGATAATGCTCTGTCAAAAAAACTATTGTTATTTTTTAATTCGGTTAAACTTGTATACGAAAAACCAGAATTTAATCTAAAATTTTGTCTATCAATTTTTTCTTGAGTTTTATTTATATCATGTGAAATAAAAGAAGGAACGTTTAATTTAGAAAAATTAAATGAATAAGTGATTAAATTATCGTTCATATCAAATAATCTTATAACTTTAATTGGGAACATAATGCTATTATTTACATTTAATGTTAAATATTTTTCTAAATCATCTGGACCTTTCAATATATTTAAACTGTATAACTTTTCTGCAATTTTATCTTTTGGTTCATTATCTTCAATATTTAGATTTATAATTTCTTCTTTTTCAAAGGTTAAATATACTGACTTTTTTTCAATATTGTAACTGCAAAACCCAATTAAAGGACTTAAAAATATAAGACTATCGTTGATATAATTTTCTATTTTACTTTCATCAATGATCTTCTTTTTTAATATATAACCATTTAGACTATATTCTTCTTTAAATGGATATAATCCTGCGACTAATAATTCATATTTTAACTTATATTGTTTTTCCATTTTTTCACTCCAATCTGAAAAATTGTAATAATGTTTGTTAGTAATATCATTATATCATTTATTTACAATTCAAAATCATCTGATTTATCTTGTTCATATTTTTTATTAATTTTTTACTTAAATCTTTAAAAGTAGAGTAATCGTATTTTTGATTTTTATCAACATCAAATCCTAGTGTTCTTTTAAGTGCTTTATATAAATCGGTAGCTAGACCTTTAACATTGTGTAAAAGTGTGACAGCCGTTTCTTTAACATTAGCTAATTCTTGTTTTAACGATTCAATTATATTATTTTGATATTCTATTGCTTCATCTTTTTCTTTAATAATTAATTTTTGATTTTCAATTATTTTATCTTTATCTTGTAAAGTTTTTTCAGATTTAAGATTTTTAATTTCAGTATTTAATCTATTAATTTCTTTTTGTTTAGATTCAAGACTAATTTCATTTTGTTCTATTATTTTTGATTTATTAAGATTATCTTTAGTTATTTCTTTAGAGTAGTTAGATAAGTTAGTAATATCTTTCTCTTTATATCCCGTTATTTTGCCTTTTTCTGGGTTTAGAAGGGGATTTGTATCTACATCAGATATTTTATCTTTGTAAGATATTTCAATTTCATTTATGGCTTTATTTTTGCTTAATTCAAGTTCTAATAATTTATTTTGTTCTTGTAAGTCTTTTAATTGTTTTTCTGCTTTGGTTAAATGATGTTTATTAGCGCCAATTTGACCTTTATCAAGATTAAAACCTTTAGAGGTTATAAATTTATTATAATCATCTTGTATTTTAGCAAATGATGTTTTAAAATCTTTATCTTTCCAAAATTGATCACAATTTAGAAATTTTCCTTTTTCTATTGAATATAAATTTTTACCGTTTTCATCTTTCTTTTGAATAGATATTAACTTTTCTTTTCCGTCTTTTCCTATATAATATTTTAATATTTGATGACCATTACTATCTGTTTCAAATACTTTTCTATTAACTTCATTTACTACTGGAGTAAAATAAAAATGCATATGTGGAGTATCTTCATCAAAATGAATAGCAGAGTAGACTACGTTTTCCTTTCTAACTAAATTACTTAAAAATTCATGTGAGCATTTAAAATAATTTAATACTTGTTCTGGAATATCATTTTGATTATTAATAACTACTTTATTAATAGGTTCTCCTTTATGGTCTCCAGTTAAATATTTTCTTCCTGTATCTTCAAATTTCATTCCTAATGATTTAAAGAATTCTTGTCCACTTGTTATTATGCATCCGTTTAATAAATTGATATTTTTATTGTTCTTGTTAAATTTTACATTATTTTTATAGAGAGTTTTATATGTTGAACTAGCTAAATTAGTACTACATAATGGAATAAATTCAATATTATATTTAGTTCTATTAGTATCATAATTCCCTGTACCAATTCTATCAGTAAGTTCTTTACTAAGACCACCAATATCAGAAGATTTAATTTTGTTTGTTATAGTTAAAACTTGTTTTCCATCAAACATTTATATAAATCCTTTCATATATTTATGACATTGTGACATTAATAATATGTGTGGCTTTGAGGAATTGGTCATTTATGACCTATCTCACTAGGGCATAGCCCAAAAGTGAGTTAAGGGAATCCCTTAAAAACCCATTCTTGTTTAAGCAAAGACTTAAGTTGATTTAAGTCTAAACAATAAACAAGTGATTATTCATTAAAAAATAAATAATCAGAAGATGAGTCATTATCGCCACTTTCATTGCTACGCAACAAAACGTGCCACATTATTCATCTTCATTTTGTGAAGGCTCTATAAATGTAGCATGATATAATCTACTATCAGCAGTTCTACATTTAGTAATATGAACGCCTTCACTTTCTAAAAGCTCAATACTATTATTGAGTAATCTTCCGAATCTTTTAGGTGACATTGGTATGTTAGCTTTTAATACTATATCAGTACAGATAAAATCAATTTCTTTTTGACTAGCAACATATTTTATAAATGATGTTAGTTCAAAAGATAATTCATCTTCCTCAATAGAATTTATTTTATGAAATATAAGGTTATCTAATTTTTTTAATTGAATATCTATTTCTGAAAAATCTCTATTTATTGTTTGTAATTTAACATATTTTTTATTTGCTTTATTTTCAATTAAATTTATTCTTCCATCAACTGTTGCATCTAGTGCAATACTTCCTAAAGTTTTACCAGTTTTATTTAGATGATGTGTAACTAAAAAAGCTACATTATATTTATCACAATAAGTTCTTAATTTTGGAAATATTTGCTGTGCTACATCTTGATAATTATTAATATCATATTGGACTCCAAAATCAATATCTTTTAACATATCTAAAATTATAAGTTTGCCATTATATTCTTCAGCAAATGTTTTTATATCATATTCTAAATCATTTAAAGATATATTTGCTTTATTCTGTCTATCAATTATAAATAAAGAGTCTTTTTTTGTTGATAGTTCCATGAATTCTAGACGTTCCTTTAATTGAATTTTATCTGATTCTGTGGTAACATATAAAACAGGTGAGGGATTTACTTTGTATCCTAAAAATGGTGTTCCGTTAATAACGGAGCAGGAAAGTTGCAGTGCCAACATAGACTTTCCTACTTTTGGATTAGATACTAAGAGATACACGCCTTTAGACTTCATTATATTATTTATGATGATGTCTTTTTTTATGTTTGTACCTATTTGTTCAATTGGTTTAAGCAATTTTAACATCTCCTTTTAAATTTTTACTTCTTGACTCTAAATAGTCAATATCAATATTTAAATACTTAACAACTTCTTGCATAGGAACAGCATTCTTAGGAACATAATATCCTTCTTTTTCTAAGTCATTTTTAATTTTACTTTTAATAGTTAGTGCTGAATTTCTTCCTATGTTTGCTAATTTCATTAAATCTGATAAATTGCACCATTGTTGTGCGATTAATTTTAAAGTTTCATCTACGGTCATATTCCACTTCCCTTATCTTTCTAATTCTTTGTATTTCTTATATTTCAAATCAACTAAATTTTTAAATTCATCAGTTGGTTGTATTGAAACATTAAGACCAAGATATGAATCTTTATCTACACATTCTTCTAAATTATAAAAATGTGCATAATCATATTTTTCTAATTCTTTAGAGCTATTAATAGTTTCTTCTCTAGTATTTTTGTTTATTAATAATCTTCTAAGTGATTTAGTTAAGTCATAACAGATTAAACAATATAATCCTTTAGCACTTAATGATAAATCAAGATTATCTAAAACATCTTTTCTTACTAAAGTAAAATATTTTTGATCCACTTTTAACACCTCCTTTACTAATTTTAAAAGGGTAGAGTTCTACCTAAGTTATTGCTCTTTGTGAAATTTTAGTTATTTCATAACTCCCGTGCCAATAGGGTATTCTGCCTTGCCTTTTTTTACTTAATGGTTTATCGACGATTTCCACTAAGACTAAGTTTTCAAAGAACAAATTTAACTAAATTTATCGTGTCCGATATATCAATCAACATCATGATAACACTGTCCGGAAAACTTGTCGATATATTTCGTCCGAAATTATAGACAAATTTTAAAAAAAGTGATAAAATTAAATCTAGAAGGAATAATTTGGAGAAAGAAGTGAAAATATGAATTCAAATGAACTTAAAAATATTATTGAGAATGCCAGAATTGCTAAAGGAATTTCTCAAAGAGAACTTGCTAAATTATCTGGAATAAGTAGAAGTACTTTAAATGATATTATTAATGGAAAAATTAAAAAAGTAGATGTTGATTCTTTAAAAAAGATAGCTGAAACTTTAGATTTATCTTTAACTAATCTTTTAAAAGTTGCTGGTTATGATGAATTTTTAGATTATTTGTCTTTAGATAAATATAAAAATAAATCCACGAAGGATTTAAAAGAAATGATTGAAAAATATAAAAAGTCAGAATTAGATTTATTAGATTTTGATGCTCAAAAAAGAAAAAAGGTAAAAAAAGCAAGAAAACAATTATTTAATATAATAGAACATTTAAAAATTATGCAGGAAAATAAGGATAGTTTATATACAATAGATAAAGCTATAGAAGATATTAAATGGTCTTTTGATGAATTAGAAGATGTGGAAAACAAATATAGTTATAATAAGTTACAAAAGAAAAAGTAGGGGGATATAAATGAGATATATAGGAAATAAAGGAAAAATAGTTGAGCAAATAGATGACCTAATTAAATTAGTAAAAATAGACAAAGAAAATTATACTTTTTTTGATGCGTTTAGTGGAACTGCTACTGTAGGGAATCATTTTAAAGATAAATTTAAAATTATAGCTAACGATACACTTTATTCTTCATATGTGATTACCCAAGCTAAATTAAATACACCCGATATGAAATTTAGTAAATTAAATATTAATCCATTTGAATTGTTTAATGATGTAACTAAGCAAAAGAAGGACTTCATATATAATAATTATTCGTTAGGTGGTTCTGAAAGGATGTATTTTAGTGAAGCAAATGCGTCGAGAATAGATTATATTAGATCAAAAATTGAAGAGTGGTTTACTAGTGGCAAGATAGATTCAAAAGAATATTATTATTTAATTGCGTGTTTATTGGAATCTGTTTCAAAAGTTGCAAATGTTGCAGGTGTTTATGGTGCATATTTAAAAAAGTGGGATCCAAGAGCTATTAAACCAATGAAATTTATTCAAGTTGATATTGAAAAGAATGAATCAAAATTTGAAAATGAAGTTTATAATGAGAAGATAGAAGAATTGATTAACGATGTTAGTGGTGATATTTTATATTTGGATCCACCATATACAAAAAATCAGTATTCTGTCCAATATCATATATTAGAAACTATTGCCTTATATGATAACCCTGAAATCAAAGGTATTACAGGTTCTAGAGATACTTCAAATCTTACTAGTGATTTTTCAAAAATTGGCAATGTTCATGTTGCTTTTGAAAAAATAATAGCAAGAGCAAATTTTAAACATATAATTCTTAGTTATAGTTCAGATGGTATTATGTCTAAAGAATATATTGAAAGTGTTTTAAAAAGGCATGGAAAACCAGAAACATTAGTGTTTAAAAGAATCGAATATAAAAGATATTTAAATAGCAAAGCGAAAGATAAAGAACATTATGAATATCTATTTTATATTGAAAAAAAAGACTCTGAAATTAATTATTCATCACCACTTAATTATATTGGTGGAAAAGCTGATATGATAGAATTTTTAAAAAGAAATGCTCCAAATAATATTGATAGATTTGTCGATTTATTTGGCGGTGGGTTTAATGTTGGTATAAACTTTAATTGTGAGCAATTAATATACAATGATTGCAATTTTAAAGTAAAAGAATTATTAGAAATGTTCAGAAATGAAGATACTGTTGAGATATATAAGTATATTGAAAAAATGATCAAAAGATATAAACTAGAACACGGAAAAAAAGAACCCTATTTGAGAATAAGAAAACTATATAATTCTACACCAGTAGAAAATAGAAATCCTAAATTATTATATTTGTTAGTTTTATATGGTTTTCAACAACAAATAAGATTTAATTCTTCTTATGATTATAATAATCCGGTTGGACAGGCAGGGTTTAATGATAAACTAGCAGAAAAATTAATTTCATATTGTAGGAATTTAAAGGAAAAGAATGTTTCATTTTACTCAAATGATTTTACCTCTTTAGATGACTTAATTAATAAAAATACATTTGTTTACTGTGATCCACCATATTTAATTACACTTGGTAGTTATAATGATGGTAAAAGAGGCTTTAATGGCTGGAATGAATCGGAAGAGGTGCGACTATTAAAATACCTTGAAAAATTAAATAAAAAAGGTGTAAAATTTATGCTTTCTAATGTACTAGAACATAAACAATTAACGAATACATTACTTATAGATTGGATTAATAAAAATGGTTTTAAAGTTATTGCATATGATGGAAAAGCTAGAAAAAATAGAAATGAAGTAATAATTATTAACTATGATAAGGAGGGATCTTAATGATCAAAGTTATTGTTCCAAAGGATAATGATAATATTAATATTTATTTTAATACAAGAGCCGCTTACAATGATATTAATAAATTTAATAATGAGTTATTATGCAAAGTATTAAGTAGGTCTTTAGGAGAAAATTTTGGTGAATATGATATTGTTTTTGAAAATCGACAAGCTGGTCAGTATATAATTGTTGAAACTGAAAATGAAAAGACGTGGATTTCATTTAGTGCTGATTATACAATTAGAGAAGATGATACTGGTTCTACAAATGCATATTTTGTAGAATCCATTCCTATGGCTCTATGTGATTATTATTTGAATGCTACAACTAAGGCTAAAAAAATTGAATTATATTTAATGGGAACATCACATAATAGGGCTAAAACTCTTGCACAACAAATATATTATCGATTAGCTAAAACAGTAGGAATAAAAATATTAAATGAAGATGTATTTGATTTAGAAATAAGGAGAAATATAACATTTCCTTTTGAAGATATTAACGAATGGAAATTAGCAAGATTAAATATGAGAAGTTCCAATACTGGAAATAAGCCATCATATATTATTGAAAATGATGATTCATATACTTTTTATGGCAAAACATTCGGTGCTAATGGTAGAGAAAGTATATTTATATTATATGTTTTAGCTCATTTAGCAAAAAAAGAAGATAAAGATATTTATCTATACGAAGTTGCTGATAATGGTAGTTTTTCTTTTGAGGTTCCAAGAAACAATGAGGAATATACAAAATTTAAAACGATGTTAACTGATTTAGGAATTATATACTATATTGATCACATAGAATATGTTGATAATGAAGAATTTGAAAAATTAGATGATCAAAATAAAACTTCGAGATATCAAGCAGAATTTATGAGAAACCTTTTAATCAAATTTAATTCAAAACGTGATGCAAATGGTAATTTAATGTATGTAAATAATAACCCTAATAAGCCAATAATAAACGATGATATGAAACGATGTTATCTTTGTAATTGTGATATCCAAGGTTTAATAATTGCATCACATATACATAGAGTTAAAGATATAGATAGATTAGATTTACCTTTTATAGAAAAAAGAAAGTTAGCTGTTGATGGTGATAATGGATTATGGTTATGCGCTAATCATGATAAATTATTTGAAAATGGTTTAATATATTTTGATGGAGATGTAATGCAAATTAGGGATCACGTTTCTAATTTGCAAAAGAAATTCATTTATGTATCAACTTTTTATCTTAAAAAACTATATACTAACTCAACGGAAAACGAAGATGTAAATTTTATTAGAATAGATGATGATTTAGAATTTCATATTAAGCCTGAACATTATAATGACAAAATGCATGGGTATTTAGAAATACATAAAAATAGGACTGATAAACTATATGAAAACATTAATTGTGAGGTAGAAGAAAATGAACAATAAATATGTTGGAGTTGTATATATACTTACTAATCTTTCGTTTCCTGATTATGTTAAGATTGGTTATGCTGATAATGTAGAAGCGCGTGTTAAACAATTAAATAATTCTGAGGCAGTACCATTTGCATTTCACATATATGCTACATATGATGTAACGGAAAGACTAGGGGATATAAAATTTCATAACTTTTTAGATACGATTAATCCTGAATTGAGGAGTATAGAAAATAACGGAGATAAAGTAAGAAAAAGAGAATTTTATCATATAAAACCAGAAGAAATTTACTCTGCTTTTGAAAACGTTGCTGAATTAACCGGGACTAAAGACAGACTTCATTTGTATAAAGAAACTGCTGAAGAAATCAATGAAAAGAATGAGATAATTTTACTTTCAAAGAACAGACATCATTTTAAAAATATAGAGTTTCATTCTAGTTTGACTGGAAAAGATTATTATTCTAAGACGAATGAAGATGGAACTCTAGGCATTTATGAAAAAGATACCAACATTGAAGTTCCAAATAATTCTAATCCATCAAAGCGCAAAATACTTTATTCTGCATTAGAGGATTATAATGGTGATTTGTCTGGAGCAAACACTCTTTATCAAATAGCTCATAAATTGGAAAAAGTGGTTCTAAAAAAAGAATAAATTATGTCACTTGTGTCACTTAAATATGTGTGGGTAACCAATCCTAAGTGTTACAATATGAAAGAAAATTTAGAATTAGTGCAGGAGGACCTATATGAAAATCAAAATTCTAAATTTTTCTAGTATTTGGAATTTGCATATTCATACATACAAAAGCTCGAAGTCTTCTTGTGAATTTCAAAAAAAACGAGTATTAAAACTTACATAAATGCTTTATTATATATATTTAAGGATTGTCTTGATTGACTTTGATATCTTTTATAGAGCATAACACAGTCTTATGGTTCTTTGTCAAATAGTGTTGGTCGATAATAAATTTGATGAATGAATTGACAATATGAGAGTGATGAGGAATCACTCTTTTATAATACCCTTAATTAAAAATATGCGTGCTATAAAATGGTCATATTTTTTATACCCAAAGGCTATTCTTTTGATACATTTAATTAAGTTATTAGTTCCTTCTATAATTCCGTTAATAATATCATATTTAAATGAATTTTCAATGTAATTAATATTTTCTTTGTATAATTTTAAAGCTTGTTTCATCTTTGATGACAAGTTATTGTTTTGATTAAATGTAATTGCTTTGAATTTGTTAAAATCTTTATTTTTTAAAGAGTTGATTAATCCCTGATAACATTCATAAGTTGCTTTCAGTGTTGTGTCGGTAATAATTAAATATTGAACTATTTCTTTTTGAGAAATCTCTTTATGAAAATGTTTAGAATATTTTTTTTCATCAGATAAATCATTTTCATTTTTTACAATTAGTTTCCAATAACTTTTAAGTTTATTATAATTAAGATTATTTTTCTTGCATAAACCAACTCTAGTAATATTTAAAGCATTATAAGCTTGAACAACAATATGAAATCTATCTATAGATATAGTAGCATTTTTAAATAATCTTTTAGTTAGAAAGATATAACCAGAATAAAAATCCATAGATATATGCTCGGCTTTATCACATTCTTTTTTACCATATCTTTTAAAGTATTTTTCTAAGTCAATAGACTTTTTAGAATCATTTATGTCAAACAAATTACCGTTATCATTATCAGTAATAATAAAAGTCATTTTATCTTTAGTATTTTTGGTAGTTTTGAATTCATCCCAATTTATTGATTTAGGCAATGTAGGGTGTCTTAAAACAGTATGAGAAGCAATGGTGTTTAATGTGCGATCAATAGTAGAGACAGAAACATCCATTCTTTTTGCAATATCTTTTTCTGATTGCTTTTCCATAAGTTCCAATTTTATTTGTAGATCAGTATTATTGGAAATATTTTTATTTGGTTTTACAAGATTAGTTTTTGCAATAAATGTATTATTACAATTTTTACACAAGAGTCTTTGTTTATGAAGAATTAGTCTAGTTAAACAATTGCCTTGTCTAGGAATTTTCACAATACAATTTTTCCTAAATCCCCATTTAATAATATCATTAAATGAATTATTGATAGTATTACATAACGGACATTTATCAGGAGTGTAGGTTAAAATACCTTCAATTACCTTATAATTTTTACCTTTTATTACTTTTTCTTCACAATTTGTAATAATATGTATATTTTCATCTTTAATATTTAATAAATTTAGTATATAATTATTTGTAGACATAAGTTTGTTCCTTTCAATGTTAGTGTTCAATTACATTGTATTAAATTTATGTCTTTTTTTGAAGAAAAATAGTATTGGTATAAAATACTTCACCAACACTATTTATAATACAACCATTGTTTAATATCAGGCGTTTATAGTAAAATATGTATGAAGAAGGTGTATTAAGTGAATAACATAATTTGTGGAGTTTTAAAGAAGAATAGAAAATTTTATTTTACATTTGATGTCGATAGCAAGATATTAACTATACAACCACCTAAAATGGGAATGCTTCCAAGCTTCATTCCT
>ERZ824600.3281-NODE-3281-length-15686-cov-3.104216_pt1 | contig 15686 bp, 15 predicted proteins | sample MGYA00519933_ERZ824600 | MGnify/ENA primary metagenome ERZ824600 (study PRJEB31778, sample SAMEA3449178) | human gut metagenome | biome: human gut; feature: human-associated habitat; material: faeces | place: United Kingdom | collected 2010/2012 ... | reverse complement strand
GGACGGCAGAGGAAGTCCAAGAACTTCTCCGCATTCGTCTTGTTCTTCTTGTTGTCGAAAAGCGTTAAATCGTATTCGGGAAGCGTTACTATCCAGTCGATTTTCTCGGGAATCTCGCCTAAAACCTCAACTCTGCCGTGGAGGAGTTTTGCAACTTTTTTAAGGTCGAACTTGCCGTAAACGGCAGACTTTTCGAGATAGGGAAGAGCGTGATTGTAAAAGTCCTCTTCGGTTAATTCCCTTATATACTCGCCGTTGAGCCAACGGAGTTTTACCTCGTCGAATATCGAAGGCGATTTGGAAATTCCGTCGAGCGAGAAGAGTTTTACCATTTCGGGAAGTGTCATTTTTTCGATATTGTCCTTGGGCGACCAGCCTAAAAGCGCGACGTAGTTTATAATCGCCTCTTTTAAATAGCCTTTTTTCACGAAGTCGTCGAAGTTGGCGTCGCCGTAACGCTTGGAGAGTTTTCTCGTCGCGTCTTTCATTATCGTCGGAAGATGGATATACTTAGGTCTCTCCCAACCGAACGCGTCGTACATAAGATTGTACTTCGGCGTGGACGAGAGGTATTCCGTACCTCTTATGACGTGAGTGATTCCCATAAGGTGGTCGTCGATTACGTTCGCGAAGTTATAGGTCGGCATACCGTCGCTCTTTATGAGAATATTGTCCTCGAGGTCGGCGTAGTCCACCTTTATCGTTCCGTACACCATATCTTCGTAGGTACTCGTCCCCTCGGTGGGAATGTTCTGCCTTATAACGTAGGGTTCACCGCTTTTAAGCCTCCGCTCGATTTCCTCTTTGGGGAGATTTAAACAATGCTTGTCGTATTTTCTGTTGCCGTTCTCGTCGGTAAGACTTTCGAGCCTCTCTTTCGAGCAGAAGCAGTAATACGCTCCGCCGAGGTCGATGAGTTTCTTCGCGTACTCCGCGTAAATCTCCTTTCTCTCGCTCTGAACGTACGGTCCGTAGTTACCGCCGACGTCCGGACCTTCGTCGTAGATAAGCCCCGACTCGCGAAGCGAACTGTAAATGAGTTCGACCGCGCCTTCGACGTAACGGTTCTGGTCGGTGTCCTCTATCCTTAAAATAAAATCGCCGCCGTTCGATTTAGCGTAAAGATACGCGTAAAGGGCGGTACGAAGTCCGCCGAGGTGCATAAATCCCGTAGGACTCGGCGCGAATCTTGTTCTGACTTTTTCCATATTTCACCTGATATAGTAGTTTTTTTATTTTTTTCGACTATTTGCGAAAAACTCGTTCAATTCATTTTACCATAAAATAAAAAAAGTGTATAATAAAAAGGAGGTATTTTTGAAAATTTTTTAAAAGGTCGTGTTTTTATGAGCAATACTTTCGAGGAAATGAAAAACAGTCTGAAAACCCTCGTCTCCATTCCGTCGGTGGAATCGGAGGCTCTTCCGAATATGCCGTTCGGCAAAGGAGTGTTCGACGCTTTGGACTACTTTTTATCGCTCGCCGATTCTTTCGGCTTTAAGACGATAAATTACGACAACTATATCGGCGAAGTCGATTTCGGCGACGGCAAAGAGGAGATAGCGATTTTATGCCACCTCGACGTCGTTCCCGCAGGCGACCTTACAAAATGGACTTACCCCCCGTTTTCCGCCACCGAGGCAAACGGTAAAATTTACGGCAGAGGAACGACGGACGACAAAGGTCCTGCAATGGTCTGTCTGTATTGTATGAAAGAATTAAAAGACGAGGGCTACGTTCCGAACAAGAAAATAAGGCTTATTCTCGGCTGCAACGAAGAGTCGGGCTGGAAGTGCATCGAACACTTCAACAAAGTCGCTTCGTTCCCCGACTACGGATTCTCCCCCGACGCGGACTTTCCCGTCATTTACGCGGAGAAAGGAATACTCCACGTCGAGTTTTGTTTCAATGCTTTGTCAAGCGAATTAAAAGACGTCAAAGGCGGCGACAGAATTAACGTAGTTTGCGATAAATGCGAGGCTATAGCACCGTTAAACGAGTTTTTTATGAAGCAATGCGGAGTAAAAGAGGAGAACGGAAAAGTCGTAGCGACGGGCGTTTCGGCTCACGGTTCGACCCCCGAAAAAGGCGAGAACGCAATCGGTAAAATGGTCTCTTATTTAGAGGCTACGGGTATGATTGACGGCAGAATCGGCGATTATCTTTTCAAGGATAAAATGGGTCTTAAAGAACTCAAAGACGAAACGGGCAATCTCACGATGAGTCCCGACCTCATAAGAAAAGAAGGCGACCGCATTTTCGTATCGGTAGATTTCCGTTACCCCTCGCTTTTGGACGGCGAAAAACTTATAGAGGCGTTGAAACTTATCGCGCCCGTCAGAATTTTATCCCATCAGAAACCGCTTTTCAACGACAAAAACGGGTTCCTCGTCACCACGCTTTTAAACGTTTACAACGAAGCGACGGGCGAGAACGCGAAGCCGCTCGCAATCGGCGGAGGCACCTACGCGAGGGCGTTGAAATACGGAACGGCGTTCGGACCCGAAATATCGGGCGAGGACTGCCATATTCACGAACCCGACGAGTTTGTTTCCATAAACAATCTCGGGCTTCAATTCAAGGTTTACAAAAAGGCTATCAAGGCTCTTTCGTTATAAAATCTCAATAATGTTGACGGGAAATCTTCCTGAATTTTTAAAAAACCGAACGTGTTCGTTCACGGGACACCGAGAACTCGGAGAATCGTTCGATAGGGAAAATTTAAAGGAAAAAATCAGACAAATTATAAAAAAAGGGTACGACGTTTTCTTAAACGGAATGGCGATAGGGTTCGACAGCGAATGTATGGAAGCCCTTCTCGCTTTAAAAGACGAGGGCGAAGATATAAAAATCTGCGCCGTCGTTCCGTGCGCCGATCAGCCGAAAAATTTTTCCGCGGAATTTAAAGAGAGGTATGATTATTTTCTGTCGAGAGCAGATTATATAGTAAAAGACGACAGAACGTACTTCAAAAATTGTATGCTTCTTAGAAATAACTTCCTTGTGGATAATTCCTCGCTTCTTCTCGCCTACTACGACGGCAGAAAAAAAGGCGGCACTTATTATACGGTAAACAGGGCTAAAAAGAAAGGAATCGACATAGATTATTTGGAATAATGAAAAAAATTTACGTATTGCTTACAAAAACGGGAACGGTTCCGTCAAAAATAATAGGGAAACTGTCGAGGGCGAGATTTTCTCACGCGAGTTTATCTATCGACAACGAATTTACGGATATGTTCTCGTTCGGCAGAAAGGGTATGAAAGTTTTTCCCGGAGGATTTGCGAAAGAAAATCTCAGAACGAGGGTTTTGAAAAAATACGAGGACTGCCCTTGCGAGGTGATTTCAATGGAAGTCACCGACGAAAATTACGAGAAGATAAAAAACAAGGCGCTCTACTTTAGCGATAACAAAGATTTATTCGGGTATTCTTATATCGGAATCTTCGCGTGCTGGTGCAGAATAAAGTTAAAATTCAAAAACAGATATTTCTGTTCGCAATGCGTATCCGAGATACTAAAAGCGGGAAACGTACAACTTCCTTACGACCCTCTTTTAATGAGACCTATGGATTTTATGAAGATAAAAGACATAAAAAAGGAATATCTCGGAACGATAAAAGATCTCGCTTACTTAATAGACAACAAGTTAATAGAATTATAAAACCGCAGATAATCGACTTATAAGCGGTTTTTTTGTTGAATTTATACAACTGCGGGCTAAGCGCAGGAGTCGGTAAAACACACGGATAAATCGCGGATAGCCGACTTTTTAACGATTTGAAGCAAATTCGCTTCGTAAAATCGACTTTAACGATTTGACTTTAACAATTTATAATGCTATACTTAAAATAACTATTTATACGGAGATGTAAAAGTGGACGATACAATCAAGCAGATTAAAGAAATAATGGAAGCCCGTATAGCCGAAATCAAAAGCGAGATGACCGCCGACGTCGAAAACGTGAATTCGAGCGCCGACCTCTTCAAACTCAAAGCCAAATATATCCTCGGCAAAACGGGGCTTATCCCTTCTCTTATGAAAGAACTCGGCAACGCCTCGAAAGAGGACAGACCGAAACTCGGTATGATTATAAACGGTCTTAAAGAGTACGCGACCAACTACTTCGCGGCGAGGGAAAAGATTATCGCGGCAGCCGAAAAAGCCTACCGCTATAAGTCGGAAGAAATCGATATTACCATGCCGCCGAAAACGACTGAAACGGGTACTTTGCACCCCGTAACAATCATCAAAGACAAACTCATAAGCGTGTTTTCGGGAATGGGCTTCAGGCCTTTGGAAACTCAGGAAATCGAGGACGATTTCCACAACTTCACCGCCCTTAACACACCGCAGGAACACCCCGCGAGAGATAAACAGGACACTTTCTATTTAAGCGACGACTTTATGCTCCGCACTCATACTTCCCCCGGACAGATAAGAAGTCTCACTACGCTGAAACCGCCGTTCAAGGTTTTAATCCCCGGCAGGGTTTACAGAGCGGACGACGACGCAACTCATTCGCCCATGTTCCACCAGATGGAAGGTCTCGTAATCGACGAAAAAATCACCCTTTGCGATTTGCAGGGTATGCTCGACGTGTTGGTTGCGAAAATGTTCTCGTCCGAGGCGAAAACGAGATTCCGTCCTTCATACTTCCCGTTCACCGAACCGTCGGTAGAGGTTGACGTAAGTTGCTTCGAATGCGGCGGCAAGGGCTGCAAACTGTGCAAAGGCACGGGCTGGATAGAGATACTCGGCGGAGGAATAGTAAACCGCAAAGTACTCGAAAATTGCGGCGTGGACCCCGATAAATACACGGGTTTTGCATTCGGACTCGGCTTGGACCGTATCGCCATGCTCAAAAACGGAATCAACAACATTCACGTTCTGTACGAGGGCGACCTCAGGGCTTTAAAGCAGTTCAAAGATTAAGGATAGGAGGACGAATAAATGTTAGCGCCTTTAAGTTGGCTTAAAGAATACGTAGATATAGACGTTACGCCCGAGGAACTCGAGAAAAAATTGTTCGACTGCGGTTTCGAGGTCGAACAGATAATTCCTTACGGCGATAAACTCGACAAGGTAGTAACCTGTAAAATAATAGACATCGCTCAGCACCCGAACGCCGAAAGACTCAGAATCTGTCAGGTAGACGCGGGCAAATACGGCGTTTTGCAGATAATAACCAACGCCGTAAACGTAAAGGTCGGCGATATTGTACCCGTCGCGGTGGACGGGGCGACCCTTGCCACGGGCGACAGGATTTATAACGGCAAACTCCGCGGCGAACCCTCTTACGGAATGTTCTGCGGCGGCGAGGAACTCGGTATCGACGACGATATTTACGACGGCGCGTCGGGCGACAGCGTGCTTATCTTCAACGAGGAATTTCCGCTCGGCGAAGAGGTCAGAGACCTGCTCGCTTTAAAAGACTACGTTTTCGATATTTCCGTACTTGCGAACCGCCCCGACTGTCAGAGTATTTTAGGCATAGCGAGAGAAATAGCCTGCACGCTCGGAAAAACGGTAAAAGAACCGTCATACGACTATAAAACGGAAGATAAAAAGGGCGACGGCGACATAAAAGTAACCGTTTCGGACAGCGAACTTTGCCCGAGATATATCGCGACCCTTATAAAAGACGTGAAAATCGAAAAGTCGCCGAAATGGCTCACGAGACGGCTTAAACTCTGCGGATTGAATTCCATAAACAATATCGTAGATATAACGAACTACGTTCTTTTGGAACTCGGACAGCCCATGCACGCGTTCGACGAAAACGACCTTAAAAATAAGGAAATAGTAGTTCGCAGGGCGCAAAACGAAGAAAAAATCGTTACGCTCGACGAAAAAGAACTTACTTTAAACCCCGAAAACCTCGTAATCTGCGACGGCGAAAGACCCGTCGCGCTCGCGGGTATTATGGGCGGACTTAACAGCGAGATAAAGACCGACACGAAAGCCGTCGTCTTCGAGTGCGCGAAGTTCAAGAGGGACAACGTAAGAAAGTCGTCGAGAACGCTCGGCAAATCGTCCGACTCGTCGAAGAGATTTGAAAAGGGCGTTGACGAATACACGACCGAAAGGGCTTCCAAAAGGGCTTTGTCTCTTGTCTGCAAGTTAGGAGCGGGCAGAGTTACTTCGGTAAGAGTTGACGTTTCGGCAGGTAAAGAACAGGAGAACAGAAAAGTCGAAACGACTTTCGATAAAATAAACGGCGTTTTAGGTATAGAAGTTCCTAAGGTTATAATCGAGGACATTCTCAAAAAACTCAACTTCGGCGTTACCGTTGACGGCAATAAAATCACGACCGTCGCGCCGCCGTACAGAGAGGACGTCGAGGGCTACCCCGATCTTGCGGAAGAAGTCATAAGAATGTACGGCTACGAACACGTCAAGCCGACCCTTATGAAAGACGCGAAAATCACCGCCGGCGGCTATTCCAAAGAGCAGAAAGACGAGTTGAAGATGAAAAAGGTTCTCGCGAGCATAGGTTATAACGAGGTTATGACCTACTCGTTCTACTCGAAAAAGGACGTCGCTTCGCTTCGCCTTCTCCCCGATATGGAAGAAAGCAAAGTCATGATAATCGAAAATCCGATAAGCGACAATTACGAAGTTATGAGGAGAAGCGTTATCCCCTCTCTTCTCGGCGTCGTTTCGAGAAATATTAAAAAAGGCAACGACAACGGCAAGATTTTTGAACTTGCGCGCGTTTATATTCCTAAAAAACTTCCGATAGACGACTTCCCGATCGAGAAAAGGCATCTTTGTCTCGCGGTATTCGGCGGCGACAACGACTTTTTCACTTTAAAGGGCGCATTAAAGGCTATCGAAGAAAATTTCAGGGTTAAATTCAATCTCGACACGAGGGCGTTAAAGACCTATCTCCACCCCGGCGTGTCGGCTAAAATAATACTCGACGGCGAGGAAATCGGAAACTACGGACAAGTCTCCTACGACACCGCGGCGGACTTCGACATAGAGAAAAACGTATACGTTCTCGAACTCGATTACGACCGTCTCGCCGAGAATTTCACAACTCCGTTCAGATTCGAGCCGATAAACAAATTCCCCGACGTAACGAGAGATTTGGCCCTTGTAGCGGACGTAAAAACGTCTTGCGGCGAGATATAGGACGCGATTCGCTCGGCGTGCAAAGGAAGCGTTAAGGACGTTAAACTTTTCGATATTTACACGGGCGAACAGGTAGGGCAGGGCAAAAAGAGTATGGCGTTCACCGTTACATTCAAAGCGGACGGAGACAAGCCGCTCGAAAACGAGGAAGTGGACGGCTTCGTAAAACGCATACTCGGCAGTTTAAAACACAGACTTAACGTCGATTTGAGGTAAAAAATATGACCGACAAAGACATTGCGAGGATAAACGAACTCGCGAAAAAGCAACGCGAAACGGGACTTACGGACGAAGAAAAAGCCGAGCAGGCAACTCTTCGCAAGGCGTATATCGAAAGCGTAGTCGGAAACCTTAAAAGCCAACTCGACAATACCTACGTTGTCGAGGGCGATAAAAAAACAAAACTCAAACCCGTCGATAAACTTAAAAATTAGTCGTTAATCGACTTATACGAGGACTTATTATGGGTTATACGCTGATTACGGGCGCATGCGGAGGTCTTGGAGGGGAGTTTTGTCGTCAACTCGTAAAAACAGACAGACTGTTTCTGACGGGCAGAAGCGACGAAAAACTCGGACGGCTTAAAGAAGAACTGCTCGGGATAAATCCTCGGGCGGATATATTGACGTTTAAAGCCGATTTAACCTCGGAGACCGACAGAAAAGCGTTGTTTGATTACGCCGACGAAAAAGGAATAAAATTCGGCGGCTATATAGGCGTTGCGGGGGCGGACATTCAGAAGGCGTTTATAAAATACACGCCCGAGAAAATCACCTTTCAAGCGAGGCTCAATTTCGAAGCGAATATCGCCGTGTGCCACGGCGTACTATTGCGTAGAGAAAGGAATTTGAAAATTCTTGCGGTGAGCAGTATGAGCGGCAGTCTCCCGATGCCCTATTTTGCCATATATTCGGCGACGAAACGGGCGATTATCGACTTTTACGAAAGTCTCCGATACGAGGTAAAGGACGCAAAAATCACCGTTTTGATGCCGGGAGGCATTCCCACGAGAGAGGATATCGTAAAGGATATAGAAATTCAGGGCTTGACGGGGAAACTTTCCTCTAAGCCTGCGGAATTCGTCGTAAGAAAGGCATTAAAAGGGCTTGAAAAGAACAAAAAAAGAGTGATACCGGGGGCTTTTAACAAGTTCGTGTATTGCATTGAAAAACTTGCGCCGAGCCAAATCAAATGCGGCTACGTCGCGAGAAAGTGGAAGAAAAAAGAAAAAGACGCTTTTTAACAGCGTATAGAAGTAAAAAGAGGTAAAAATGAGTTACGCCGACAAGATTTTTAAAGAAAACGTCAAGGATATTTTAGAGAACGGAGTATGGGATACCGACAAAGAAGTGAGACCGAAATGGCTCGACGGCACGCCCGCTCATACGGTTAAGAAATTCTGTATAGTCAACAGGTACGACCTCTCGAAAGAGTTCCCTATTATGACGATAAGAAAACAGAGCTTTAAGAACGCCGTGGACGAAATTCTGTGGATATGGCAGAAAAAATCGAATAAAATCGCCGACCTTCATTCCCATATCTGGGACAGTTGGGCGGGCGAGGACGGCACGATAGGCAAGGCTTACGGCTATCAACTCGGCGTCAAGAACGTTTATAAAGAGGGCGAATTCGATCAGGTAGACAGGGTTTTGTACGACCTTAAACACAACCCCGCTTCAAGAAGAATTATGACGAATATATATAACTTCGCCGATCTTCACGAAATGAATCTCTACCCTTGCGCCTATTCGATGACTTTCAACGTGACGGGAGACAAACTCAACGGAATACTCAACCAACGTTCGAACGATATGGCGGTCGCGAACAACTGGAACGTCATGCAGTACGCCGTACTTATAATGATGTTCGCTCAGGTTACGGGCTTTAGGCCGGGGGAACTCGTCCACGTCATCGCCGACGCGCACATTTACGACAGACATATTCCTGCGGTGAAGCAGATGCTCGAAAATCCCGAATACCCCGCGCCGAAACTCATCATTAACCCCGACGTCAAAGATTTTTACGATTTTAAAGTCGAAGACTTCGTACTCGAGGACTACAAGGCTACGCCGCTCGGAACGAAGTTGGAGGTTGCGGTATGATCCGCGCGATAGTTGCCGTAGACGAAAAATGGGGCATAGGCAAGAAGAACGGACTTTTGTTCGATTTGCCGCTCGATATGAAATTTTTCAGGGAGACAACCTCGGGAAAGACGGTTTGCATGGGTTATAACACTCTGCTTTCCTTCCCGAACGGCAAGCCGCTTAAAAACAGGAAAAATATCGTCATCTGTCCCGAAGGGGTTACGGGCGACGGGTTTATCGCCGTTCACGATATGCCCGAAATGTTAGAGACGATTGGTAAAGAGGACGGGGACGTTTACGTTATCGGCGGAGCGTATTTCTATAAAAGTATGCTGCCCTATTGCGACGAAGTTCTCGTAACCAAGGTGAAAGCCGACGGAAACGCCGAGGTGTTTTTTGAAAACCTCGACGAAAGAGAGGACTTCGAACTTAAAGAAGAGGGCGAAGAATTACAGACTAACGGTTATACCATAAAGTTTACAAAATATAAGAATTTACGAAAATGAGAATAGACTTTAAAGAAACGAAAGAAAAATTCATAGAGGGATTTAAAGGCGGCAAGGGTCTTTTCGGTCTTAAAATGATCGAGGCGAAAGGCGTGAAATTCCTTACGGGAAGGCTTGAACCGGGGGCGTCGGTCGGCATGCATAAGCACGAGAAGGACAGCGAAGAGGTTTTCGTTCTGTCGGGCAGCGGCAAGGCGATTTGCGACGGCGAGACGGAAATTTTAAAAATCGGTTCGTGCCATTTCTGCCCGAAAGGGAGTTACCATACAATAATCAACGACGGAAAGGAAGATCTGATATTTTTCGCCGTCGTTCCCGAACAATTATAAGGGGGCTTTAAATGAGACTTATCAACGCTTTTAAAATTGCGGCGAATAATTTTTCGCTGGCGTTCAGAGACATTTTGTATAAGGCTGTCGTATTCGTTCTGCTCGGCGCGATACTCGGGTGTATTCTTAAAATAAACCTGAAACCGTTTTTCGACAAACTCTCACCCGTAACCAAAGACGTGACGGATATTCTGACTTCTATAATGAAAAACGGCGATTACGCGGAGATTGCCGCGAGCCTTAAAACAAATCTCGCCTCTTTGAAGGACTATTTTGTAAGCCACATAGGAAACCTGTTTGCATTGACGGGTATAAGCATTCTGTTCGTGTTCCTTTACAGGTTTTTAAGCGGAGTCAGCGACTGTACGATTTTAATTCTGGTAAACGGATATATGGGTACTCTCTCTCACAGAGGATACGTCGGCGTAATGCTTGAAAATCTTAAAAAAATAGTCGTTTATCAACTTATAGACGCCCTTATATCGATTGTTTACTTCTTTTTAGTCGTTGTTATCGACGGGCTTTTGCTTAAAATGACGCTTGGCGTAATGCCTCTTATCGCGGCGTTTTTATGCGCGGCGTTCACCTTCTTTGCGGGCGCGCTTTATTCGACTTGTTTAAGTCAGGTAATGTCGAATATGCTCGTCGGAAATATGAAAGTGAAAGAGGCGTTCAAAAAGGGAATACTTCCGAAAAAGAATTATTTCTGGAAAATGTTCGCGGCGTATCTGGTCGTTCTCGTCGGGTTTACTTATATAGCGACGACGACGGCGTTCTTCACACTCGGGGTTGGCACGGTTTTAGCGATGGCGTTTTTCACCGTACTTATGGCGACGATGCGACAAGTCGATTATTTCACGATAAACAAAATGAAATATTTCATAGACTACGACAACATAATAGTTCCGAAAGAACTCCGCGAGAACGACGAACAACTTCTGAACAAAGTTGAAATCTGATATCTGATAAAAAAAATATTTCTTATAGATAACGTAAAGCCGCAGAAAATTCTGCGGCTTTACGTCATAATGGAGAATGATTTATAAAAACAAGAAAAAACTTAGGATGAGCGTTTCTTTTCGTAAAAAGTATTTCGGTCCGCCTTTCGCTTTCCTATTTCCTTTTTACGACTGTATTGTACCCTATATTTATGTTGCGCGTTTGATTGAAAAATATAACTTCTGTGAAAATTTTTCGGCGTTTGTCGAAATTTAGGGCTTTATAAATTTTTTGCGTTCGATCTCGGTATTGCGCCGGGGTTTTCAGTCTGAGTACTAACGAATCGAAACTTCGCCGTAGGACAAAATTCTCCCGTCCGATAGTATCAGATTGCCGTTATCCGCTATCCCAGCGGCTTTGGCGTAGTAGGTCTTTTCTCCCTCTATTACCTTGATTTCCTTTCCTAATACGATATTTTTCGACCTATATTCGTCCATAGAATAGTCCTCGTAGAGGTTTTCAATAAGTCTGTCTATAAATTCGTCGGTGTCGATTTCTCGGTTTATTAACTCTTTCGCGGTCACGGCAACGTCGCTCAGTTCTTTCGGTATCTCGTTGTTTAAATTAACGCCGATACCAATAACCGACTTTTTGACGTATTCGCCCTCGAACGAGTTTTTAATGAGTATTCCGCATATTTTTTTAGCGCCTACGTAGACGTCGTTCGCCCATTTCACCGAGGCGTTTATGCCGTAAACTTCGAGAGTTTTCGCAACCGCAAGGCAGGACGAAGCCATAATTTTAAAGGAATTTTCGGCTTTTAAAGGATAGTATCTTACAAGAGTGAGATACGCTCCGCCTGTTTCAGACGAAAAACTTCTGCCTTTCGTTCCCTTTCCGCCCGTCTGTCTTTTCGCGATTACCGCAAAATCGCTCGGCTCGTCGCGTGAAATAGCGTAGTCGTTGGTGGAATCTATTTCGTCAAAGTAAATTTTCTTAATCATAATCTTCTTCGCCGCCTATAAACTTAAAAGCCGCCTCTTTCGCGACGTCGTAGGAAAAGCCCTTTCCGAGCAGATACCTGTAACACTTGACGGCGTTTTCTTTCGTTCTCTCTTTTCCTCGCAAATACTTCTCGGCAACCGCGTTTGCTCCCTCGCTTTCGTCTGAGCGTTCTTCTATCGCTTCCGATATTTCGCGATCGCTCACTCCCTTTCGTTTAAGTTCTGCGGTAAGTAGTCTGTTCCCTTTCTTTTTAGAGTAATTTTTAACGTAGTCTTTCGCGTATTCTTCGTCGTTAATGAACTTATAGGCGGACATTTTGGAAATTACCGTCTCAATCGTACCGCCGAGATACCCTTTCTTTTTAAGGTAATCTTCGACTTCTTTTTTAGTCTTTTTCGAGAGAGAAATGAAGTTTAAAGCCTTATCCAAAGCCCTTAGACTTTCCGATTCGGTCTGAATTTCGTTAAGCCTTTCCTCGGCTATTTCAGTACCGATTTTAAGTCGGTTTTTCATTATGGTTTCGAGTTCGAGTCCGCAATAAAAAGCGTTGTCGAGGTAGATATTGCACCTCGTCGGGTTTTTGACCTGCGGTTTTATATCCGTAATTTTTTTCATAGCGAGTACACCGTAAATTCTTCTCCGATAAGTTTTGCCGTCGCTTTTCCCGAGGTGAAGTCGATAAATTGATTTTCAAACTCGGAATCATCGACGGGAACGGCGATTTCGAGTTTCACCGACTCGCCGAAATCGGACGACAACGTTTTCATTTTTCGTTTTGCGGAAAACTTAAAAAAGGACTGATAAATATCGTAAGGCATATCGATTTGCCATATCTCAGAGCGAACGTTTTCTTCCGCGCCCGACTTATCCAAAACGTCTCTCGCGCTCTGAGAATACGCCCGAACAAGTCCGCCCGCGCCGAGTTTAACGCCGCCGAAATACCTCGTCACGACGACCATGGTATCTTTGAGATTTTTGCTTTTGATAACCTCTAAGATAGGCTGTCCCGCCGTACCCTGAGGTTCGCCGTCGTCGGAGAAGCGGGATATTTCGCCGCGGTCGGTAATATATGCATAACAGTTATGAGTAGCGAAGGGATGTTTCTTTCTTATTTCGTCTAAAAAGGTTCTCGCTTCGCTTTCGGTTTCGCATTTTTTAGAATAAGCGATAAATCTCGAACGTTCGATAACTATTTCGTTTTCGGTATCGGTTTTTACCCGAAAATACCCGTTAATCGACATATAGCCCTCCTTTTTGCATTTAATGCAACTTGCCGCGATGCATATTTCACCGCTTTTAGCGATTTCACTTATCGACAGATAAATATAACTTTGCGAAGCAAAATATAACTCTACTAAATACGCCGCAAAAATGTAGTGCATTTTTGCGGCGTAATACTTCTGCTTTTTTAAATTTCTATAACGGCTTTCTTTTTACTTCCTTATACCCGACTTCGGTCATCGATAATTATAACAACCTCGGTTTTCAGATTTTTCAACGCTTTTTTATGTTAAAACCCGTAAAAAGCCGCTATGACAACGATAAAGAATAATAACGGTATTATTCGCCGTCTTTCTTTACGTTGTTGCTGTTTCCGAGAAACGTGCCGAAGCCGCTCGTCTTTGGTCTCGGCTGACGGGGAGCGGAATCTCTGCCGCCTTTAAAACCGCCGTCTCTTCTGCCGCCCTTGAATTTACCGCCTCTGAATCCGTCTCTGCGGTCTCCGCGGTCGTTTCTGCCGCCTTTAAAATCTCTCTTTCCGCCTTGCGACCTCTTTTCAAAAATACCTTTATCGTTCGGGTCTTCGAGATTGTTCGGTATTATCGAAACGTATCTGTTCGGCTCTTTGCCTTCCGACTGCGTTTTAACGTCCGCGCTATCGGATAACGCCGAGTGAAGAATTCTTCTTTCGTACGGGTTCATAGGCTCTAAGTTGATTTTTCTGCCCATTCTGACAGCCTTGGCCTCGAGTTTGTGAGCGAGCGCGACGAGCGTATCCTCTCTCTTCGCTCTGTAATTTTCGCAGTCTACGACAACTCTTCTGTAATCGTCTCTGCCGATATTCGCAACCGCTCCTGCAAGAGATTGAAGGGCGTCTAAAACTTCGCCTCTGTAACCGATAACAGAGGGGGAGTCGGCGGTGATAACGTCTATAACGACCTTTTCGTCCTCTTCGGAGAGTTTGCCTTTCGCGTTCACTCCCATAAGGTCCAAAAGTCCGTTTATGAACTCGACAGCCCTTTCGCCGTCCGATTTTTTAGCCGACAATTCTATTTTCGCTTTTTTCGCGCCGATACCTAAAATACCTTTCGTGGGTTCTTCCAACACTTTCCAGACCGCTTTATCCTCGGTCAGACCCAACTCTTTTAAACCGTTTTCAACCGCTTCCTGCACGGTTTTGCCTGTAAATTCCATAATATACTCCTTATTTTCAGATACCCTTTATCTCAACTTTCCGTATCTGTGATTTTCGATTCTCTCTTTCTCGAGTTTTTCCGCTTTTTTCTTGAACGACCTCTCGACTATAAAATTGATAAGCAAAGTCGATCCCGTAGAGAGAAGCGAGTTTGTAATCATATATACCGAAAACGCCGCCGAATAAATAAACGCGAACACGCCGAACATAATCGGCATCATCCAGTTCATCATTTTCTGCGTGGATGCCGCGGTGGACGCGTCTCCTTCTACGGACGACAACTGAATCTGCGTTTTCTGCGTTTTGTTCATAATAACCGTAGAGCCGACCATAGCCCCTATCGATAAAACTACGAGGATAAACCAACCGTTTCCGTATTTGAAACTAAATCCCGTTTTCTTATAGTCGGCGAGGTAATAGGTAAGTTCGTTATACGTTTCTTCCTTCGCGAGAAGTCCTATTTTCTCCTGATTTTTAGAGCCGCCGAGTTTATCCACAAGTTTTTGATGAGTGGGAATAACCGCCGACCACGCGCAGTCGGACGCCCAGATATTCTTTATCCAAGGGAAAATTTTCGACTTCGCCTTGTTTCCTTTATAGGAAGTTTCAGCCGCTCTTCTCGCTTTTTCGAGAACTACCGTTTCTTTGTAATTTTTTCCGATATAATCTTCAAGCGCGGTTTTCGCGACGAACGAGTTTGCTTCCGCCTCGAACACTTCGCTTACTCCTTCGATTTTGAAACACTCTTCGTAATTTATAACCTTGCCCTCTTCGCCGTCCTTGAAATATGCCGAAAGTTCAGGGCATTGTTCTATGAATTTTTGTAAATCGTATATAGCGTAGACTTGTCCGTCGTCGCTTTTTGTTATAATTTTATCGTTGACGAGCGATTTTATCTTTTCCGCGTCGAGTTTTTTAATAACGGCGTTCTGACAAGCGGAAACGTAGAGGGAATATATATCCTCCTGCGATTTATTGAATTCGCCGTTTTCAAAATACTTTCCGAGGTCGGAATATTTGCCGATGAGTTCGCCCGTTTTTGCTTTAACGAGTTCAAAATTCGTTCCGTCGTAGGTAAAACAGCCGTCTAAACCGTCGTTTTTCAGTATATTTTCAAAGTTGAGTTCGTAGCCGTTTTCTTTTTTCGTTACGGTCGGATTATCGCCCTCGGTAAAGGAATTAACCGCTTCGTCGTAAGCCGCTCCCATATCCTTGAAAATATAAAATTCGCTTCGCTGAGAATAAGAGTTGAACGCTCCGATTAC
>ERZ824600.3277-NODE-3277-length-15697-cov-2.943038_pt1 | contig 15697 bp, 11 predicted proteins | sample MGYA00519933_ERZ824600 | MGnify/ENA primary metagenome ERZ824600 (study PRJEB31778, sample SAMEA3449178) | human gut metagenome | biome: human gut; feature: human-associated habitat; material: faeces | place: United Kingdom | collected 2010/2012 ... | reverse complement strand
CGCGGAAAGAACAATGAATTAAGCGTGAGATACGCCTGAAAATCGGGTTCAGTTGGGATTTTTATCGGCTAAAAGAAGTAAAATTATGAAAAAGCGTAAAAAATTAAAGCGACCGCAAGTTAAAAACTTGCGGTCGCTTGTTTTTTACATGGTTTAATACGTTATATTATTACATTTATCGTTTTACGGAACGGCCATTCTTAAAACCGCTTGATTTTTTAAGATTCTCGGGACGTCGGGGCGCCGTCCCCTACGACGAAATATAATAATGGCGAAAATTGATAAAAGCGTACTTTTAATCGCGTCTTAATCTCTATTTGCGTTTTAGTTTTAAAACAAGCGTTTGAAATAATCCAAGTCGTGTTTTATTCGCCTTTTGGTCGGCTTTTTGCTCGTTAATCGATTTATAGCCCGACTTTTCGTCCGTTGTTCAGTCGCTAAGCCGCTTGATTGGCGAATGCCCGATCGACTTATTATTCGATTTCTATGTTGTGAGTGAGTTCTTTCTTTTCCTGCTCTTTCGGAATTTCAATCGACAAAACGCCGTTTTCGTATTTCGCTTTGACCGATTCTTTCGCTACGTCGCCGACGTAATAACTTCTCGAAAGCGAGGTCGAACGCTCTCTCCTTACATAGTTTTCTTTCTTGCCGTTGTCCTCTTCTTTTTTCTCGGCGGTTATCGTAAGATATCCGTCTTTCAAAGAAATGTTGACGTCCTTTTTATCGAATCCCGGAATTTCAACGTCCATAACGTAAGAGTCTTCCCTTTCCTTTATATCCGTTTTCATCGTGTTGAATTTCTCTTCGTAAAACATCGGTTTGAAAAGACTGTCGAACGCGTCGTCGAAAAAGTCCAGACCGTTGCCTTCATTGTTTCTCTTTACTAAATAATTTCTCATAATATTTACCTCCAAATATATGTCATCGGGTTAGCACTCAACTCGTTTATCTGTTAGCACTCTAACCTTTTGACTGCCAACATTATACCACCGCAGAACAAGTTTGTCAATAGGTTTGTGTTACGATTTTGTGAAGATTGTTAAATAATTTCGTTAACAAAATTCGGATATTGTCGAAACTTCGGGAATTGAATTGACATTTCGGGGCGAAAATTATATATTTGATATATGAGAAATAAAGCGATATTTTTTGATTTCGACGGGACGTTGTGGTTCGGAAAATACGGAAAGACCACTTTGGAAACGTTGAATAAATTACACGAAAACTATTATCTGTTTTACTGCTCGGGCAGAAGCGAAGGCAATACTCAGTTTGACCTTTTAAAGGGCGTTCCGTTCGACGGATATCTGTTCGGCGGCTGCGTGGCGAAAGTTCTCGGTAAGGAAATTTACAGAAAGAATTTTACGGACGAAGAAGTGGACGAAATGCTTGCAATGCCGCGAAAATATCTCGAAAGAACGGTCGTCGAGTGCGAAAAAAATTCATACAGATTAGAGGGCTGTATCGAGAATTACACTCTTCCCGCGCCCGTTAAAAGTTTCGAATTTTTACGGGATAGAAACAACGACAAAGTCGCGAAGTTTTCCGTTATCAAGTACCCGAACGAAAGCGGCGGATATCTGCCGATTGACGAAGAGGTTATAAAAAATCTCGAAAAGAGTTTCTTTGTGGTAAATCTTGATCATTATATAGAGGTTATGATGAAAGGTTGCGGCAAGGACCTCGTTATAAGAAAGACTTGCGAATATCTCGGGATAAAAAGGGAAGACACCTATTGTTTCGGCGACAGCGAAAACGACCTCGGAATGTTCAAAGAGGTCGGAACGGGAATCGCGATGAGTCATTCGCCCGAGGCGTTAAAGAAGTTGGCGAAATACGTTACGACTACCGATTTGGAAGGTATAACGGAAGGCGCGGAGAAACTCGGGCTTATATAACCCCCGATACGGGCGTTTTTATCGCGAATTTTATATACGGATACGGGCGTTTTTATCGCGATTTTATGTACGATACAGGCGTTTTTGCCGCGAATTTTATATAAAAAAAATAAAATTGTTGACAGAAGATAAACGGATACTGTATAATAATAACAAGGTCAGCCTTATAAAAATATTATGGTAAGACCTCGGGAGGACAAAATGAAGAAGGCAAAAATCATTATGGCAACCGCCTTCGTTGCGGCGATGACGGCTGTATTCGTCGGTTGCGGGCAGACGAAGTTCACTAAAGCGTACACGGGAAAATTTGACACTCCGGTCGGCAAAAAACTCGTGAGAATCAACGAAAATCTCGACTCGCTGACTATGGACACAACCTTTTACGTCGGACAGAAAGAGGGAAGCAGCGGCTACGCTACGAGATATTTCTACGATCCGAAGGGCGCACTTAAATTCAGTCTCGCCGACACCGAAAACGTTCAGTACAGATACGAGACAACGAATTACGGAATGTACGTCGAAAAGACGGTTACGTCGGGAACGACGACGAAGAGCAAATACACCTATTACGACTCCGACCTGAACGTTATCGTAAAAGAGTCTGAAAACGAGTCTGCAATACAGAAAGTGCGCAATTTCCTTTTTGTAAACGACGATTTTTATCAGTTGGACGAAAACAATAAAATGAAACCCGACACGAAGAAAAACGTGGGGCTTAGTCTGGAATATAAGTACAAAGTTGCAGAAAAAGCAATGAAATACAACGATAAATACTATATTTTGGATACGGACGCCACTTCGGGCTATTTTATGGGTTCTCCGTCGGTATCCGTATATAACGACAATCTCGAACTCGTAGCGGTTTATCTGGTTCCGACTTACGTCGGCAAAGCGTCGTCGGTTATTTTGCCGGGCGGAAACGTTTTGATTCAGGCGTTCGAACAGGTTGCCGATTACGATTCTAAATACGACCTCGAAATCAAAGGAGAAAAATATCTCATACATACTACCGTTCTCAACGTAAAGAAAAACTCTACCAAAGAGATTAAAGTAAACTACGTTCTTGGTGATTCATGGGCTTTGAACGGCTTTGACGGTATGGAATTCGATGAACTCGGTTTAAATCCCAAACTTAAGGGGGCTTACGGCGTTTATCTTATTGAAAATAAGAGATATTCCGACAATAGCAATTTCATAGAGTTCGTTACTCTCAATAAGGAAGGAAAACTGACTTCTCGCTTGGAAAAATTGATTGTCGGACAGTATAGTATTCCGGTTCCGGTAGCGGAAAATCGTTACGTTTGCCTGGACGCCACCGGAGCGTGTTATCTCCTCGATCAAAACGGCAAGGTGATCGCCAGATCCGGTGATTATCTCAATTTCAAAGGCGGCGTTTATCTGAACAAAAACAATTCGGGACTTACGGCTTACGACACCAGTATGAATATCGTAAAGAGTTACGCCTCTGATTTAAATCCCGAGTCCGTGTACCTCCGCGGAGATTTGAGCGCGGTTAAGTATACCGACGACGAAATCGTCAAAGTCGATGTTTTCAAGGCCGGTTCGTTAATGAAGAGCCACACGCTTGGAAGTAGCGGCGGAGTTTCCTCTCTCGGCTCGTACGGATATCAGATCCAACAAAACAACGCCGCGGACGTCGGTTATGAATATTACGACTTAAACGGAAACGTTATCGCAAAATCGTCCGAAACCGTAAAGTTATCCGTAAGCGGAAACGTAATTAAAAAGGTTTCGCCCGACAAGATTGAATTTATCCTCGCCGTAAACGAATAAAAGTTCGGCGCGTTTTACGCCGACAACACCCCGAAACAAACGAAAACAAAACGGGGAAATATAAGACTGTAAAACTATAACAAGATACCTGAAATATCGAAGCGAACCCGAAAGCGTATAGCCTTTGAGAACAATCGATATAACGGGTATCTTTTTTATGCGCGGCTGTCCGAAAAAGAAATTTAAGAGAAAAGTTGATAAAATGTTGACAAATTTTAGGAGCAGGGATATAATTTTAGCCGATAAATTAAGACGCCGAGCGGAAATTGCCCGACGAAAAAAGGAGAGAGTATGAAAAAGAAATTATTGCTTTTGACGTGCTTGGTTCTGGCGATTGTTTCCATGCTCGCAGTAGTCGGTTGTAAGAAAACCGATCCCGACTACAACGGCGGAGAAATGATTAACGGTCAGATGTATAAGTACGGCTACACTTTTGCAGGTTGGGGAGACAAAGACGGAACGGTAAGAAATAACGTGACGAAACCTAACGGCAAATATTATAAAGCGATGTGGTCGCCGAAAAGATTTGATATTGAAATCACAGGCGTAGACGAATTTAAGGGTTATTCCACTCATAAAGAAGTGTACTATGGCAAAGATTACGATTTCAGCGGGATCTTGCCTCAGGGATATGCTTGCGACGGAGTAAAAATAGAAGGCGAAATTTATCCGTTAAGCGGCGTATGGGAATACGACCTTTCGGACAAAGCAATAAGCACACCTTCGGATAAAGACGATAGATATTTTACATACGCTCTCGATGCGACTATGTACAATATTACCGTTATCGAGTGCAAAATCACCTATCATCTGAACGGCGGCGAATTTACAAGCGAAAATCCCGTAGATACTTATACTTGTGTATACAACCAAGAAAACCCGTATTGGATGCAGTTTATCAACGTGTACAAAAAAGGTTATTATTTGAAATATTGGTCTTACGACGAAGCGGGTAACGACAAATTCAGCAGAAACAGCAACCCGAGTAAATACGAGAAAAACATTGATCTCTATGCGATTTACGAAAAAGGTGAATATAAGGTTGCAGTAGGAAACGAAGATGATCAATATACCGATTACACATTATCTTATGGAGAAGATTATTCTTTCCCCGTTTTGCAAAAAGACCGTTACGGAAAAGATTTTGTCGGTTATTATGTGCAAAGCCATGAATATGCAGGTAAAAGGTTCGGCGATGAAATTATCCCCGCAGAGGGAAAATTTTATGTGGAATGTTTCAACGGAACGAGTATAAGACCCTATTTCGGTTATCGATTTATATATAATCTCGACGGCGGAACGAACGACGTAGGTAACCCTGTCGGCCACTATGGAATGTTTACCAATGAAGCAACGCTGAAACCCGCAACCAAAGAAAATATGACTTTCGAGGGTTGGTATTCCGACGCGGCGTTTACGAAAGCGGTGACTAAGATTACCACAAAGGATATCGAAAACGGGGACTTCAATCTGTACGCTAAATTCTCGGGCAAAAAAGTTACTGCCACGCTCGATTTCGACGGCGGCAAATGCGAAGCGCTCGAAAAGAAAACGGTTACTTACCACTATAACGCCCCCGGAACTTCCGTTAAAACACAGACCGTAGAGGTTAAAACCGGCAACGCTCTTAGTTTCTACTATCCTTCCGTTGAAAAAGGAAACGATTACGCATTCAAGGGTTGGTATAAGGACAAGGCTTGTACGATTCCTTACAACTACGACGAACCGATTACGGCTTCCTTCGACCTGTACGCAGGTTTCGTTAAACTTCCTTCGTTCAATAACTCTTTGCAGTCTTACGGAACGAAATATACGATAAACCCGTACAATTACTCTGTTGTGGACGGCAAGATTCTTTCGCAGCGTTCTATTGCCAACAGTTTGGCGGGACACCCGACCTGCTTATGCTTCACCGCGGAATACGACGGTGACTACACAATTCACTATCGCGGAGACGGCACGACGGCGAGCGCTCGTCTGAACATTATCAACGTCACGCAGAATAAAAGAAGTTACGTCGTACAGCACACCTACGCACAGTTCGATACGACCGAATACAGCGTTACTATTGACGCGAAGAAAGGCGATTTCATCGTTATCGAATTTGAAAGAAAGTTGACGACGAACAAAGAGGGCGACACCGCAAAATTCAATTTCTGGTTCGAGGGCAACTTCACGAAACCTGAATCGACGGCGGTTGCGACCGAAAAAGGAGCGGCTGTAATTCTGGAATACGGCAAACCCGTCAATATTCCGTCGCCCGTCAAGGAAGGGTACGCGTTTGTCGGCTGGCAGAAAGCGGACGGAACGATGCTCGACCCCGAAGCGGACTGGGATATTCTCGAAGACACCACGTTAAAGGCGATTTACAAACCGAACGACGAAGCGTCGGAATGAGAGTCGTAAGGCGATAAAAAAAGTATATAAACTAAAATGAAGTTTATAAAGAATAAAAGAGGCTTTTAAAATTTAAGATACCCGAACCTTTGCGTCGGTTATCTTTTTTTGTTATATTGTTAAACTTATCGTTTTACGGAAATAGTATTCTTAAAACGTTCGGATTTTCAAAACGGGCGGGACGCCTTTTTCTTAAAAACGCGAGCGTTTTTAAGAGTTCTTTGGGGTGCTGTCCTCTACAGCTGTAAAACAACTTGCCGCAAGGCAAATTTCATCGCTTTTGCGATTTCACTTATCGATAGATAAATTTCACTTTGCAAAGCAAAATATCACTCTCGTTTTTCGGGACGCCGAGGGCGTCGTCCCCTACGGTTGCAAGTATAAAAAGGGATTGAATGTTATTTTTTGATACATTCTTGTAAAAAGAAAGAGTACCATAAACTCCATTTCTTTCTTTCCCCTCTGGGGAAAGTGGCTTGACGGAATGAAATGGAAGTCAAGACGATAGAGGTTGGTAACGAAAAAACGAAAACGCTCGCAGATTTTTTAGAGAAAGACCTCTCTCGTCTTTTACTCGCTCTGCTCGTAAAATCCACTCTCCCCACGGAGCGTGCCCCTTTTGTCGCAAAGCGACAAAAGGCGGCGTTCTCCGCCGAGGCCTTGTGAAAAATAAAGAAACCGCCGTATAGGTCGATTAACGGCGATTTTTTAACGTAAAAGGCGGCGTAAAGCCGACTCCCTACAAGGGATTCGGCAACTAAATAAATCCTAACGGATTTGTGATATTCGTCTAACGACGAGTTATATTACCTATCGGCAGTTATATTTGCCTAACGGCAAGTTAGGATTTATTTAATATAACTTTGACGTAGCCAAAATATAACTGCTTATAAAACAAGCAATACAACTTTTAGCCACAAGGCTAAAAATAAAACTAAATTATCTTAATCTTTTGCGGATAAGAAAAGCCCACCATATTTCGCCTCAAAGCGAAGTATAGTGGGCTACACTTTTGTATTAAATTAAAATTCCCTTATAGAAACGCCTTAATCGCCGCCTCGTTTCTTTTATTGTTTCTTTTCTTTTACTCTTGTAAAAGACCGTAAATACTTGCGTGTTTACGCCGTTTTACGCGTTCGCCGTCGCCGTTTCCGCGTCCGCTATGCCCGAAATCTCCGCGTTATCTTCAACTTTTATATACCTTACGTATTCTACGTTGCTCATTTTCGAGCGTTCTACCATCGTTTCGTATACGCGCTCTCTTAAATATTTCTGATTTTGTTTCACGTTTAACGTTGCTTGCGGAAAAAACGGTCCGTCCACGTATACCACTGCGCGGGGGCGTTTGAAAAACTTTCTCTTTTGAAAAGTCTTGGTAAAGCAGAACACCGGCTTATTTTCCTGCGCAGGATACTTGAACGACACGTCTTTGAAAGGTCTTATTCCGCTGTAATACGGCCAGATATGCGCTTCGGGGAATATCATTATGACTTTTCCCCTCTCGGCGTAGTCGTGAATGGCGTTTGAAAACTTACGCATACCATTCAGATTCGTCGCTATCGGAACGCCGCCGAGCATCTCGACGAGGTTGCTTACCACGGGAATGGAAAACGCGTCGGGGTTCACTATTACGTTTGTCTTTTTCGGAAAAGTAACCCTTGGCGAAGTGAAAGCGTCGGCGGCTATCATCGTGTGATTGCCGTAAATAAAATAGCCGTTTCTCTTGTACGGTTTCAGAATTTTTTTATTCTTTATCCTTTCGCCGTGCCCTATTAAATTGTATAGGCTGACAAGAGGGAACGCGATAAAGTAGTACAATATAAACGCAAAAAATCTCCATATGACGTTCTTATGCGAATAATCGTAGTTGTCGGGAAGCGGTTTCGTCTTAATGTTGTTTCCCGCGAAATCGTCGTTTATTTCGTCTCTGTAGTAAATAACCTTGTCTTTCATATTATTTAACCACCTGTTTTACTTAAATCTTGGCAAGTTGCCTTGTGATTTTTCACTCTTTATTGTCGGCCTTACGAGCCGAAAGTTCGGAGGCGTTCTTATTTTCCTTATGCTTTTCAATCGCTTTTATAAGCATATCTTCCATTTTTTCCATACATTCTTTTTGGTCAAAACTCTTGGTAATCGACTTATAGCGGGTTTTATAGTCTTCAATGAGCGGTTTGTTATCGATCCAGAAGTCGATTTTTTTCGCAAGGTCTTTTGAATTGTTGAGTTTGAACAAATTGTTTTCGTCGAGAGCAAACGCCTTAGTCGCGCTTCTCGGCGAGTTGTTTATTACGGGAACAAGTCCGCTGACAATCGCCTCCAAGCAAGAAATCGCTTCGATTTCAATCGTTGCGGTATGAACGTAAAGGTCCGCTCCGCGTAACATTCCCATGAGTTCGTCTCTCGGAAAGAGTTTGAAATAGGCGTCGACCGACTTTTTCGCCGCACGTTTTTTCAAGAAATTTTTATACGGACCGTCGCCTGCGAACACGACTTTTATCTCATCTTTATGACTGCTTCTGCTAACCGCGTCAATTAAAAGTTTCTGAGCCTTTTCCTTGCTGTATCTTCCCGTACATACTATCGTAAACTTATCGCTTACCCTTTTCGGTTCGACTTCTTCGTAAAAACACTTGTTTACGCCGTTAGAAATTACTATCGCAGGGGTCTTTTGAGTGACGTTCTCGAATAAATTTCTTATAAACTCCGTCGGATAGTGCACGTAATCGCAGTAGCGATATACCGATTTATAGAAGTTTTTATATACGAGTTTGTTGACGAATCCGACGTTCATCATAAAGACGTGAGCCGTAAAGTTTTCGGCTTGGCAATGGAAACTCGCCGTGAGGGGCTTGTTGAGTTCTACCGCTATTTTTCTCGCCTTTCTCGATAAGGCGAATGGTATGAGCAGGTGAACGACGTCCGCCCCCATTATCGCTTCGGTTAAAATTTCGTCGTCCGCTTTAGCGAGAGTAACCCCGTTCATCTCCACAATCTTGTTAAGGAATTTGCCGAGATTTAAAGTCGGGGTAACGTAATAATTTTCCTTTCCTTTTTTGTCTTTATCGCAGCAGACAACGCGTACCTCGTGTCCTTTCGATCTTAAATAATCTATCAGATTTGTTGCCGCAAGCGTCGTTCCGTTGTTTTTCTCTCCGAGAACGTCGCAGACCATACATACTATCATATTTTTCTCCTGCTTCCGTAATTTTTTATTTAAATTGATACGAAAGCCCCTGAATAGGTCGTTTTTTATTGATTTCAGTATAAAACATAGGTTTTTTATTTGCAAGCATATTAAATATAAAGAAATTCTACCCATATAGAATTATTAGAGAAGGCAATTCTGCGTTTGTTAGAATCGTAAAAATCCACTCTACGATTAGGAGAATAGTAGAATTGCCCCTGTTTTTAAGTTGCGTTTACTAAAAATTAGTGATAATATAAATATGGTTATGAAAGATATAAAATCTATTGTGGCAAACAACCTGATCGCGCTCAGAAAAAGCAGAAAAATGACTCAGGCGGACGTCGCGGAAAAACTTAATTATTCGGATAAATCGGTGTCGAAATGGGAACACGCCGATTCGCTCCCCGATATTTCTATATTGTACGCCTTAGCGGATATGTACGGGGTAACGCTCGATTATCTGACGAGCGATAACGCCGAAGAGCAGGCAAATATGATGAAAACGCCCGAAAAGTCGCTTGAAAACGACAGGATAATCGTCGCTTCGCTGACGGTAACAAGCATATTTCTGATCGCTGCGCTGATATTCGTATATTTATATCTGAACGCGAAGATTTTGAGCGGCTGGATAGCGTTTATATGGGCGCTCCCCGTGAGTTTTTTCGCGCTCACCTATTACAACAGAATTTGGACGAAGAATAAAATAATCTCTATTACGCTTAAAAGTCTGTTTTTGTGGACTTTGCTTGCGGCTATATGTCTGCAATTTATGTCGTACAAACTGTGGCTCATTTTCGTACTCGGCGTGCCTATAGAATTGATTATTCTTTTGACGGCGAATCTCACGCCGAAATGGAAACGCACGAAAAGGCTTGACGAGAACAAAAATCAAGAGTGAAAGGTCGGCTTTTGAAGCCGATATTATAAACGGAAAAATACAGAGGGGAAAGGGGTTTTGAAAATCAGTTTTTAAGAAATACGCATAACGTATAGAGGAGACGGTATGAGCGAAGAGACGATGCAAACGCAAGAAGTAGAAAAAGAAGTAGAAAAAAGAGCCGGAAAAAGCGCGAAGAAGTTTGATTTTTTCAAGATATTCGACGTTAAAGTGTTCGATTACACCATAGGACAGTTGATGATGTTCGTGATATTCTGCGCGTTCTGCGGCTTTATGGCCGAAAACATAGGCAGAACTATCGATCAGGGAATATTCGACGGAAGATATATGTTCCTGCCGTTTATTTTCGGTTACGGAATAGGCGTACTGATAGCCTATCTCGCCCTCGGCAGACCGTCGGGGTTCAGAATTTTCTCGGTCAGGATATTGAAAGAGGACACGAAGAAAAACAAGGTTATACGTTGTCTGCTCTATTATCTCACCGCGTTCATTGTAATAACTATGAGCGAATGGGGGTTCGGAACGCTCGTCGAAGCGGTTACGGGGCAAAAACTCTGGGACTATTCGAATATGTGGGGACACTTCGGCAGGTACGCGAGTTTGCCGACGAGTTTCGGCTTTTCGTCGGGCGTGTTCGTAATAATGGAATTTCTTATGCCGCCGCTCATGAAACTATTCGAAAAAATATCGAACAAAGCGACGCTCGGCATTGCGTTTACGCTTCTGTGTTTAATGTTTGCGGACACTATGTATATGATGATAAGACTTTTCGTAATGCACGATTCGACTCAGCATTGGAGAATAATTTTCCCGTGGGCGAAAGAGAAAGCGGCGGCAATGGCGAGCCTATAAAACTCTCGTCTTTTACTCGCACTGCTTGTAAAATCCACTTCGCCTCGGCGGCGGACGCCCCCTTTCCGTCAGACTTCGTCTGCCACCTCTCCCGTTTCATCGGGAGAGCATATCCCCAGAGGGGAAAGCAAGTGGAATGTTTTTTACAATAAAAAAGATTATTTTTTTGTCTTTTTCAATAAAATTTGTATTCTTTCTTTTTTGCCGTTTTTTTAAGCCCCTTTTATCGGATGAGAACGCATAATACTTACGCTTTGCGACATATTACGATTATTATGAAAAGAGAAAAATACCGTAACGACGAAAACAAAGCCGCGTCGCTTTGCGACAAACTCGAAAACGCCGAACCGTCGGAAGTCGGCGCGCTTTTAGACGAATTTATAAGGCTGATTCAGAAATAGCCGACGACCCGTCGGCTTATCTTCAAATCGCGCTCGGCTAAGCGAACGTTCCAAACCTTCGGCAATTTGAAAATATTGTCCGATAATCGACTTATAGGCTCGCTTTTTCTTTTTATTCACATTTGTTTTTCATATCAAAACCCCGATAAGGCTCGGGGCTTTTAGTTGTTCTTTTTATTTTATTGTGTTGTTTTGCTTGTTTTCTTGTGGTTTTATTATAAACTTCTGATTTTTTCAAAAACGTGTTAAATTTACCCTAAAAATCGTTTTTTATGTGTTTTATACCCCTTTTTCGGGCTTTTTACGACTTTTACCACAAAACAGCAACCTGTCACTCTCATAATTTTTTTGTGAAAAAACAACAAAAAACAAAAAAACTATTGACAACTTACAACTCGTGTATTATACTATTGTCACAAGGTAGCCTGACGGCTGAAAACTGTCCGCCCTCAAAGGACGGAAAAGACCGCCGAGGCGACAATAACACAAAACACGGAACACAAAAAGATACGAAAAAAACAACGAGAAGGAAAAGAAAATGGCGAAATTTTATTCTGAAAGAGTTTCAAAATCACCGAGAATCGACAAACTTAAAGCCGATTTATTCAAGGAAATGCCGCAAATCGAAGCGGACAGAGCCGTCCTTTTAACCGAGTCTTATATGCAGACGGAGGGCGAGCCGATTATTCTCCGCAGAGCCAAGGCTTTCGAGAATATCCTTGACAAAATTCCCATAACGATAAGAGACGACGAACTCATAGTCGGCTCGGCGACGAAAAGACCGAGAAGTTGTCAGACTTTCCCAGAATTTTCGTTCGAGTGGCTCGAAAACGAGTTCGACACGGTAGAGACCCGTACCGCCGACCCCTTCTACATATCCGAGGAGACGAAAAAGACTCTTCACGAAGTGAACAAATACTGGAAGGGCAAGACGACGAGCGATCTCGCGACTTCCTATATGTCGCCCGAGACGCTCACCGCGATGAAACACAACATGTTCACGCCGGGCAACTATTTTTACAACGGCATCGGACACGTCACGGTAGATTACGGAAAGGTTTTGACCTACGGATACTCGAAATTTATCGAAGAGGTTAAAGACGAACTTGCGTCGATGAGGGTTTCCGACGGCAATTACTGCAAAAAACACGCCTTTTTGGAAGCCGTTCTCATTTCGCTCAAAGCGGTTATCCGCTATGCGAAAAGGTACGCCCGTCTCGCCGAAGATATGGCGAAAAACGAGTCCGACCCGAAGAGAAAAGCCGAACTTTTAAAAATCGCCGAGAACTGCGACCGCGTTCCCGAATACGGAGCGAGAAACTTCTACGAGGCGTGCCAGAGTTTCTGGTTCGTTCAGATGCTTCTTCAGGTGGAATCGAGCGGACACTCCATTTCCCCCGGAAGATTCGACCAGTATATGTACCCGTTCTACGAAAAATCGAGAAACGAGGGTATGACGAGGGAAACCGCGCAGGAATATATCGACTGTATATGGGTAAAACTCAACGACCTCAACAAATGCAGAGACGAAGTTTCGGCTGAAGGGTTCGCGGGATACAGCCTTTTCCAGAATCTTATCGCGGGCGGTCAGAACACGAGGGGCGAGGACGCGACGAACGACCTTTCGTTTATGACGATTACCGCCACGGAACACGTATTTTTGCCGCAACCGTCATTCTCGGTCAGAGTATGGAACGGCTCGCCGCACGAATTTCTGATAAGAGCCGCCGAACTCACCCGCACGGGCATCGGCTTCCCCGCTTACTATAACGACGAAGTAATTATCCCCTCGCTTATGTCGAGAGGTCTCACCTTGGAGGACGCGAGGGACTACAATATAATCGGTTGCGTCGAACCGCAGAAATCGGGCAAGACGGACGGCTGGCACGACGCCGCGTTCTTCAATATGGTTCGTCCGCTCGAAATGGTATTCAAAAACGGCGTGGAGGACGGCGAAAAGGTCGGACCGCAGACGGGCGACGTCTCCGAGTTCGATACTTTCGAGGAATTTTACGACGCGTATAAATCGCAGTCGGACTATTTCGTATCCCTTCTCGTCAACGCCGACAACGCAATCGACGTGGCTCACGCCGAACGTTGCCCCCTTCCCTTCCTCTCGTCGATGATAGAGGACTGCGTGAAGAGAGGCAAAAGCGTGCAAGAGGGCGGCGCGGTATACAATTTCACGGGTCCGCAAGGCTTCGGCATCGCGAATATGGCGGACGCAATGTGGGCGATTAAAAAACTCGTTTTCGAGGACGGCAAATACACTCTTTCGTTCATAAAAGAGGCTCTCGAAAATAACTACGGGGAAGATTTGGATGCTCAGAACGCCGAAAAACTCACCCTTACGGTATGTAAAAAACTCGCCGCGGAAGGTAGAAACCTCACCGAAGGAGACGTAAAGAAAATATACGAAACGGTCAGGACAAACCCGTGTTCCGAGAGCGACAAAGCAAGATATAAAGCACTTTTAAACGATATCCGCGCGCTTCCGAAATTTGGCAACGACATCCGCGATATCGACGAATTCGCGAGAGACGTCGCCTACGTTTACACCAAAAAACTTGAAACGTTTACAAACCCGAGAGGGGGTAGATTCCAAGCGGGACTTTATCCCGTTTCGGCTAACGTTCCGCTCGGCGCGCAGACGGGAGCGACTCCCGACGGCAGACTTGCGTATACTCCCGTTGCGGACGGCGTTTCGCCCGCGGCAGGCAGGGACGTCAAAGGTCCGACCGCCGCTTGCAACTCGGTATCTACGCTCGACCACTTCATCGCCTCGAACGGCACTTTATATAATATGAAATTCCACCCGACCGTGCTTGCGGGCAAAAACGGGCTTGAAAACTTCGTATCGCTCGTTCAGGGATATTTCGACAAAAAGGGCAGTCACATGCAGTTCAACGTAGTCAGCAGAGAAACGCTCCGCGACGCGCAAAAACACCCCGAAAATTACAAGGGACTCGTAGTCAGAGTAGCAGGATACTCCGCGCTCTTCACGACTCTTTCCCGTTCGCTGCAAGAAGACATCATAAACCGTACCGAGCAAGGGGGCTTTTAATGGAAAGTTACCTCGAAACAACGGGCAGAATATTCGATATTCAGCGATTTTCGGTTCACGACGGACCGGGGATCAGGACTATCGTGTTCTTAAAAGGCTGTCCGCTTCGCTGCAAATGGTGTTGTAACCCCGAAGGGCAACGCTACGCAGTCGAAAAAATGACGCTCGGCGGAGTCGAAAAGACGGTCGGCGAGGACGTGACGGTCGCGGAAGTAATGGAGACGGTCGAAAGAGATCGTATTTATTACAGACGTTCGGGGGGCGGACTTACCCTTTCGGGCGGCGAATCGCTCACCCAACCCGAATTTGCGACCGCCCTACTTCAGGCGGCAAAAGACAGGGGAATAAATACGGCTATGGAATCGACGGGCTACGCAGACTTTTCGGTCATCGAAAAATACCTAGCGCACCTCGATACCTACCTTATGGATATAAAGCATATAAATTCGGCGAAACACAAGGAATTTACGGGCGTTTCCAACGAGAAAATACTCGAAAACGCAAAAAAAATCGCCGAGTCGGGCATGGTTAAACTTATTATCCGCACGCCGGTTATACCCACTTTCAACGCGACGAAAGAGGAAATTTCGGACATCGCGAGATTTGCGAGCAGACTTAAAGGCGTGACAGAAATGCACATTTTACCCTATCACAGGATAGGAACGGACAAATACAAAGGGCTTTCGAGAGAGTACGCCTTAACGGGCATAGAACCGCCCTCGAAAGAGACTATGAACGAACTTTTAGAGGCGGTAAATTCATTCGGGCTTAAAGGACAAATCGGCGGATGATAAACGAAAAAGTCGGGAAAGGCGACGACGGCAAGTCCACCCTTTCTTCGGAACTGAAAATATCCAAAAGCGACCCGAGATTTGCGTTTTTAGGGGCGTTGGACGAACTGTCGGCGGCTATTTATGCTTATAAATCGGCTCTCGGCGGCGACTTATCGCTTGAAACGGACAAAATTCTCGAGACTTTGAAGCGTATTTCGGACGGGGTATATTCCCCTCGGAACGCTTCCTTTTCTGCTACTCAAAAAGACGTTTCGTACCTCGAAGAGCGTATAAATCGGGACCAAAAAAGCGACTACGCCCCGAAAACCGAAGTTGCTTGCAAAGCAAATATCGCAAGGACAATCGCAAGGAGAGCCGAACGCGAGGCGGTAAAGACGAACGAGCGTTTTGCCGTGTCGAAAGATACGAT
>ERZ824600.3275-NODE-3275-length-15699-cov-2.929813_pt1 | contig 15699 bp, 14 predicted proteins | sample MGYA00519933_ERZ824600 | MGnify/ENA primary metagenome ERZ824600 (study PRJEB31778, sample SAMEA3449178) | human gut metagenome | biome: human gut; feature: human-associated habitat; material: faeces | place: United Kingdom | collected 2010/2012 ... | reverse complement strand
ATATCAATAAAGACTATAATAAAAGATATTTTGAATAAATTAATCGGAAAAAAGAATGAGAAAAATACAGAAACATCTTTAATAGAGCAATTTTTATATCCTAAATATGGACCTGGACAACTTTGGGAGACATTAGCTAGCAGAATACAAGAAAAAGGAGGAGAGATAAAAAAAGGGCATAAAGTAACAAGGATAAATATAAAAAACAATAAGATAATCTCAGTAGAATGTCAAGTTAATGGAGAAACTGTTGAAATAACAGGAGATATATTTATCTCTACAATGCCAGTGAAAGACTTAGTTGTTAATATGTATGGAGATGAAGTACCAGGAGATATGCTAGAAATAGCTAAAGGGCTACCATATAGGGATTTTATGACAGTTGGGTTATTAGTTAATAAATTAAATTTGAAAAATGAAACAAATATAAAAACTTTTAATAATATAATTCCTGATTGTTGGTTGTATATTCATGAACCGAATATTAAACTTCTTCGAATTCAGATTTTTAATAATTGGTCACCATACATGGTAAAGGATATTAAGAATACAATATGGTTGGGTCTTGAATATACATGTGAAGAAGGCGATAAATATTGGGAGATGTCAGATCAGGAGTTTATAAATTTTGCTATAGATGAATTAGTTAAAATGGAAATAATTAATAAGGAAAATATTTTAGATGCATGTAGACAAAAAATTAAAAAGGCATATCCTGCATATTTTGATACATATAACAAAATGGATCAGTTGGTAAAATATTTAGATAGCTTTGACAATTTATATTGTATAGGAAGAAATGGTCAACACCGTTATAATAATATGGATCATTCTATGGCAACAGCTTTAGAAGCAGTTCACAATATAAAAAATAATATAAAAGATAAGTCTAATATTTGGAGTGTGAATACGGAAAAGGAATATCATGAGATAGCAAATAAAGAGACAAAAAATAGGACAGAATTGTAATCTGCTTACTACAAAAAATGCAACCCCTTGTGCATTGCACAAGGGGTTTTGAAGAATTTTTTTAAAATTAAATTACCTGAAGAGAAGTGATAGCAATCATCTCTACAAGACTGGGGTTACAAGGATTGAGGATAGAAACAACTTCATTGTCAATTTCGGACACGAGAAACTTTTTGCCAAAAAGCTTCTTGTTGTAAGGATCAACTACCCTTACAACACTCCCTTCACAGAGATGTGGTACATGAAATGTCTCTCTCGAAGGAGAAAGCATATATTCACTGCGGTAGACGAAGCTACCGTCCTCTCTTTCGCAAATGCAAATATTTGATAGACCAGTATATTTGCATTTGCCAATGACGAAGAAGTAATCCTGATTTCTTACATCGGTAACAAAACAATTCTTCATTATTAAGCTCCTCCAAAATTTTTTATCTTAATGTTATTGCTTTGATGCAAACACGAGGCTTGCTTAGATACATAGTTTATCCACTATATATGCACATATTATACTATATTTGTGCAAATATTGCAAATTTTATTTTATTTCTGTTCCGCCCCATTCAACAACTGTAAATCCATTTCTATCTGGTGTTACTAATTCTTGCTCTTTAACTTCCATATATTTATCTAAAGGTTTATATTGCATTAGAACTCTTATCAATGTATCTGGTTCAATAGAAAGCTCTAATGGCATATTGTTATTTATTTCCTCTAATGTAGCAAATCTAATATAGTTGTATTCATTTTTTTGTAATTTAGGTAACCAATATACTATAAATTCTTCAGACTCTCTTTCATTTAAACCTAGTACTGCTAATTTTTCTTCTAAAAATTGAATTGTTTGGTTTCCTTTTACAACAAAACCTTCTTTAAGATTACACTTTTCACTTCGAATTCCTTCCCAGTATAAAGCATATAGACCTCTTCCAGTTTCGATATCTACTAATGTACCATCTGGTTTTGCTACTACATTCCAACCGTTTTTATATTCTGGATATGAACATGTAATATTATTTTCTTTTCCTAATCTAACAGATAATTGTATTTCTTTTTCTGGATATAAATATATAATAGGTTTGTCGTAGCTTGGATGTAAATCACTAGGTGTAGCAGGTTTATCTATGTTATTAGATGAATTAGAACTTGAACCATCTCTAAAAGGTATAAGATTTATACTGTTTAGACAAATATCTTCTGAAAATGTAGCATAGACAATAATACTTGCTATAGCTATTACAATAATAATTCCTATTATAATCCATAATTTTTTTTTATTGTTTTTATTAATATTAGTTTGTTCCTTTTTTAGATTCCTTTTTTCTAAATTATTTACTTCATTATTATTTTCCAAATTGCAACACCCCTATAATTAATATTAAAAATTTATTATACCTTATTATATCATTTTTAGAATAAAATACAATGCAAAAGCTAAAAATATTTGATAAATTATAGTTACAAAAGCTTATTGATAAATTCACGGATTAATGATAATATATAGAGTAAAATAGAAAGCTATGTGGGAGGTTTTATGGAAATATTTGATTTGAAAGATAAATTAGAATATCTAGATGAAGTCGTAGAATTAGAATATGAGGAATGGGCAGATAATAAGGAAGAGAATAAAGAAAAAAGGATTAAAAGAAAAAAAGAAAGAATTTGTGATATGTTCACAGATAGGTCCTTTTGCAAGTTGATTTTGGTAAATGAAAATGAATTAATAGGATTTATATCGCTTTTCCCAAATGATTGCGAAGAAGAGAAAAACTTAACACCCTGGTATGCAACAATGTATGTAAAGGAAGAATATAGGAATCATGGATATTCTAGCATATTAAATGATGCTATAATAAAGGAAGCGAAAAAAAGAGGATTTTCAATACTATATTTAAAAACAGATTTAGAAAATTATTATGAAAAGTTTGGAGCAGTTTTTATAAAAAAATTAAAATTGGGTGAATACTTATATAAGTTTGAAATTTAGAGATAACTTACTAATACTCTGGTGCGTTAGCGGTACTTATTTGCGAAAAAATAGGCTATTTTTCCTGCATATACTCCCACATTTAGCATAAAAAAAATTTCCGCTCATCAACTGTATATACATTTTAGCATAAGTTTTATAAAAAGTATACTCATATAATGAAATTTTTAATATTTATAAAAACATCTTAGAACTTTATTCAAAATAAAAATCCCCCGAAGGGGCTGAAACTTATTCAGCTTCAGCGTTCGGGGAATAGAGCTTGAGTGTTCCGTCAGCATTGTACATTACAGTAGGTCCACCACATCTGTACCCATCTAAGAAAGAATACATTACCATAGTATCCGAATCATACATAATATACTGATAAACACCAGAATCTTCAATCGATCCTTCTTCAACCACAATAAATGTTCCAAATTTAGATTGAACATCTCCGTCAGATTTCTCACCAGAACAAGCTGATAAAGAAACACATATTACGAGGGCGATAATCATCGCAAGCATTCTCCGTTTTGTCATTATAAATCCTCCTGTTTAAAGTCCAAAAGACTGTATTATAATATAATTATAGCACAATTTTACATAAAAGTAAATATTTATACTTTATAAATTCATAACTTGGTTTATAATATGTACATCCTCAATTTTATTAATACCAAAACATTTTTTACCTAAATCTTTTATTGAAGCACCTAAATGATACATTTCTTTATTGTCTATAACTATAAATCTGTCATGAAATTTATTAGTTTTAGCAACTTTCAAAATAGGATATTCTTTATTAAATTTTTGAATATCTATTTTCTGTATATTACTTTTTTCAGATGTTAATATTACAACTTTTACATTTTTATTTTTTTTTGTAAGCATTTTCAAAACACTATCATCTATATAATTATCTATTATTAAAATCTTCTTATTTGCTTTTTTTATAATATCAATTATCAAACTATATGCATCATAAATTTGACCTTCGAAAAATATTCTTTGTTTAATATTTTCTTCTTGTTGTAGTTGATTAAAAACCGCATCAAATTTTCTATCATATTCAATAAATTTTTTATCCATTTTACTTTCAATAGTTACTACCTTTTCAAATAAATGTTTATTCAAGTTTATATATTTTCGCATTTCCACAAATGCATCCATTATCTTGATACTAACTTGTACAGCTATTTCATTTTTTAGCAAACCAGATAGCATTGCTATTCCTTGTTCAGTAAAAACATGTGGTAAATATTTTTTACTTCTATATTTATTATCTTCTAATTTTGAGGTGGTCACAATTTGTGACCACATAGTTTCTAATTCTTCTTTAGTTAATTTGAAACAAAATCTTTCTGGAAATCTATCAATATTTCTTTTTACAGCTTGATTTATTTTCTTAGTTTCATAGTGATATAACATTGCAACATCACTATCTAGCATTACTTGTTTTCCTCTTATAGTATATATTAAATTTTTTATTTCTTTATTTGATATGTTGTCTTGAACTACCAAATTATTTATTTCTTTTTCCATAATTTCACGTCCTTTTCTACTACACATAGTTTAAAACATTTGTTTACTATTGCCAAGTATTTTCTATTATTTACATATTTTTTATCTATTGTTTTTCAAAAATAATATAATAAATGTTATAAAATAGTTCGTATACAAAATTTTCTTTTTTAATTTCATTCATTTCCATAACTTTTGATAATATAAAAACATCATCTTGTGTTCAAATTTTATAGCATTCAAAAGACAACCAAGAAATCAACCTTTTATAGTTGATTTCTTGGTTTTTGTCTGGTGCGACTATTTAATATTCTGGTGGAGATGAGGGGAGTCGAACCCCTGTCCATAACACCATCCACATAAACCTCTCCGAGTGCAGTTTATTATTAAAATTCATTTAATAATCATTAATAAACAAACAATTATTAAATATATCTACTAAAATACCCGCTGTTTTCGTAGAAAAAACAGTTTTGTTCCCCACTAAAATGACACCAAATTAAAATATGTGGGAATATTTTAATAGGCGATGCTACAACTAGGCAGCATATGCTAATTCTGTATTATCAGCGTTTATATTTAATTTCTCGTTTTTTAAAGTGGCAAACGAGAATCCACTACTCGCTATTTATGTTTCCAATGCAATGTCGAAACCATTACATCCCCATATATGATTTATTATAAACTATTCAAAAAAAAAATTCAACAAAATCAACATAAAATTCAAAAAATGTTGTGTTATAAATATGTATATTTTTTTCCTTTTTTGTCATAATAAGAATATACTTAAAAACAAAAAGGAGGAAGATTATGAAAGCAACAGGAGTTGTAAGAAGAATAGATGATTTAGGTAGAGTAGTAATACCAAAAGAAATAAGAAAAACTTTGCGTATAAAAGAGGGCGAACCTTTAGAAATATTTACAGATAGAGAAGGACAAGTGATTTTGAAAAAGTATTCTCCGATTGGTGAGTTATCAGAATTTGCAACAGGCTATGCAGAAACTTTATCAAAAACAACAGGACATATAGCATGTATAACAGATAAAGATACAGTAATAGCAATTTCAGGAGGGCCTAAAAAAGAATTTTTAGAGCAAAACGTAAGTGATGAACTAGAACAATTAATGGAAGACAAGGAAATATATACAAGTAAAGAGAATAGTGATGTTGCTGTTCCAATAACAAAAAATGATAATAATGAAAGAAAATATAATGCACAAGTAGTATATCCAATTATATCAAATGGGGATACAATAGGTACAGTAATTTTGTTATCTAAAGAGTCTAATACAAAAATGAATGAAGTAGAGAAAAAAGTAGCTCAATCAGCTGCATCTTTCTTAGGAAGTCAAATGGAGATTTAAAAATAGCAAATTTTAGGTTGGGTACATTTTTTAACTTTTTATTGTATACTATTTTACAAATATTAAATATAAACTTTGCATTACATTCCTCGATTCATTGCAAAACTTAAGAAATTCTAACTCATTTTATGGCACCCTTCCACTCTCGTGAACTCTTTCCATAAAATTTCGTAGAATTTCTAAAGTTTCTCCAATCATATTCGTCATTTCATTTAAAGTTTATATTTAATATTTGTAATTATTGGCTTGATAAAAAGCTAAAAAATGTACCCAGCCTAATTTTTATAATTTTAAATTAACAATAGTCACACCCATTTCACCTTCACCAAAAGTGCCAAGTCTAAAGCTATCAACAATTTTATTAGACTTAAGATAATGATGAATACCATTGCGTAATGCACCAGTTCCTTTACCATGAACAATGCGAACTGGAGAAAGTTTTGCAATATAACAGTCATCTAAGTATTTATCTACAATAGGAATTGCTTCATCAACTGTAAGACCTAGAATGTTGAGTTCTGAGCTTACACTTTGTGATTTTAAGGATGAACGTGCTACATAAGAATAACTGGCTGATTTATTATTTGCAGATGTAGAGGATTTTGAATTTGATGTTTGTTGTAAATTTTTTATATCAACTTTCATCTTCATTATACCAATTTGAACTTGAACAGTGTCATCTTTTGATATGTTAGAAACTACAATGCCATTTGTTTTTAAATTACTTACATATACATTTAAACCTGGTTTAATGTTTTCTCGTGCAATAGTAGGGAGTAAATTGTCAGATAATTCCACATCTTCTACGTTTGTATTTATAGAAGAAATTTTTTCATTTAATGTATTTCTAAGTTTATTTGCTTTAGAGGCAGATTGAGCTGAATTCATGTCTTTTATTATTGAATTTGCAGTCTCTTTTGCATCAAGTAAAATTTGTTTTGCTTCTTGCTTTGCATTAGAAATTAATTCTTTTTCTTTATCAGATACATTTGAATGTTGATGTTTTAATGAATTGCGTAAATCTTCTGCTTCTTGTAAAGCAAGAGAGGTGCGAATTTTTTCATCTTCAATTTTTGATTTACTATCATAAATATTTTTTAATAAATCTTCTAAATTTACAGTTTCTTTGTCTATCATAGAAGAGGCATGTTCTATAATATTTTCGTCTAATCCAAGTTTTCTACTTATTGCAAAAGCATTACTTTTTCCAGGTATTCCAATTAATAAACGATATGTTGGTTTTAAATGTTCTATATCAAATTCTACACTAGCATTTTTGAACCCAGGTGTTACAAGCGCGTATTTTTTTAGTTCTTGATAATGTGATGTTGCAACAGTAAGGCATTTCATTTCAGTAAAATATTGTAAAATGCTTATTGCAAGATGTGCACCTTCAAGAGGATCTGTTCCAGAACCTAATTCATCAACAAGTATAAGACTGTTAGAAGTGGCTTTTTGTGTTATTTTTACAATATTACTCATATGTGATGAAAATGTACTTAAGGATTCACTAATACTTTGTTCATCTCCTATATCAGCAAAAATGTGGTCAAATACATAAAAACTAGAATGTTCATCTGCAGGGATATTTAAGCCACTACATGCCATTGCAGATAAAAGACCTATTGTTTTTAAAGTTACTGTTTTTCCACCTGTGTTCGGACCTGTTATAATTAAACTTAAAAAATCTTTTCCTAATTCTACAGAAATTGGAACAACATTGGTTTGGTCAATTAAAGGATGACGTGCATTTTTAAAATCAATGAATTTTTCATCATTTATTTCAGGTGTTGTACAATGCAAATTTAAAGAGTAATGAGCTTTTGCAAATATAAAATCAAGTTTCCCAATTAATTGGACATTATTTTCAAGTTCTTTTGTATATGGATATAATACCCCACTTAAATTCTGCAAAATTTTTTCAATTTCAAGCTCTTCTTCGATATGCAGGTTTGAAAGTTCATTATTTAGGTCAAATATAGCGATAGGTTCTATAAATACTGTTGAACCACTACTTGACATATCATGAACAAATCCTTTAACAACACTACGATACTCTTCTTTTACAGGTATTACAAAACGACCATTACGGATGGTTACGATGTTTTCTCTCATATATTTTGAATATGTGGAAGAATGTAAAATTCCATTAAGTTTTGAACGAATATCTTGTTCAATCTTGCGTTCTTTTCTACGAATATCTTGTAATTTTGAGGATGCAGTATCTGCAATAGTATCTTCATCTATAATTGACTTTGCAAAAGTTGATACAATACTTGGATTTACATATAAATCAAAAAAGTATTGTTCTACTGCAGAAAAATTTGATGTTTCAAGATAATCTTTTTCAAAGTAATTTTTTAAGTTTGAAGACATTTGTAAAATGTTTTGGATCTCTAGTAAAGCTTTTATGCTAAGAGTTCCATAACTATCTAAAGATTTTAAATAAACTTTTATATCAGCAATTTCGCCAAGTGGAGGTGTACTATTTCTTTGGATTAATACCACTCCTTGTGAAGTTTCATCTAACATTTTCTGAATTCCTTTTTTATCTTGCAATGGGCGTAATTCTGATACATGATTTTTTCCTATATATGTTTTGCAGTAATTTGATACATTTTCTAATATTTTGTCAAATTCCAATTTTTTTAAACTGTTATTCATTTTTTTTATCCTTTCTAACCTTTGAATGACTATATTATCCCATAAAATTGGAGAAATATCAATAAATAAAAAATTGTATTGATATTTTTTGAACAGTGTGAGATAATCGAATTGAAAAAAGGGGATGCTTATGAAAAAGACACTTAAAATATTATTAATTTTGTTATTTGCTCTAGTTCTATTTTCTATAGGAAATAAAGTAGAAGCAAATTCAATACAAAGTATAGCTATGGACATATTTGTTGATGATTATGGAGATGCTCATGTTACAGAAATTTGGAAATGTGATGTAACACAAGGAACAGAAGTATATCATCCATATTATAATTTGGGAAATTCAGTAATAAAAAATTTAACGGTAACAGATGAAAATACTGAATATGAACAATTATCATATTGGGATTCTTCTGGAACATTTGAAGAGAAAGCATATAAAAGTGGAATAAATAAACTTTTTAATGGAGTCGAGCTTTGTTGGGGAATGAGTGAATATGGTTCACATACTTATACTGCAAAATATACAATTACAAATTTTGTTTCTGAAACATCAGATGCACAAATGATATACTGGACTTTAATACCATATGAATTTTCAAATCCGATAGGAAATGCATATGTCAAGATTCATACTAATTTTGATATTGCAGATACAACTGATGTTTGGGGATATGGAAATTATGGCGGAACAGCATATGTATATGATGGATATATTGAAATGCAATCAGATGGAAAATTATCAACTAAAGAGTATATGACGATTTTAGTTAAATTTCCATTAGAAACATTTAATACAACAAATAAATTGGACTATGATTTTGAACATTATTATAATATGGCCGAAGAAGGGGCAAATAAATATAAGAACTCAAATTCAGAAGATGTAGTTGCTGTTTTGATAGGTGTGATTTTTTTTGCTATATGGACTGTGCTTTTTTGTGGATTAAGAGGTTTATCAAATTTTGCAAAGGGACTAAATTACGGAACAGAAGGTAAAAAAATTCCAAAAGATGTACCATATTTTAGAGATATACCATGCAAAAAAGATATATATAGAGCCTATTATATAGGGTATCAATACAATATAATCAAAGGAAAGACGGACATATTAGGTGCAATAATTTTAAAATGGATAAAAGACGGTATAATCAGGATCGAAGAAAAAGAGACAGGTGTAATATTTAAAAAAGAGAATACAGTTATTGTTTTAACAGAAACTAAATCAGAAATGTTTTCAGAACCAAGGGAAAAAGAATTATTCAATATGTTATATGAAGCAAGTAAAGATGGATATTTAGAGAGTAAAGAATTTGAAAAGTGGTGCCAAGATAGCTATTCAGAAATTCTTTCTTGGTTTGATGAAATAATAGATGATGAGAGAGCAAAACTTGTAAAAGAAGGATTAATTGAAGAAAAAGATGAAACATCAATATTAAGGATATTTAAAAATAAAAAATATATAGCGACACATGAGTTAAAACAAGAAGCACTTGAACTTGCGGGATTAAAAAGATATTTGAATGAGTATACACTCATAAGAGAAAGAGAAGCGGTTGAAGTACAATTATTTGAAGAATACATGATTTTTGCTCAAATTATGGGAATAGCACGAAAAGTTGCTAAACAATTTAAAGATATATATCCAGATGTAATTGAACAATCAAACTTTACATCTTATGATTATATTATGTTTATAAATACAAGTTCTCATAGAGGGATAGCTGTAGCACAATCAGCTAGGATTAGAGCAGAAAGTTATTCGTCTGGAGGAGGAGGATTTTCTTCAGGTGGCGGAGGAGGAGGCTCCTTCGGAGGTGGCGGAGGTGGTCGGAGGCTTCCGTTAAAATTGAACTGTGCAAAATTTTTATTAAACTCTTGCCAAAAAAGTGAATAGAAGATATAATGTAAATATACTAAAAAGAAAGGAGCGATTTTTATGCAAATAAAAATAACAGGAAAGGAACTAAAGGTAACAGAAGCAATAAACGACTATGTAGAAAGAAAAATGGAGAGAATTGCCAAATACTTTGCAGATGCAGATGCAGATATTACTATCAGAGTAGAAAAAACAGCACAAATAGCAGAAATGAAAATATCAGCAAATGGTGAAATGTTTAGAGCAGTTACAGAAGATAAAGACCTATATGCATCTATAGATAAAGATATAGATATATTAGAAGGACAAATTAGAAAAGCTAAAACTAAAAAAGAAAAAATGATGAAGGATTCTAGTTTAAAAGCATTAGGAGTTGAAGAGAAAGTTCATGAAGTTACTGATGAAATTTTAAAGACGGAATATTATGAAATCAAACCTATGACTCCAGAAGATGCAAAACTAAAGTTACAAGAAAGAGCTTCTCAAATGTTTTTTACATTTGTTAATGTTGAAACTAATAAGGTAAATGTTATTCATAAATTAAAAGATGGTAAAAATTTTGGATTAATTGAGCCAGAGGCTTAAAGATAAAAAAAGATGTTACATTAAACAAAAATGTTTTAATGTGCTTCTTTTTTTATGGGAAAAATTACATTGATAAAGTAAAAAAGTTTTTTGTATAAAGTATTGAAAATTTTTTCTTGTAATGGTATATTAAATTTGATATGAAAAAATTCGACAAGAAAATACAAATTAGAATAATAAAAATAACATTAATTATAGTATGGATGGTAATAGTATTTTGTTTTTCTAACCAAGGAGGAACAAAATCAAGTAATACAAGTAGAAAAGTCACAGTTGCAGTTGTACAAGTAGTATCAGATAGAACAATAGAGGAAGATGAGCCTTTACTTGAGAACATAGAAAAGATTATAAGAAAATTGGCTCATTATACTATTTATGCGGTTGGTGGCTTTTTAATAATGAACTATGCATATACAACTAACCGAAAAACAAAAGAAAAAGTATTTTATAGTACAGCTTTTGGAATTGGCTATGCTGTTACAGATGAGTTACACCAATTTTTTGTAGTAGGAAGAAGTGCAAGGATTTTTGATGTGTGCATAGATGCATTGGGGATTGTTACAGGGATTGGGATATATGTGATTATGAGAAAAGCAATAGAAAGACTTAAGGACAAAGCAGTTTGACTTATAAACTGAAACTAGGAGGAAAACAAAAGTGAATGTTGATATAGCAAGTGAAAAAATGGCTGGTAATGTATCGATTTTGAAATTGCCAGCAAAAAGATATAAAGAGCTTTTTGGTCAAAAAATACCATATAAAATCGTAAAAAGAACGACTGATATAGTATTATCTTTGATTTCATTAGTTGGATTATTACCTTTTTTTGCAATAATAGCTTTAGCAATAAGATTAGAGTCGAAAGGACCTGCATTTTTTAAGCATACTAGAATTGGAAAAGATGGTAAAATTATTAAAATATATAAATTCAGGTCAATGGTTGAAAATGCAGAGAATTTAATAAGAGAGTTTACTCCAGAGCAAATGAAAGAATATGAGGAAAATTATAAATTATCAGATGATCCTCGAATTACTAAAGTAGGGAAATTTTTGAGAAAGACCAGCCTGGATGAGTTACCACAACTTATTAATATTTTAAAAGGTGATTTGTCTATTGTTGGTCCAAGACCAGTTGTTGCAAATGAATTAAAAAAATATGGAACTAACATAAAAAAATTTTTGAGCGTTACTCCTGGACTTACTGGATATTGGGCAGCCAATGGTAGAAGTTGTACAAGTTATGAGCAACGTATGCAAATGGAGTTGTTTTACATAGATAATTTGTCATTTAAGTTGGATGTTAAAGTTTTTTTTAAGTCTATTGGAGCAGTTTTGAATAGAAAAGGAGCAGTGTGAAATGACGGTAGATATAATATGCCCTTTATATAATGCCGAAAAGAATATTGAAACTCTACATAAATCATTATTAAAACAGAATAAGGTTAAGATAAATAAAATTATATATATATTAACTGAAAGTAAGGATAATACGGAAAAAATTTTAATTCGCTCAGGTATACCATATAGTAAAATAAAGAAAGAGGATTTTTCACATAGTCTTACAAGGGAAGGAGCAGCACTTGAGAGTAAAGCAGATATACTTGTATTTATCACACAAGACATAAAAATAAAAAGAGAAGATTGGCTTTTTAATTTGACTAAAGATATAGAAAATGGAACAGTTAATGCTAGTTATAGCAGGCAGTTGTGTGACAATGAAACAATAGAAAAATATACAAGAGAATGTAATTATCCAGCACAATCTAAGATTGTTTCGAAAGAAGATATTAATAAACTAGGACTTAAAACTTTTTTCTTTTCAGATGCGTCATCAGCAATAAAGAGAGAAACATTTGTGAAACTGAATGGATATGATCATAAGAATTTACCTATTAGTGAAGATATGTATATTGCGTATAAGTTAATAATGAATGGGTATAAAATTAAGTATTGTGCTGATTCAGAAGTGGTTCATTCACATAAATTTACATTGAAACAGTATTATGATAGATATAAGAATACAGGAAAGTTTTTTAAGGAAAATGACTATTTAAATAAATATAAAGTAAATCAAGCAGGCGGAGATATGGCTGTCTATATTTTTAAAAGGGCTCTACAAGATAGGAATTGGAATGCATTGGCTAATTTTATTCCTAATATGGCTGCAAGATTTATTGGAATGAAGATGGAGAAGTTTAATGGAAAATAGTAAAGATATTAAAACAGTATATGATATAATATATATATGTTCAACATTAAAAAGAGTTGGTCCAACAAATCAAACTTTAAATATAATAAAATATTCACCATATAAAGAAAAGAGTGCGGTTATAACCATATTTAAAGAAGATGATAAAGATACAATGATTAATGAATATAAAAAAGAGGGAATAAATATCATAAGTTTAAATCTTAATAAAAAGAAAATTTTTTCGGCAAAAAAGAAAATAAGAAAGATTTTAGAACAAGTTAATGCGAAAATAGTTCATTCTTATGGAATTATTCCTGACTATTTTGCACAGAAAGCTAGTAAGGGAGTATGTGAACATGTAATAACATTAAGAAATTTTCCTAAAGATGACATTTTTACTAGGATGAATTTTGCACCAGCGTGCATTGCATACTTATTGCATATAAAAACTTTAAAAAGAGCACACTATCTAGTAACATGTTCTAATACTATAAAAGAAAAAATGAATGATAAATATAAAATTAAAAATATACAGGCGATTCAAAATGGTGTAGATATCAATAAGTTTAAAAGAATTAATAATGAAGAAAAAAATATTCTAAGAGAAAAATATAATATAAAGAATCAAGTGGTGTTTATATCTACAAGTAGTTTTATTCCAAGAAAAAGAATAGATGAAACTATACAGGCATTTATCGATGCGAACGTAAAAGATAGTATATTGCTTTTGTTAGGAACTGGCAGTGAGTATGAAAGATTATATAATAAGTATAAAGAAATAAAAAACATAAAATTTATAGGAAAAACAAATAATGTAATAGAGTATTTACAATTATCAGATGTATTTGTTTCTACTAGTGAGTCAGAAGGATTACCAAATGGAGTATTAGAAGCTATATCAGTGGGAGTGCCAGTTTTAATATCAGACATTTCACAACATAAAGAAATATTGGAAACTATTCCAAAAGTTGGACGAATGTATAAATTGGGAGAAACTAAAGAATTATCTCAGTATATAAGTGATTATAAGAACATGATTGTTTTGAATGATAAAGACTATATAGCTGATACTGAATTAAATATGATTAGAATGTCAGAAAAATATGTTAATTATTATAAGAAGATATTGGATAGGAAGGAAAATGCAAAAATTGAAAATCAAAATAAATAGAGAATCAATAAATGGACTAGTATTATTGCTAATGGGAATATTCATTCAAATAAGTCCAACTATGCCTAAATCCGTTATTTGCATGTATTTGGCGATATGTATTGTGTTAGAAATATTAGCAAATAATATTTTAAAAATGAAAATAAAAAATGGGATACGATGGTATGGATTATTTTTTATTTACTCGATGTTTTCATTATTATATACTGTAAACACAATAAATCCAGAATATGCAGTAATAAGAATGATAATGTGTTTGATAATAACAGTACTGATTACACAAGTGTTAAATGAAAAAAATTTTGAAAAAGTTATTACTGGAATAATAGTGGGGGGAATTTTAGGAATATTGCTGGTATTGATTAAACAATATTCTTTAATTGGTATTAAAAGACTGGGAAATGGTATTTATGGCTCATATGCTGAATTTGGTAATGTGTCAATGATAACACTAAGTTGTCTTATTTGGAAATGGAAAAAAAGCAAATATAAAAGTAAAGTGATAATAATTAGTATGATTATACCAATAATTGCAATTTTTTTGTCAGGAGCGAGAAAAGCAATTATAACTCCAATACTTTTTTTTCTATTAATTGAAATTTTAGACAAAAGAAAGAATTTTGTTAAGAAAACATATTTTGTTCTGATAATGAGTATGGTCGTTATAGTATTAGTGTATGCATCACTTACAAATGAAATTTTATATAAAACAATTGGATACAGAATTGATAGCGGAATTTCAGCTATTTTAGGGAGAGAAGAAGAGGATGCATCTTTAACAGAAAGAGGAAAATTTAAAGAAATTGCAAAAGAAATGATATTAGAAAAACCAATATTAGGTTGGGGATTACATTCGTTTGCATATGTAAATTATACTAAAACAGGTCTTTTACTATATTCTCATGATACATTCTTGGAAATATTATCATGTTTAGGAATAATTGGATTTGTTTTATATTTTAGAATTTATTATAAAATATTAAGAAAAATGAAAAAAATGTTGAATTCGAAAAATACATTAGGACTATTTTTTATTTCATACACCATAGTAATATTATTTATGGAACCATATTCTATGAGTTATATATCACTATCAAGTGTTGTAATATTAGCGAGTGCTGCTGGATTTAAAGGGGATGAACAATTAGAAAATGAAGAATATACTCAAGACTCTATGCTATCAAATATCAAAAATTATACCAAGTAAAATATATTTAAGGATTGTGTATATAATAAAAATTCATAAAAGATTAAATTTAAAAAAACCACAAACTTTTAATGATTTAGTAATCATTTCGGGGCTTTCACATGGAACAGATGTTTATTTAGGTAATGCAGAGACGTTGATTAAAAATGGAACATGTACCTTAAAAGAAGTTATTGGATGTCGTGAT
>ERZ824600.3274-NODE-3274-length-15699-cov-5.373050_pt1 | contig 15699 bp, 10 predicted proteins | sample MGYA00519933_ERZ824600 | MGnify/ENA primary metagenome ERZ824600 (study PRJEB31778, sample SAMEA3449178) | human gut metagenome | biome: human gut; feature: human-associated habitat; material: faeces | place: United Kingdom | collected 2010/2012 ... | reverse complement strand
GAAACGGAGAATATTACTGCACGACGCTGATCAGCTATCGGCAATCCGAGGATGGGCAAACTGTTGAACGTGGAAACAACGCGATCGTTGTCATCAATATAAAGACCGGAAGCTACAAGATCGCGGATATGGAGTGACCTATATGCTTGAACTGAAGAAAATATCAAAAAAATACGGCAGGGTGACGGCACTTAAAAGTGTGAACATCACGCTTGGAAGCGGAATATACGCTCTTCTCGGACCGAACGGAAGTGGGAAATCGACCATGATGAATATCATCGCCGGGATTTTGCCGCCTTCCGACGGTGAGGTTCTTTACAATGGTCAAACCATTCGTTCGCTCGGCTTAATGTACCGCGAAAAGATCGGGTATATGCCACAGTACCCCGGTATGTATCCGTCGTTTACAGCGCGTGATTTCCTCCTGTATATGTCCGAGCTGAAGGGGCTCCGGCGTGGCAACGAGAGTGAGGTGGATTACATACTGCGGCGCGTTGAGCTGGATGACTGTGCCGACCGGAAAATTTCTGCGCTTTCCGGCGGCATGAAGCAGCGGCTGTCGCTTGCACAGGCGGTTCTCGGCTCACCGGAGATCATCATACTCGACGAGCCGACGGCGGGACTTGATCCCAAGCAGCGCATTGCCGTGCGCAACTTCATCTCGGAGATCGCGGTGGACAGAACGGTACTGTGGGCGACACACATCGTACCTGATATTGAGGGGATTGCCCGTGATGTCGTCCTATTGAAGCAGGGCGAGGTCATGGACATTGCCGCGCCGGAGAAGCTGATAAAAAAAATGAATGGCAGGGTCTGGAGCGTTCACATTGAGCATTATGCCGCAGAGGATTTCAGAAGAAAATACCGTATCTGTTCCACCGTTCCGGAGGCAGACGGTCTGTCGCTCAGACTGCTGAGCGAGGTTCAACCATGCGAGGGTGCAGCGCCGCTTGCGCCGACACTGGAGGACTATTATTTATATATTTTCGGGGATATACTATGAAAATGCTTCGGTATGAATTGAAAAAGCTGTTTTCCTCAAAGGGGATGCTGCTTTTCGTCATCGTACTTCTTCTTGCCAATGCGACGCTCTCCTTTCTGTCCCCGCGGGGCACTGACACAGAGCGGTCAAGTGAAGCGTATATTGCCGGCTACCGGAGCGATATTGAGCGTGTTGTACGACTGGCGGAACGGAACATTGCCGATCTTTCGGGCGGCGGAGACAGCTTCGTTGTCAGATATCAAGAAAAAGTGATTGAAAAGTACATGGCGATCCTCAGAAGTGGGCAGCTTCCCCGAACAGTCGAGGGCTTTGATGCGTATGTCTCAATGTCGGGACAGATCTCTTTACTGCTCGTTTTAGCCGTTATCACGGGAAGCACCATCATTCTCTGCGAGCACGATTCCCGGATGAAGCCTTTTCTCTGTATCTCAAAATGCGGCAACCGGGCATACGGAAAGAAGCTATGGCTGATGCTGATCCTCTCCTTGGGACTTACGGCAGTATTTTCGATTCTGAATCTGACGGTATGCGGCATCAGGTATGGGCTCTCCGGGTGGCTGGCGCCGCTTGTTTCGGTTCAAAGCTTGGAATTTTGCCCGTACCCGATGAGCATCCTTGGGTATATCCTGACATTGTATGTGATCAGCTCCGCACTGACCTTCCTGGTCGCTCTGTTTTCCGCTGTGGTCGGAAAGCTGTCCGAAAGCTATATTTTTACATTTTTCAGTGGTGGTATCGTCTGCACGTGTCTGTATCTTTCGGGATTTGATCTGAATCATCTTTTCAATCGCTACCGCGCATTGAATCTGTTCCATACCGCTGTGGATTCACAGCTTTTTTACGCATCTCTACTGTTTTCGGCAGGTGTCCTTCTCAGCGTGATATTCTGTCTTGTCGGAAATCGCCAGACATTGTTTGGGGAACGGATGCGTCGGACAGAACGGTTATTGTTCGGCAAGATCAATGCCGCGCGGAAAAAAGCATTTGATGGAAAATGTCGCCGCCATGCAAAGCGGCACGGACTTTATGTGTATGAGCTTAAGAAGATTTTCATTTCATCAAATCTGATAGTGCTTGTGATACTCCTGCTCGGTGTAAAAATATATTTCTGCGTGGAAAATGACAGGCAGGATGACCTGTATGAGCGGGAGTATTACCGACTTTGCACCGAGCTTGGCGGAGAGCTGACCGAAGATAAATCGGCGACCATCACGATCGGACTTGCACAATGTGAAGCCATTCTTTCCCGGTACGAGGAAATGAAGGCACAGGTGCAGAACGGTCTGATCACATCGGAAGAATACAACGAATATCTGCAAAAGCTGTATGCCGCCGAGGTACGGCAGTCAGCTTTTCTCAGGGTGGATGAACAGAGGCGGCATATCGAATCTCTGCGTGCCGCGGAAAATGAGGCGAAGATCATTTACGACTCCGGGTGGAGGGCGCTGTTTGGCGCCAAGCCTGACCTGTATCTTTACGCATTGATTCTTTTGCTTTTTGCCGGGATATATCCCTTTGAGTACAAGGGCGGCATGGACAGATTGCTTCCCAGTGTTAAGCATGGAGGATACACACTTGATCGCACGAAATTTTTGACAGCCGCAACGGTTTCGGCACTGTTGTTTCTGATCTTTACGGCGACCGACCTTGCGTTTATCATCCGTCAATATCCGCTTGAAATGCTCTCTGCTCCGTCACTCAGTGTGATCGGAATTCCAATTCAGACCAATGCTCCGCTGATTCTGTATGCGATTCTTTTTGAATTCAGACGAATGCTTGGGTTTGTATTGCTTTCCGTTACGGTTTGCGTCGCATCAAAGCTGTTGCGAAAACCGTATCTGATCATCCCGGCAGTCACCGTCCTGACACTGCTTCCACATATGTTGATAGACGACTTGCCGTGGTGGATGGATTTTACTTCTTTGCTTTAGGGCAACCGTGAGTTAAAAACTCGCTCCCATATTCAAAAAACATATAGCACAAACCCCGGAGAATTCATCACTGAATTCTCCGGGGTTTGTGCTTGCACGCTCAATCGGCTTTTTCATTGGATGTTTTCTGACATCCTTATGAGAAATTGCCTTCGCTACGACGCTTTTTATGACCTACCCACGCGGATTCGAACCGCGGGCCTTCAGAGTCGGAGTCTGACGCGCTATCCAGCTGTGCCATGGGTAGATATTGAATTATTTTACTTGCAAGAGTATTTTTTGCAAGCATATCCAAAATTCCGAAAGCCCGGGGATCTGTAAATTTTCGATCCCCGTTGCTTTCTTTAAAGATCCGACCTTATTTTAAAATCAGAAATTGACAAAGCCGATCTTCTTTTTGACCTTTGAGAGTGTTTTCCTTGCGTAATACGAAGCTTCCTCGGCGCCCTTTTTCATGAGCGTTTCAAGGTATGCCTTATCCGCAAGAAGCTCGGCATATTTTGTCTGCACAGGCGCAAGCACCTCGGCGCAGGCTTCGCCGACGGCAGTTTTGAATTCTCCGTACCCGATACCCGAAAATTCCTTTTCGATCTCGGGATAATCCTTACCCGTGAAGCAGGAATATATGGACATAAGATTCTTTATACCGTCACCGCCGTTTTCATAGCTTATCAGGTTATCCGAATCGGTCACAGCGCGGCGGAATTTGCGTATTATTGAATCCTTATCATCGAGTATATAAACCACTGCGTTGGGGTTTTCATCGGATTTGCTCATTTTCTTGGTGGGGTTATTGAGCGACATTATCTTTGTACCGCCCTTTGCCATTACAGGCTCCGGAATCGTAAAGGTTCCGGGGTGTATCTGATTGAAGCGCTCGGCAATATCACGCGTAAGTTCAACGTGTTGCTTCTGATCTATGCCCACCGGAACGACGTCGGTCTGATAAAGAAGGATATCAGCTGCCATAAGTGTGGGATAAGTGAACAGTCCGGCGTTGATATTATCGGCATGGCGTGCGCTCTTGTCCTTGAACTGAGTCATTCTTCCGAGCTCGCCGAACATTGTAAAACAATTGAGAATCCACGCAAGCTCTGCGTGTGCGGGAACGTGAGACTGAACATAAAGAGTGTTTTTGTCGGAATCAAGCCCGCAGGCAATATACAATGCGAGCGTTTCATATGTGCGCCTGCGCAGATCGGCAGGAACCTGTCTGACCGTTATTGCGTGCATATCAACAACACAGTAAAAGCACTTATATTTTTCGGAATAATACGGGAAGTTGCGGATTGCCCCGAGATAATTACCTATTGTAAGATTGCCCGATGGCTGAACTCCCGAAAAGGAAACAGGTGTGCCGTTTATCATTTTGAAAATCCTTTCAGTCTCAAAAGTATTTTGCTCCACAGCAAATGATATTTTACCACAATAAATAAAAAAAATCAAGGGGTTTAAAGAAAATCGAGATATTTTTCAAAATCTGGGTGTTATCACAGACAAGCATAAAAATATAGAGCAATCGGACTTATTTGCATATATGTTTATTCCAACACAAATAAGCCGATCGCTCATAATATAGATTGAAAAAATATTTTCAAAAAATCACTTAATAATTACTGCTCCGTTTGCAATTCCGATATCTACAGAGTTCATATCAACGTTTATTATATCATAATTATTTTTATCGTAGCTGATCTCGACAGGATATGTTCCCGAAACGGCATCTGCATTAATTTTAAATACAAGAGTTACAAGTGTTCCTGCCGTTGTAATGTTCGACTTTGCAGTATCATTCGCCCAACTAAGAATATACGGAACCTTTGTCAGAACCGCAGAACTGTCGTTTTCACCCATTATACCTCCATCACGAACCTCTTCCAAGGTCATAACGGTTGCATCATACTGCAAATGCAGTTGCATACTCACCATACCCGGATTGTTCGATAATACCACAGGGATTTCAACAGTATCACCTGCATTGGCATTTTTCGTATAAACGTTAAGATCGGAGGGTACCTGCGGGGGAACAGCCTCATCCGAGGGTGCCGATGTAGCATTATCGGTATTTTCCGAAGCCTGTGATCCCGACGGTGCTTCTGTTGATGAATCACCGGTTTCGGCGTTATCTATAAGTCCCATACAGCTGCTCAACATAACAGCCGAAATAATAAACAAAAGTGTGAGCAATAATAATTTACTATTTTTCATAATCATATTTTCCTTTATTTGATATATTTTGGTTTTGGATTGTAACGGACAGCAGTCACGCCGCAACAACATTAATTTTCATTTATATTATTGTGCCGAATATGGAAGCTTTTCGTATCCCGGCCAACGTGCGAGATATCTCGAAAGAATAAGTCTGTCTTTAGGTGTAATTTTCCCGTCGCCGTCAACATCCGCTGCTGATAAATTGATACTGTCAATCGGATATTCCTTCCAGCCCGCAAGTGCTCTTGCAAGTATCATGCGGTCTCTTGTATTTACAGAACCATTACCGTCAATATCGCCAAGTATTATACTTGTAACTTTTATGTATCCGGAAACTGTTTCGAAAGCCACCGGATCCATTTTTACATTCATAATATCATTATTATTGTAGTTATATGTAACTGAAATCGGATAGTCGCCCTCGCATACATTATCGACAAGTGAAAATTCAAGCGTAGCAATTATTCCGTCGGCTTTAAAATCTGATGTTACGGTATCGTTTTCCCATGAAAGAATATATCCGTTATGATATGACTTCGAATGAGCAGCAGTGCCAAGTATTCCTCCGTCTTCAACTCCGACAAGCTTCATCTTGGATTCATCATAATTCACAGTCAATCTTACGCTTGCAACGCCCGGGTTCTTCTCGATCCTTATCGGGACTTTAACGTTGCCGGTACCGCTTGAGCAAACTACGCCGTCAACAATTATTTTTGCGTCTGTTGTCGGAGACGGAACGCTTGACTTTGTCGCTCCGCAAACCGAGCATGAATTATTTCTGAAATTATGATAATCTGTCTCGATTTTATTGCAACGCTTGCAGGAACGCTTATGCATGGTTTCGTTTGCTTTTGTCCAAGTGCCGAAATCATGTCCGAGTTCCTTCGTTGCCTCTGTTTTCGTTGCGCCGCATACGGTACATGTGTATATTGTTTCACCCTTGGCAGTACATGTAGCCGCCTTGGTGATCTTGCCTTTATTCCATTTATGTACTTCACAGACTTCCGCATTTACCGTTATATCAAAGGTTACGGACACACCGCCCTTTGTAACAATTGCGCGCTTACTTCCGATTGATGATGTATCAGCCTTTACGGTAAATCCAACCACAGGGGTTCCGTCCTTTTCGGTAATTTCAATACCTGCCGGATTGAAAGTTGCTCCCTTAAAATACGCAACACGATCGGGAAGATTGCTTACAACCAGTGCCGCATTCGGATTATTAACGCTTAAATTATTTGTTCCGAACACCCATCCGTGAGATACAAATTCTGCACGCTCCTGAGAGTTCAGATTTGCAAGGGTCAAATCGTTAATATAATAATTCGAATCCCCTGATACCTTGCCATAATAAAGATTCTGCACATAATTATTAAGGCTTACCGCAATATTTTTACAATTGCTATGATTGCCAAAATAGTTATTGTCGGACATTCCAAGGTTTCTCGTTGATGCAAAAATCAAATTATTATCAGTATTTGTATAATAAATACAATTTGAAATCGTAGTATTGTTAGCGTGCGACACAATACCTGCTGCAAAAGCATCTGCATGACCTTCAACATTATTATGAGTATGAACCACAGGCCAGCCGTATTTATAGCAATATGCGCCGCTGCTTGCGTATGATGTAATAGTTTTCGGATTTATCGAAAGGCAATCGATTATTTTACCGCCCGACGCTCTGCCTGCTATACCGCCCGCAAAAGCACTTGAATAAATACTGTTCGGATTTTTAAGACCGGTAGTTATTTCTCCGTTTGAATTTGCGATTATTTGACAATTTGATACAACGCACCTAATGATAGTTCCGCCGATATTGTTGCCTGCAATTCCACCGACCAAAATATTTATGGGATTCCAGCTATGTCCGTTGATAACGCCGCTTAATCTTATATTTTCAACAGTACAGTCTGATATTGTTCCCTTATTATCAGCCGCAATTGCTCCGACAGAGGCATCTGTTTCCCTGTCGCTGAAATCCACAGTACCTTTTATAAGCTTGAGATTCCTTATTGTGCCCTCATTGCATACGCAAATTGCTGATTTGTTTCTCGATTTTATATTTTTAAGGCTGTATCCGTTACCGTTAAGATTAGCTTTAAAAGTACCTACGACGTATGATTCGTTTGCAAAATCAACATCGTTTACCAACTCACCATAGCAATTGGCATCATTAGCGTGATCCATGAAGGTCTTATAGTCCATCAGGCTTCCGATGCGGTATGGCGCGCCCTTTTGACCGTATCCGCCGGACATAGGTTGCTCGGATATTATACAGTTGATTGAATAAATCTCTTGACCTTCGTATAAGCAGGTAAGCTTAAAGCTTCCGAATGAACCGACAACACTGACTACACCGGTATCGGTTACTTTTGCCAATGAAGAATCGGATACCTTATATTCAAAATTGCCGTAAAAGATATCTTCATAAGCGCTTGACAAGCCGGAAAGTGCATATTTTGCATTTTTATATACAACTGCTTTTTCAGGATCTATATTAAGTGTATATACTGCTCCGTCAGCTGTAATATATGAGCAGGTATCAGATAAATTAAGTACTTGTGTCAAAACATCCAATACCTTTGATGTAACAACTTTCTGATTGCTTATTATTTCATCAAAATTACTTTCCATTTCGGACATATATATTGTATATGTCGCTTTATTGCCCTCATATCTGTAACGGTCTTTTCCCTGCATAGTCATGTATCCAATTTGATACACATAGCAAATATTAAGGCAATATCTATACAAAACGTCTGAAGAATATAGATCCATAACAAAATCATTAACTCTTTTGCTTGCATTATCAGGATCATTTGAGCTAATATAACTTTTATATATTTGCATAATATTTTCGCCGTTTACGTAATATTCACCGGTTAAATAATTTTGCAATCCCGAAAAATCTAACAACGCAACATACAGCTGATCAAAAGCAATTTTCAAATCTTCGACTGATGAAAGAGAGCTGTCAAGGCAGCGCTGCACTCCTTCGTAGCCCTTACGCATCTGAGTTAACAATGGCAAATAATTTATTTTAAAGTATGAAATTGCATTTTTTTCATCTGTATCTTTAATTAAATCTGCCAAACCATTTATGCCATTTTGAATTTCATTAATGCTCTTATTTATCCCGGAAATCTCATTCTTAACATTAAGAAATTCTTTCTTCATCATCTTGCTAAGATCTTCAACTTTGTTAACGGCAGCATTGCCATAGTTATAAGCTTGGAAGCTCTCAAAGAATGATTTATTATTGTTTTTGGATTCATTTGCGGCATATTTTATTGCCGCAAGAGTTTTATTCAGAAGCATTAAAGTTCCAACAGCACCATTAATTTTCGGTGCTGTCACGTAGGTTTCGCTTTCAGCCGAAATGCGCATCGGCATAAGCGGTGAAAGCACGCCGAATATCATTATTCCCGCAAGGAATATTGAAAGCATGCGTTTCATACAAATCGTTTTGAATTCTTTCATGTCTTATCCTCCTTAAAATTGCGCAAAACCTCAAAAGTAGTAAAGATTCTACACTTAATAGACTAACTATTTGCAATTATACCACTGAATTTCGCGTATATTATTTTGGCTTTTGTCATCAATTGTAAATAATGTTTAAGAGAATAATGTTGAAAAATAAGGTTGCATCTTCTTATCGCATGGCACGAGGATTAAGCTATATTAAAGATTCCGAGCGGCTTAATCAGATAAGACCGAGCTTTTTCATTTCGCGTTTTATATCCTCCTTTGCCCTTTCCGAAGGTTCGCAGAGCGGCAGACGGTATTCGCATTCGCAAAAGCCGAGCAAGGACATGGCGTATTTTACCGGGACGGGATTGACCTCGCGGAACAACGCCGAAATAAGCGGCATAAGCTCAAGCTGAAGCCTTCCCGCCGCCCCGGCCTGTCCCGACATATACAGGCTGCACATTTCGGATACCTTATCCGGAACAATATTGGAGACGACGGATATTACGCCTTTACCGCCTATTGAGAGAGTCGGAACGGCTATTTCATCGCTTCCCGAATAAAGATCGTATCTGTCACCGTAGAGCGAAGCAAAAGCGCACATTCCTATGACGCTTCCGGACGCTTCCTTTACGGCGACTATTTTTTCATTGTCATAAAGGCAGTCGTACACCTCATTCTGAATACTCATGCCGGTTCTTGACGGCACGTTATAAAGTATCAGCGGGACCGAGGAGCTGTCGGCTATTTTTTCATAGTGACGCACAAGTCCTTCCGTGGTCGCTTTATTATAGTATGGGGTCACGCAAAGCAGCGCGTCAGCGCCGATATCAGATGAAAACTCAGCCATTCTTGCCGCCTTTTCGGTGTTGTTTCCGCCGGTTCCGACTATGACGGGCAGTCTGCCGTTTACATAGCGCACGGCAAATTCCGCAAGCATCTGCCCCTCACGTTCATCTATCGTCGCGGATTCACCGGTGGTTCCCAGCACAACGACTGCGCTCACGCCGCCGCTTATCTGAAAGTCAATCATGGCAGCGAATGAATCAAAATCTATCTTACCGTCTCTGAACGGTGTTATAAGTGCGGTTGCGGCACCGATAAATACGGGCTTTTTACGTCCGCATTTTTCACAATCACTGATTTTATCGTTTTTGTCCGTTATACCCATAGTCAGGTCACCTCACAGAATAGAATTTTAAATGGTTTTAAATTTTTCAATTGTACGTTTTGCATATTGAATTTTTCGCATTATTGTAGTATAATTTCTATATACGGTATTCTGTAAAAGTATATGCGGTTCATATATAGTCGTACCACATTTGTACCGCAATAACATCGTATTCGAATAAAGGAAAATTATAATGAACGAAATGACAAACGATAAAAGCCTTTCCTCGGAAGACCTCGGCAAAGGCAATAAAAAGGTAATAAAAAACGAGCTGCCGGCGACCGAGCTACGGACCGAGGACTTTTTTTATGAGCTTCCCGAGGAGCTTATCGCTCAGCATCCCATGGAAAAACGTGACGCATCAAGGCTCATGGTACTTAACCGTGCAGACAATACGATCGAGCACCGTCATTTTTATGATATAACCGACTATCTGCGTCCGGGTGACGTTATGGTCATAAACGATTCAAAGGTCATACCCGCAAGGCTTTACGGATACGTTGAAGGACGTCCCGAAGCCAAAGGAGAGCTGCTTTTGCTTCGTTCACACGCGCTTGACACTTGGGAAACGCTTGTAAAGCCCGGAAAACGTGCGCGTATCGGTTCAAGGCTTGTATTCGGTGATGGTATGCTCACGGGTGAGGTCACGGATATAGTCGAAGAAGGAAACCGCATAATACATTTTGAATACGATAAAACTAAATATGCAAGCATATATGAGATATTGCACATCATCGGACTTATGCCGCTTCCGCCGTACATAACCGAACAACTCAGTGAACAGGACAGATATCAAACGGTCTATGCGCGCGAGGAAGGCTCGGCGGCGGCGCCGACCGCGGGATTGCATTTCACACCCGAATTGCTTGAAAAGATAAAAGCCATGGGGGTTGAGATAGTTCCCGTAATGCTTCATGTCGGGCTTGGCACCTTCCGCCCGGTGAAGGCCGACAAAATCACCGACCATATCATGCACAGCGAGTTTATAACGGTAACCCCGGAGGCGGCAAAAAAGATAAACGACCGTCGCGCCGCGGGAGGAAGGATAATTGCGGTGGGTACCACGTCATGCCGGACGCTTGAAAGCGCCGCCGATGACAACGGCATAATTCATCCGCTTGCTGGTGAGACGGGAATTTTCATATATCCGGGCTATCATTTCAAGGCGACCGACGCGCTCATAACAAATTTCCATCTTCCGGAAAGCACGCTTCTTATGCTCGTTTCGGCACTGTACAATCGCGATGAGATACTTAAAGCATACAGAATAGCAGTCAAAGAAAGATATCGGTTCTTCTCGTTCGGGGATGCAATGCTTATACAATGATCTTTTCTGCCGGCAAAAACTCTTTACACAAAAATCAAAAAAAATAAAATAAAAAAACAAAAGCAATGAAAGGAAACAAAACAAATGTCACTGCCCTCATTTATACCCTCGATAATCGCTGTCATAGTTGCCGTAGTTGCGGCGATATTCATCTTCAAGATAGCCAAAACCGTAATTAAAGTAATACTTACAATAGTCATTGTCGGTGCGATCGCTTTCGCACTGCTCAACTTTTTCAGCAACTTAGGCAACAGTGTACAGCCTTGCACAATTATGATGCTCCTTTACAATATTCATTAATTCAATCAAATTTTTATAGTAAAATATCAAAATGCTTCGGCAGATCTGTTGGTGTTATATGCCGGATCTGCCGAAGTAATTTTTATGTCTTTATATTTTATATAAAAATTATCATCAATCGAAAGGATAGTCAAACAATGTCAAAAACATACAGCATAAACCGGCAGGTACCTGTCATCGGTGAATACGATATTATTGTTGCCGGAAGCGGTCCTGCGGGAATATGTGCCGCAGTATCGGCGGCAAGGCTCGGAAGACGGGTACTGCTTGTCGAGCGCTTCGGCATTATCGGCGGAAATCTGACTGTCGGACACGTCAGTCCCATTCTCGGTTCGGTATCGGCGGGCACGATGTTTGACGAGCTTTGCGAGCTGTTTTCCGCAAGGCACGCCTATGCGGAAAAGGTACAGACGCGAAACGGAATCGAGATACATATCGACCACGAGGAGGCAAAGATACTTCTTGCCGACCTTATTGACAAAGCCGGAGTCGGGCTTATGCTGTGCGCGTCGGTATGCGATGTGTGCATGTACGGAAGCCGTATAACGGGACTTATACTGTCTACGCCATCCGGAATGGTCTGCGTTAAAGGCAAGGTCATAATCGACGCTACGGGCGACGGAGAGGTAGCGGCGCTGGCGGGTGCGGAAATAAAGATCGGCAGAGACGACGGTTCCACGCAGCCGTTTTCGATCGAATTTACGGTCGACCATGTCGCGCCCGGTGCTTTGACGGCATGGGGCGGGTCGGACCCCGTAATACTTACGGGCGGTGAGTATGCGGGCAAGGAATACCGTGTGCTTTGCCGCGAGAAGGAAGAATGCGGCGAGTTGCCCGAAAATGTAACGATAGTCAGATTGCACCGCACATTTTATCCGGATGAGATCTCGGTAAATGCCACGCAGGTCAACGGACTTTGCCCGATAAATTCCGAAGAGCTCGGACACGCCGATAAGCTCCTGCGTGCGCAGATACTTCCGATAATCGATTTTCTTCGCAGATATGTACCGGGCTACGAAAATGCCCGTCTTAAATCCTCGGCGGGAATGGTCGGAGTACGCGAGAGCCGCAGAGTGGTCGGAGAATATATTCTATGCGACAGCGATGTTGAAAGCGGAGCAGAATTTGACGACGCGGTCGTACACCGCGCATGGTTCCTTATCGACATACACAACCCGCGCGGCGGCGGTCAGGCTGAGGGGCATTCGCACCCGGCAAAGCCCTATGACATACCGTACAGATGCTTTCTGCCGCTGAAGATCGAAGGCTTACTGACTGCGGGAAGGTGCATTTCGGGAACGCACCGTGCGCACGCCTCATACCGCGTTATGGCGGTCTGCATGGCAATGGGAGAGGCGGTCGGAATTGCCGCGGCTCTTTCGGTGCAGAACGGCATTTTGCCGCGTGAGCTTTCCGCCGGAGAAATCCGCTCTGAGCTTATCAGGCGCGGTGTTGAGCTGTCTGACTGAATACCCGTCTTTTTACGGAGCTGTTTAGGCTGTGTTACCGAGCCTTCATACTTTCGGAGCTGTCATTCTTTTAGTGGCAGCTCCTTTTACATTATTATCATTTATTCACATGGAAAAGGCGAGAGCGAGCAAAAAGCCGAATGTGGCGCATATAGGAAAAGTCAGCACCCATGCGCAGATAAGCTCACGCACGATCTTCATATCCGGTTCCCTGCCCGCCCCCATTATTGCGCAGTTTTTAGCGTGTGTAGTACTTACCGGCAGTCCCATTCCGAGGCAGGCGGCTAGTATTGCTCCCGATGCAATATCCGCGCAAAATCCGCGGCGCAGGTCGAGAGTGACCATATCCGAACCGGTATGCTTTATTATTCTCGTTCCTCCCATGAGTGTACCGAGGGTCATTATAACGGCGGTCAGAGCTGCGGGGATCAGCGCTTTTTTATCCGAAGCAGCTTGGTATGCGGTCATTGTCCGAAGCATAATGAACATACCGACAAATTTCTGACCGTCCTGCGCGCCGTGCAGATACGCTCCGATTGCCGCAAGTGTTATCTGCGAATTTCTGTAAAACGTGCCGTGCGGTTTTATGCTGTTTTTATCTATACGTCCGGTAATCAGTGCGCACGCTTTAGCCGCAAGATATGCGGGCAAAGTCGAAACGGCAAGCCCTATTCCGACGGCAACCCATGCTTTTCCGTCTATTGCGGCAATCGGAGACGCGCCGTTTTTTACGGCATATGCAACGGCGGCACCGCTGACTGCGGCAAGAAGTCCGTGGCTTTCGCTTGTCGGAATACCGAATATCCATGCGACAAATGCCCAGAGCACGACGGCGATGATTCCCGCCGAAAAGGCTTTGAGAGCCGGCAGACCTGTCCCTCCGGTAAATGAAAAATCGGCGATGGATGCCGTAATTTCGGCAACCTTACCGCCGAAAAAGCACATTGAAAGACATCCTGCAAGATTGAAAATGCCTGCCATCGCAATGGCTTTGCCGGGCTTCATACAACCTGTAACTATCGGGCAGGTTATCGCGTTCGGAGCGTCCGTCCATCCGTTTACAAAGACAAGCACCTCAAGCGCCGTCATAGCTGTAAATATATAAATTTGCATGACAATCCTCGCTTTCCGGTTGTTAGATCCGACATTATATAAAATATCATATAAAATATAAATATTCGGCTCATCATGAAAATAGACTTTCGTTTTTCATGTATTGACAATTTCTTCAATATATGATAGAATATTATGAGTTTTTATATTAAACATTCAAAGCTATTAAAATCAGACAAGGAGAACAAAGATGGGCGAGGTACAGAATTTATCTCTTTCCGAGCAGGAACAGGTTCGCCGCCAGAAGCTTGAAAAGCTGGCGTCGGAAGGAAAGAACCCGTATGTTAAAACACAGTTTAACGTCACTGCTCATTCAACCGATATTTTAAATAATTTCGAAGGTACCGAGGGTAAGGAATTTTCGATCGCGGGCAGACTTATGTCCCGCCGTATAATGGGTAAGGCATCCTTTATCCATGTTGCAGACCGCGAGGGCGAGCTTCAGGTCTATGTAAAACGCGACGATGTAGGTGAGGAAGAATATGCTTCCTTTAAAAAGGACTACGATATCGGCGATATTGTCGGAGTTACCGGATTTGTTTTCAAGACCGGAATGGGTGAGATCTCGATCCATGCAAAGAAGATCGAAATACTTTCAAAGGCACTGCGCCCGCTTCCCGAAAAATACAACGGTCTTAAAGATATCGACGCAAAATACCGTCACCGCGAGATCGATCTTATCATGAATCCCGATGTACGCAAGACCTTCATAATGAGAAGCAAAATAATCAACTTCCTGCGCAACTATCTCAATGAGAGAGGCTATCTTGAGGTTGACACTCCTATTCTTCAGACGCTTGAGATCGGCGCATCTGCGCGCCCGTTCGTCACGCATCACAACGCGCTTGACATTGATATGTTCCTGCGCATAGAGACCGAGCTTTATCTTAAGCGTCTTATTGTCGGCGGCTTTGAGAGAGTTTATGAGGTCGGAAGAATCTTCAGAAACGAGGGCATGGATCCCAAGCACAACCCCGAGTTCACATCCGTTGAAATGTATCAGGCTTACGCCAACTACACCGATATGATGGATCTTATCGAGGGTATGTACAGTCAGATGACGCTTGAAATCTGCGGCAAGCCCGTAATTCCGTACGGCGAAAACGAGATCGATATGGTATCCCCCTGGAAGCGTTACACCATGGTCGAAGCCGTTAAGATGTACTCCGGCGAAGACTACAACACATGGGAGGACGATACCGCCGCACGCGCGGTAGCCACAAAGCATGGTCTTGAGCTTGAAAAGGGCGACAAGGCGACAAAGGGCGATGTTCTCGCCGAGCTGTTTGACGAATTCGTTGAGGACAAGCTCATCCAGCCGACCTTCATTTACGAATATCCTGTTGAGGTTTCGCCGCTTGCAAAGCGCGATCCCGAAAAGCCGCTTTTCACACAGCGTTTCGAATATTATATAAACGGTATGGAAATGGGCAATGCCTTCTCCGAACTCAACGATCCGATCGATCAGAGAGAGCGCTTTGAGGCACAGCTCCGCCAGAGAGCTGCCGAAGGCATAAAGGCAAGCATCGACGAGGACTTCCTGCTTGCGCTTGAACAAGGTATGCCGCCCACAGGCGGTCTCGGACTCGGTGTTGACCGCTTGTGTATGCTTCTCACAAACAATACAAGCATACGCGATGTTATTCTCTTCCCGACAATGAAACCCTTGAATGGTGTAAAGGACGAAAATGGTGTAAACAAAA
>ERZ824600.3268-NODE-3268-length-15736-cov-10.247306_pt1 | contig 15736 bp, 16 predicted proteins | sample MGYA00519933_ERZ824600 | MGnify/ENA primary metagenome ERZ824600 (study PRJEB31778, sample SAMEA3449178) | human gut metagenome | biome: human gut; feature: human-associated habitat; material: faeces | place: United Kingdom | collected 2010/2012 ... | reverse complement strand
TCATGGCGGTCACGCCCTTGCCGCCGCGGTGCTGGGCGGAGTAGGTGTCGCTGGGCAGGCGCTTGACATAGCCCGCATGCGTCAGCGTCATGACGCAGGTGTGCTTCTCGACCAGATCCTCGTCAATGATCTCGTTTGCGACCTCCTCGATGCGCGTCCGGCGCTCATCGCCGTACTTGTCGCGGATGGCGGTGATTTCCTCCTTGACGATGTTGCGGATCTTCTCCCGGTCGCCGAGAATCACGCGGTACTCGCCGATTGCCTGGTACAGCGCCGTCAGTCTGTCCTCTATCTTCTTGCGCTCCAGACCGGACAGGCGTCCCAGCGTCAGCGAGACGATTGCCTGCGCCTGCTCCTCGGACAGTCCGGGGTTCTCCTCGGCGGCGAAGGCAGTCAGATTCAGGGACGGGTCGCCGGTCAGGTGGGGACCGTCGAACCGCTTCATCAGGTTCACCTTGGCTGTCGGGGTATCCGGCGACGACCGGATGATGGAGATGACCTCATCCAGGTTATCCAGCGCCAGCTTATAGCCCTCGAAGATATGCGCCTCCCGGAGTGCGGCGGCAAGGTCGAACTCAACGCGCCGCCGTATGACGCTTTCCTGATGCACGATATAATGATCCAGGATCTGCGCCAGATTCAGCACCTTCGGCTCGTTGTTGACGATCGCCAGCATATTGATGGCAAAGGTGGTCTGGAGCTGGGTCTGGGCGAACAGACGGTTCAGCACTACCTGGGGATTGGCATCGCGCTTGAGCTCGATCACGATACGCATACCGTTGCGGTCGGACTCGTCCCGGATGTCGGAGATACCCTCCAGCCGCTTGTCCTCTACCTGGTCGGCAATGGCCTTGATGAGCATCCGCTTGTTCACCTGATAGGGCAGCTCCGTGATGATGATGCGGGTGCGGCCGTTGTTGAACTCCTCAAACTCATGCCGGGCACGGACCATGAGCCTGCCCCGGCCGGTGGCGTAGGCGGCGCGGATTCCGCTGCGGCCCATGATGATGCCGCGGGTAGGGAAGTCGGGTCCCTTCACATGCTCCATCAGGTCGCTGAGGGTGGCGTCCGGGTCGTCCAGCACGCAGATGCACGCGCCGATGACCTCCCGCAGGTTGTGGGGCGGGATGTTGGTGGCCATGCCCACGGCGATACCGCTGGAGCCGTTCACCAGCAGGTTGGGAAACCGGCAGGGCAGCACACGGGGCTCCTTGCGGCTCTCATCGAAGTTGGAGTCCCAGTCCACCGTGTCCTTTTCGATGTCGCGGAGCATCTCGTTGGATATCTTGCTGAGACGGGCTTCGGTGTATCGGTAGGCGGCCGGGGGGTCGCCATCCACGGAGCCGAAGTTGCCGTGGCCGTCCACCAGCATATAGCGCATGGAGAAATCCTGCGCCAGACGCACCAGCGCGTCGTACACGGAGGCGTCACCGTGGGGGTGATACCGGCCCAGCACATCGCCCACGCAGGTGGCGGATTTCTTGAAGGGCTTGTCGCTGGTCAGGTTATCCTCGTACATGGCGTACAGGATACGCCGGTGTACGGGCTTCAGGCCGTCCCGCACATCGGGCAGGGCGCGGCCTACGATAACGGACATGGCGTATTCGATATAGGAGTTCTCCATCTCCGGCACCAGCGGAGACTCTACGATATGCTGGTCGGGAAAGCGTATTTCTTCCGGGTCGTATTGGGGCTTTTTGCTCATACTGACACGACCTCCTTAATAATCCAGATTTACCGCGTACTTGGCGCGCTGCTCGATAAACTCCTTACGCGGCTCCACCTTCTCGCCCATGAGGACGGTAAACGTGGCGTCCGCCTTCACCGCGTCGTCCAGCGTAATGCGCCGCAGCGTCCGGGTGTTGGGATCCATAGTCGTCTCCCACAGCTCATGGGCATCCATCTCGCCCAGACCCTTAAACCGGCTGATGCCGATTTTCACGTTGGGGTCGCCGTTCCGCATCTCGTTGGACACCCGGTCACGCTCCTCGTCGGAGTACGCCACCCGCTGCTGCTTGCCGCGGGTCAGCTTGTAAAGCGGCGGCACGGCGGAATAGACGTAGCCCTCCTCGATGAGGGGCCGCATATACCGGAAGAAGAAGGTCAGCAGCAGGGTGCGGATATGGGCGCCGTCCACATCGGCATCGGCCATGATGATGATCTTGTGATAGCGCAGCTTGTTCTCGTCGAACTCCTCGCCGATACCGGCGCCCAGGGCGATGATGACGGGCTGGAGCTTGTCGTTGCCGTAGACCTTGTCCACCCGGGCCTTCTCCACGTTGAGCATCTTGCCCCACAGCGGCAGGATGGCCTGGAACCGGCTGTCCCGTCCCGCCGTGGCGGAGCCGCCTGCGGAGTCGCCCTCCACGATGTACAGCTCTGTCAGCTCGGGGTTGTTCTCGTTGCAGTCCCGCAGCTTGTCCGGCATGGCCGCGCCGCCCAGCACCGTCTTGCGGCGGATGGACTCCCGCGCCTTGCGGGCCGCCTCCCTTGCGCGGTTGGCGGTCATGGCCTTATCCAGAATGGTGCGGGCCACCACGGGATGCTCCTCCAGATACACCGCCAGCTGGTCGTTGACGATGCTGTCCACCAGCGTGCGGATGTGGGCGTTGCCCAGCTTGGCCTTGGTCTGGCCCTCGAACTGAGCCTCCGTCAGCTTCACGGAGATGACGGCGGTGATGCCCTCGCGCACGTCCTCGCCGGAGACCTTGTCTCCCTCCTTGATCATGCCGTATTTCAGGCCGTAGGCATTCAGTACGCGGGTCAGGGCCGCCTTGAAGCCCGTCTCGTGCATGCCGCCTTCCGGCGTATGGATATCGTTGGCGAAGGACACCAGCGTCTCGTTGTAGCCGTCGTTATACTGGATGGCGATCTCCGCCGTGCTGTCGCCCTTGGCGCCGGAGAGATAGATGACCTTCTCATGGAGCGGGGTCTTGTTCCGGTTGATGTAGGTAACGAACTCCCGGATGCCGCCCTCATAGCACATGGCCTCGGACTTCTCTCTGCCCGGCCGGGCGTCGCTGATAGTGATCCGCAGACCAGCGTTCAGGAACGCCTGCTCCCGCATACGGGTGTGCAGCGTCTCGTAGTCATACTCCAACGTGTCGAACATCTCCGGGTCCGGCTTAAAGGTCACGGTGGTACCGGTATGGTCCGTCTCACCGATGATCTTCATCTCCTGGGTGATATTTCCCCGGGAGAATTTCATCTCATAGATTTTGCCGTCCTTGTGTACCTGCACCGTCAGCCACTCGCTCAGAGCGTTCACCACGGACGCGCCCACGCCGTGCAGGCCGCCGGAAACCTTATAGCCTCCGCCGCCGAACTTGCCGCCGGCGTGCAGCACGGTGAACACCACCTCCAGGGCGGGCCGGCCCGTCTGGGCCTGAATATCCACGGGAATACCACGGCCGTTATCGGTGACGGTGATGGTGTCACCCTCGTTGATGGTCACGGTAATGTCCGTGCAGTAGCCGGCCAGCGCCTCGTCGATGGCGTTGTCCACGATCTCATATACCAGGTGGTGCAGACCGCTGGCGCTGGTAGAACCGATATACATACCCGGCCGCTTCCGCACAGCCTCAAGCCCCTCCAGTACCTGTATTTCTGATGCGTTATATTCCGTATCCACCACGGTCTTTTCCAGTTCTGCCATGTACTACTCTCCTTTTCCTTGGACCCGCTTGCCCAGCGTCCGGGAATTGATCTGCGACAGATACACGATCTGCCGGTGATAGGGATGATCACACACCACGAAGGACCGCGGTATGTCCTCGCAGGCACTCTGTACCACGCCCTCCTGCTCAGCTCCCTGTAAAAACTCTCTCGTTTTTTTTGAGGTAGAGGTGTTATCCAGGTCAAAGATACCGATGACCCGCCGGTCCTCTACCATCACGTTCATACCGATGTGCAGATACGCCATCACAGTACCTCCCCGCCCCGCACATGGAACACCCTGCCGCTGAGCAGCGTGTCCAGCCGGTCGTTTTCGCAGCAGGTGATAAACACCTGTCCGCCGCTGATGCGATTCAGTACGTATTCCTGCCGCCGGGGGTCCAACTCGCTGAGCACATCGTCCAACAGCATTACCGGATACTCCCCCATGGCGTTTTTGTGTATCTCGCGCTCCGCCAGCTTCAGGCTCAGTGCCGCCGTCCGTACCTGCCCCTGCGAGCAGAACTGCCGCGCGCTGCGCCCGTTGACCAGCACCTCGATATCGTCCTTGTGGGCGCCGGAGAGACACAGCTTCGACGCACGCTCCGCCGCCTGATGGCTCTCCATATGTGCCGCCAGCGCCGCGTAGATATCCGCCTGACTGCCCAGCGGGTCGGCGACGGTCCTGACGGTCTGGTACGTCAGGGTCAGTTCCTCCCTCTCGCCGCTGCACTCATAGTGTGCCTGCCGGGCATATTCCGCCAGCGCCGCACAGAACCGCGCCCGATAGCCTACCAGCACTGCGCCGCTGCGGCACAGGCCTTCGTTGAATTCCGGCAGCAGGTCCAAAAGCTCCGGCTTGTCCTCGCTGTCCCGCAGGATGCGGGTCTTGTGCTCATACAGCCGGCTGTACTGGCTCAGCGCCTCGGCGTACCGCGGCCGCAGCTGGCACAGCGACAGGTCCATGAACCGCCGCCGTTCCGCCGCACCGGCCCGGATCAAAAACAGATCCTCCGGCGCAAAAAATACGGTATGCAGCACGTCGGACAGGGCGGCGCTGTTTTTGGCGGGCACACCGTTAACGGTCATTTTCCGCCGCTTTCCGCGGGAAAGCCGTATGTCCGTCACAAATTTCCGCTGCCGGGAAAAGATATTTCCCAACAGCGCGGCCTCCTGCATATCAAAGCCGATCAGCTCCTTGTCTCCGTGGGCGCGGGGACTTTTTCCACAGCTAAGATATACGATGGCCTCCAGCAGATTTGTTTTTCCTTGGGCGTTCTCTCCGTAAATAACGTTGCAGCTGGGGTCGAACGTCAGCGCCTGCGTGCCGTAGTTCCGCCAGCCCTGCAGGTGCAGGGCGTCAACTCTCATATGTCACCGTCAGCGTCTGCCCGTTGAAGGCCACCACGTCGCCGGGTCGGATCTTCTTGCCACGCATGGTGCACACCTCGCCATTGACCGTCACGTCACCCTCCTGGATGACGAGTTTGGCCTCGCCGCCGGTCTCTACCGCCGCGGCAAACTTCAGCAGATCCTGCAATTTGATATATTCCGTTGTGATGGTGATAGTCTCCATAATAATGAACCTCGTTCATAGATATCATATGCCGTTTTTTTTCAATAAAAAGCGCGCACACAGTTCGATAAAGGTGCAGCTCCTGCGTTCTGCCGATGGCAAACCAACGACGGCGTACCGGGTGTATGTCGAGGAGGTGTAACGATGGCAGGGCACAAGAGATGTGCCTTTATTGTGCCTTCAGACGCACCGGCAGCACCATATAAAGAAAGTTGTCACCGTCGTCCACGGGCGTGATAATACAGGGCGAAATACCGGTGTTCAGCTGCATTTTCACCGTGTCCGCCGGGGCATAGCGCAGGGCGTCCATGAGATAGCGGTTGTTGAAGCCGATCTCCAGCTCCTGTCCGTCGCCGCGGACGGGGCAGATATCCCGGGCTTCGCCGTTTCCGGTCCGGGCGGACATATACACCCGGTCCTGGCTGAACAGGCAGCGTACCGGACTTTTCAGCTTCTCGCTGATGACCACGCTGACGCGGTCCAGGCTTTCGATCATCGTCTTGTTGTCCACCTCGATGCAGATGGGGTTGGTGGTAGGTATGGCATTCTTGTAGTCCAGGAATTCACCCTCCAACCGGCGGCATATCAGCTGGGTAGCCCCGGCCTCGAACATCAGATGGCGCTTGCCCTGGGTCACCGTCACCATGTCGTCGGTGTCGGCGCATATTTTCTCCACTTCGTTCAGGGCGGCGCCGGGGGCCACGAACTTGAAGGCCCCGCCGTCGATGTGCTCCAGCGGCTCGCGGCGCAGCGCCAGACGGAAGCCGTCCACCGCCACCATGGTCAGTCCCTTGTCGCTGATCTCAAACAGGGCGCCGGTGTGGATGGGACGGGCCTCGTTGACGGAAACAGCAAAGCTGGTCTGGTTGATCATAGCCTTCAGCGTCCGCTGCTCCAGTGTGACGGAGAACTGGTCGTCCACCTCCGGCAGCTCCGGATAGTCGTCGGCGCTGAGGCCGGGAAGCTCGAAGCTGGCATCGCCGCAGTTCAGCTTCACGTTGAGCTTGTCGTCTGCCTCAAAGGTCACCATATCATCCGGCAGGCGGCGGATCATCTCGCCGAACAGTCTGGCGTTCAGCACGATGTGCCCTGCCTCGGACACTGCGGCCTCTACCGTGGTGCGTATGCCGGTCTGCATATTATAGCCGGACAGCCGCAGTCCCTCGCCGCACTCCAGCAGGATACCCTCCAGCGCCGGGATGGAACTTTTAGCCGCCACCGCCCGGGACACCGCGGCCACCGCCTGTTGTACCAGTGCCTTTTCACAGGAAAATCTCACCATATCCGTCGTTCCTCGCTTTCCGAAAGTCATTGCCGCCTGCGCTGTCTGAAAGATCAGCCCTATGCAAAAAAGCGGTTCTATTTTTCTAAATCAAATCATAAACTAATCTTTTATTTCAGTAGTCTTATTAGTAGGGAAATTTTATGTGGACATCCATGTTTATCCCGCGCTGTTATCGGCTTTTTTATAGACATACCGTTATGGAAAATACGCCGGGTTTCCCACAGCTTCATGTGTGATGTGGATGTTACACAGATTTTCCACGTGGATTACACAGGAAATGGGGAAAACCCTCCCCTTTCGCTCTGTCTCGCCAGCACCTGCGATTTCTCACTTTTTGCTGTTGATGTTGGTGGTGATCTCCTTCACCTTTTCAGCAAAGGCGGGGTCGGAGCGCATCGTGCTCTCCACCTTGTCCAAAGAGTGAAGAATAGTGGAGTGGTCCCTGTCGCCGAACTCCTTGCCGATGTCGTTCAGGCTCATGGAGGTCATACGGCGGATGAGATACATGGCGATCTGCCGCGCGGCCACCACATCGCGGCTGCGGCTTTGTCCCCGCAGCGTCTCCTCGTCCACATGGAAGTAGCTGCATATGTATCCCACGATAATGGCAGGGGTGGGGGCAAAGTCGTTGCTCTTCTTCAGCATATCACGGATGGCCCGGCTGACGGTCTCTTCGTTGACCTGGTCGTCCAGCAGATCCCGATAGGCCAGTATCTTGTTCAGCGTGCCCTCGATCTGCCGCACGTTGGAGGTGATGTTCTCCGCGATGTAGTCCGTCACCTCGTTGGGCAGCTTCACGCCCAGCATGGCAGCCTTATTCTGCACGATAGCGAACCGTGTTTCAAAGTCCGGCGGCGCCACATCCACCATCAGGCCCCACTCAAACCGGGTCCGCAGGCGGTCCTCCAGCTGGGTGATCTCTTTTGGGGGACGGTCCGATGTCAGCACGATCTGCCGGCCGGACTCATACAGGGTGTTGAAGGTGTGAAAGAACTCCTCCTGGGTCTGTATCTTGCCGGCGATGAATTGGATATCGTCCATCAGCAGGATATCCGTCTGCCGGTACTTTTCCCGGAACTCCGCATTGCGGTTTTCCCGGATGGAGGCGATCAGCTCATTGGTGAAGTCGTCGCCCTTCACATAGACGATCCGTGCCTCTGGCCGCTTTTTACGCAGGGCGTTGGCGATAGCGTACAGCAGGTGCGTCTTGCCCAGTCCGCTGTCACCGTAGATAAACAGCGGATTGTAGTTCTCTCCGGGCTTCTCGGTCACCGCCTTAGCGGCGGCAAAGGCCAGCTTGTTCTGGGGTCCCACCACATACGTCTCAAAGGTGAAGGCCTCCGACTCTGACAGATCGCCCGGCCTGTCCGGCGCCACACCGTGGTAAGCCGCCAGCTGCTGATCGTCCAGAATTTTTACCTCCAGGTCCGTGGAGAACAGGTCCCGCAGCGCCGCCTTGATGTGTGGCAGGAACCGGGCCTCGATGGTGCTTTTTTTAAAGGTATTGCTGCAATGGAGCACGAAGGCCGAGTCCTCCATCGTCACCACCGTTACCTCGTCGAACCAGGTGTTGATGGTGGTCTCGGACAGCTCATGGCTCAGCCGTTTGAGTACGCTGTCCCACAGGTCTTTCATGGAATTCAAGCAAAAGATCCCCTTTCGGCGGAGGCTGTCTGTTTTTCTCCGCGGTAAAATGGCGGGGGGTGTACCGCCGCAAAATATCCCACTACATTATAGCAGAAAACACGCCGGAAGTCTACACCTATTCTAAATATAAACTGTCGGCTTTTTCCCTGTTTTTCCCGCAAAAACGGGCGCTTGTGGGTAAATTTTTGTTGACAGTGCCCCCCTGTATCTGTATAATATACTCCGCGTGGTTGCACGCAGATGTGCAACAGGCGTGGAAATGTTTACTGCGGCGGTGAATATCTCACTGCTGTCGAGTAAGCGCGGGGCCTTGTTGTCCCGCCGGATAATCTTAAAAATGGAGGTGTCATGCAATGTTCCGTACCTATCAGCCCAAGAAGCGTCAGCGCTCCAAGGAGCACGGCTTCCGCAAGAGAATGGCCACCCGCAACGGCCGCAAGGTTCTGGCCCGTCGTCGTGCCAAGGGTCGTGCCCGTCTGACCCATTGAGGTCACGGAAGGTGCATCGCACATACAGATAAGCCCTGAGGGACGGAGGATCGAGATCCCCGTCCCTATCGGTGTATCTGGCGAGGCAAAACCAGTATAGCGAGGGAACTATGGACGCAAGAGTAACGGTGAAGCAAAACAGCGACTTCCGCCGCATTTACCGCAGGGGCCGGTCCGCCGTCTCCGGCGGCGTGGTGGTCTACTGCCTGAAGAACAGACAGGGCATGAGCCGCCTGGGCGTCACCGTCTCCACCAAGCTGGGCCACGCCGTGGTCCGCAACCGTGTCCGCCGCCGGTTTCGTGAGCTCTATCGCCTGCACAGGGCCGATATGCTCCCCGGCTGGGATATTATCATGGTGGGCCGTGTCCGTGCCGCCGAGCTGCCCTATCACAAGCTGGAAAAGCAATACCTCCGCTGCCTTGCAGAGCTGGGATTGCTGCGGGAGGATGTATGAAAAGACTTCTTCTCTCCGCCATCCGCTTTTATCGCCGGGCCGTCTCGCCCCTGTTCCCGCCCCGCTGCCGCTATATCCCCACCTGCTCGCAGTACGCCCTTGAGGCGGTCGAGAAATACGGTGCGGCCAAGGGCGGCTGGCTGGCCTTCAAGCGGCTTATGCGGTGCCATCCCTTCCACCATCACAAGGGCGGCTGGTATGATCCGGTGCCCTGAACCAACCCCCTCAAAAAACTACGGAGGAATAAAAGCCTATGTTCGCACAACTCGGCTACTACATCTGTGTGCCGTTCGCGTGGCTCACCCGCCTGTTCTATACCTGGACGGGCTCTTACGGCGTCGCTCTGATCCTCTTCACCCTGATCGTCAAGCTGGTGCTGCTTCCCTTCCAGCTCAAGAGCAAGAAGAGTATGCTCCGCATGGGCCGCATGAACAGCAAGGTACAGGAGATCCAGAAGAAATACGCCAACAACAAGGAGAGGCAGCAGCAGGAGATCGCGGACCTCTATGCCCGCGAGGGCGTCAACCCCATGTCCGGGTGCCTGTGGTCCTTCCTGCCCTACCCCATCCTGATCGCCCTGTACTACATCATCCGCACACCTCTGCGCTACTTCATGTCCCTGTCTAATGAGGTCATCGCCAAGATCACCGAGCTGGCGGTGTCCCTGGGGTATGTGTCCGGCGCCAGTGGTCAGGCCTCTGCTTATGACCAGATCTATCTGGCCAAGTTCATCCACGATAACTGGTCCAGCTTCGAGGGTAAATTCGACGGTCTTATCGACCTGAACTACACCTTCCTCAGCATGGACCTGTCCGCCGTGCCCAAGGATCTGTTCAGCCAGTTCCCCTCCGGCGGCTGGCCTGTCATCGGTATCATGCTCATGCCGCTGATCTCCGCCGCGCTGCAGTTCCTGATGACCCGCATCTCCATGAAGACCAACGGCAACAGCAACATGAACGGCTCCTCCAAGGCGATGCTCTATATGTTGCCCCTGATGACGGTGTGGATGGGTTATATCCTCCCCGCCGCCCTGTGCGTCTACTGGATCGCCAACGCCGCCTTCTCCTGCATTCAGGAGCAGGTGCTGAACAAGCACTTCTCTAAGGTGCTGGACCGCGAGGAGACCGACAAGGAGCGCCAGAAGCGCGAGGCCCGCTACGCTAAAATGCAGGCTGCCCGTGAGAATTACAACCGTCAGCTGGAGCAGCAGGCCCAGTCCAAGGGAGGCAAGAAGCCCCAGCCCCAGCCCAAAAAGAAAAAGACCGGCGAGAGCACCACGGAAGCCGGCAAGGTGGGCAATCGTCCCTACGCACGGGGCCGCGCCTACCGCGAGGAACACTACGACGAATAAGGAGTTTTGTCTATGAGTTATATCGACGTAACGGGCAAGACTGAGGACGAGGCGCTGCGTAAAGGCCTTGAGCAGCTGGGCATGGACCGCGATGACGTGTCTGTCTCCATTCTGGAGCGTGCCAAGACCGGCTTCCTGGGCATCGGCGCCACCCCCGCCCGTATCCGTATCACCTATGGTCCCGAGGAGGCAGACGTTGCCGCCCCCGCCGAGGTGAAGATCATCCCCGAGACCCCTGCCGCCCCCAAAGCGGAGCCCAAGCCCGCCATCCCCGCTAAGCCGGCGGCGCCAAAGGCTGACAAGCCCCGTCAGGACCGTCAGAGCCGTCCCGACCGCAGCGACCGTCCCCGTCCCGAGAAGAAGGAGCGTCCTGCCCCTGTGGCCCCGGCCATCGATCTGCCCGAGTGTGACGACGATAACGCCAAGCGTATCATCGCCTTCGTCTCCGGTCTGCTCCAGCATATGGACAGCGCCGCCGAGGTCAAGGTCTACGAGGTGGAGAAGGGCCGCTACAAGGTCATTCTGGTGGGCGAGCGTCTGGGTCAGCTGATCGGCCATCGCGGCGAGACGCTGGATGCCATCCAGCAGCTGACCAATTATGCCATCAACACCGGCAGCGACAGCAAGCGTGTCCGCGTCCAGATGGATGCCGAGAACTACCGTGCCCGCCGTGAGCAGAGTCTGGAGAGCCTGGCCCGCAAGGTGGCGACCAAGGTACAGAAGTACCGCCGCAGTGTGACCCTGGAGCCCATGAACGCCTACGAGCGCCATGTGATCCACGCCGCCCTGCAGGATGTCCCCGGTGTCACCACTTACTCCGTGGGCACTGAGCCAAACCGCCGCGTGGTGGTCTCCTATGACCGCGCCCAGGCCCGATAACAGCAAAAAAAGAAAGCCCGAAAGGGCTTTCTTTTTTTGCGTTTATACGCCTGTTCCGTCAAAAGCCGGCGTGTAGGCCTCCTCGGCGGAGGTCCGTTCCTGCACGAAGCCGTCCTCAATGCCGCAGTTCCGCATATAGGTCACTGCCGCCCGGTACTCCGCCGCCGTCACCCGCCGCGCCAGCCGGCCCATCATGCCAGTCGGCGGCGTATACTGGCTCATCAGCGATACCACCACGTCACCGGGCGCGAAGGTCTCCGCGATCCAGTCCAGCACTTGCCGAGTGTTGTCCAGATATCCCGGCAGTACCAGGTGCCGCAGGATCACACCCTGTTTCATCAGTCCGTTCTCGTCGTACACCGGCCGTCCCACCTGGCGAAACATCTCCCGTATGGCTTCGCAGGCCGTGGGAAAGTAGTCCTCCGCCCCGGAGAGTGCCTTAGCCAGCGCGCCGTCGGCATATTTCAGGTCCGGTAGATATATGTCTACCTTTCCTTCCAGCTGCCGCAGCGTATCGACCTTTTCATACCCACCGCAGTTGTACACCACCGGTACCGGAAGCTTTGGCTCCAGGGCCGGCAGTATCCACGGCAGAAAGTGTGTGGGCGTCACCAGCTCGATGTTGTGGGCGCCCCGGGAGATCAGCTCGTCGAATATCTCCCGCAACCGCGCCGTGGAGATATCCTTTCCCTGACCACCGGCGGAAATGCTGCCATTCTGACAGTAGCAGCACCGCAGGGTACAGCCGGAGAAAAACACCGTTCCTGCGCCATTTGTGCCGGAGATGGGCGGCTCCTCCCACCGGTGCAGCATGGCCCGTGCCACCCGCAGTCCGGCGGGCATACCGCAGAATCCGCTGCCGTGCTCCGCAGTGCGCTCTGCCCCGCAGTTACGGGGACATAAGGTGCAGATCATACCTTGTGGATGTCAAAATCCGGGCCCAGGTCGCCAGCCATCCAGTGGCGGCGACACAGACCAATATACTTGTCGTTGGCACCCAGCACCACCTGTGCGCCCTCCTTTACCACATGGCCGTTTTCGTCGAAACGGGCGTTAAAGGCCGCTTTTTTGCCGCACCAGCAGATAGTTTTGACCTCCTCCAGCTTGTCCGCCAGCACCAGCAGATGGTAGCTGCCGGGGAACAGATCGCCCTTGAAGTCGGCGCGGAGACCGTAGCAGATGACGGGGATGCTGCAGTCATCGACGAGGTGGACGAGGTAATAGACCTCATCTTTTGTCAGAAACTGGGCTTCGTCGATGATAATACAGGCATAGGTCTGCAGTTCTGTTTCCGACATTTCGCGCATCTCATCGAAGTAGATGCAGGGGTGTTTCAGGCCGATGCGGGAATAGACCATGTGGTCGCCGTCGCGGGTGTCCAGACGGGGCTTTACCAGCAGTGTCTCCTGGCCGCGCTCCTCGTAGTTGAACCGCGCCATCAGCGCGTTGGCCGTTTTGCTGGAGCCCATGGCGCCAAACTTAAAATACAACTGTGCCATCCCTGTTTCTCCTTTATTTGCATACGATTTTATTTATTTTCCAACTTTTTGAAGGCGATGGGCATGGGGTAAAGGTCCCGGTCATCAGATGCCCAGACCCAGTCCGGAGGGCCGTCGCCAGCGACGGTTAAGCGAAATACCGTCATATTCCAGCGGAGATGGGTAAAGATATGCCTGTCCGAAAAGCGCTTCTCCCAGGAAAGCGGCGTGAGTCCCCAGTCCAGAAGCTGTTGTGCCGCAAGGGCTTCCGTCAGCATCCCCTCGGTGTTGGGAAACTCCCACAGGCCGGAGAGCAGGCCCGTTTCCGGGCGGCGGCGCAGGGCTGTGCGGCCATCGGGGGTGGTCAGCAGAAAGACCGTCAGGTCCTTTTCCGGCTTGGCGGTATTTTTTTCCCGCACCGGCAGCCGGGACTGAAGCCCCGCAGCCTTTGCGGCACAAAGGCTTGCGGCGGGACAGCTTTCGCAGTTGGGATTTTTTGGCAAGCAGACTGCGGCACCCAGGTCCATCATGGCCTGGTTAAAATCGCCGGGGCGGTCGGTGGGCATGACGGCCGCCAGCGCATCGCGGACGTGCTGGCGTGTCCGCGGGTCAAGGACGTTATCGTCGCAGGCGGTCAGCCGCGCCGCGATACGCAGTACGTTGCCGTCAACGGCAGGAACGGCTTTATTAAAGGCGATGGAGAGTATCGCGCCCGCCGTATAGTCGCCGATGCCGGGAAGCTGTATCAAATCGCTGTACGTGTCGGGGAGACAGCCGCCGTATTGGTCCACCATGACACGGGCGGAGCGCTGCAGGCTGCGGGCGCGGCTGTAATAGCCCAGGCCCTGCCACAGGGAGAGCAAACGGTCTTCCGCTAATTCCGCCAGGGCGGGCACGTCCGGCGCGGCGGCCATAAACCGCTCAAAATAGGGAAGCACCGCCTGTACCCGCGTCTGCTGGAGCATGATCTCCGACACCCAGGTGCGGTAAGGCGTGACGATATCTCGCCAAGGGAGAGAACGCTTTTCCCGGTCGTACCAGGGCAGCAGGACTGCCGGCAGAGAGGCCAGCGGGACCGGTATTTTTTGGGAGCTTTGGTTGCTGTTTTTGTTACTCTTGTTTGCCATTTATTTTCAAATGCTGTTGTCTGATCGTTACTTTTTGTTGCTCTGTGGTAAAGGTATATTAAAGCGGGAGGCGTAGTGGCAGCGGCGGCAGAGGGCCTCGGCGGGCTCACGGCAGTCAAAGCCGCGGCGGATGCGCTGGGCCCGGGGCGTGTTGAGAATGTAGTCCAGGCTCTGGTGGAAAATGTTGCCCAGGGCCAGCTGGCCCTCGCTGTCCAGACAGCAGGGTATCACGGTGCCGTCGCACAGCACGCCCAGCTGGCGGCGCAGGCCGTAGCAGTACTGGGTGTCGTCGGGGCAGTCGTTGTTCTCGTCGCCGGGCCAGTAGAAGTGCTCGTCCTTCTGTATGTAGATGCGGGGGGCCAGGCGGCGGTTGTGGAGCATATCCTCGGGGAGGTGGGCGGTATTCTGCCCGGTGAGCTCGCCCAGGATGCGCTCGATCTCCGGGTTCAGGGCCTGGGGCATGCCGCTGTTCCACAGGCGCAGGGTGCAGTTGACCCCGGCGGCGGCCAGCTTCTGGCAGCTGCGGAGACAGCCGGTGACGTAGTCCTCCAGGGGCACGTTCAGGTGGTTGCCCTCGAAGGAATGGAGAGAGACGGCTACCTTATGCAGGGCGGGGCAGGCAAGCAGGATATCCAACTTTTTGGGCAGGAGCGTGCCGTTGGTGGTGATGCAGACACGGAAGTCCAGCTGGGCGCAGGTATCCAAAATTTTCCCCAGCTCCGGGTGGAGCAGCGGCTCGCCCATAACGTGGAGGTAGATATACTGCGTGACAGCACGCAGCTTTTTGGCCGCCACCGCAAAGTCGTCGGTACGCATGGCCATCAGCGGCCGGTGGTGGCCGGCGCAGAAGTCGCAGTGGAGGTTGCAGAGGTTGGTGATCTCCACATAGGCGCGCTGGATGTTCATGGCAGAGCCCCCTTGTCCTTATCGTGTCGGGCAGGTGTGCCTGCCCGCACTGTGCTATGGCAACATTGTATCACATCGCGGGGCATTTGAATAGGGAAAGTTTGCCGGGACGGCTGGGGGGCGCGTATAAAATGTTTGGTACGTTTGGGATGATGAAAACCATGTATTTTTGAGAAAAATACCATGTTTTTATCATATAATAGTTGCAATTTCTTATAGAATGTGGTACGGTATACGCAGAACGAAGCCACGCCCGCGAGGCGAATAAAACGGAACATCAGGAGGTACGTCCATGAAATACCCGAAGACCGGCAGTGAGGTCTATGTGAGCCTGAACCTGTCCAACACCATGCTCACCGGCATCGGCAAGGGCACCATTACCCGGGAGGAGGTCTCCGCCAGCTATCTGAAGCGGCTGTTTGCCGAGCACGGCGTCATCGTGTCCGCCAAGCCGGAGCAGCGCCGTCTGCTGGAGATCGTCAACGAGCGCTGCGATCTGGAGCTGGAGATCCCCGAGCAGCTGAAGCTGTTTCAGCTGTCCGAGGAGCACCGCCGGCTGGTGGTGATCGAGGTCACCGGTCTGCGCCGGAAGAACGGCTCCCTGCTGCCGGAGTACACGGAGGAGGAGTTCAACGAGGCCACGTTTGCGTTCGTGAAGTACTACGTGCAGGGCACCCACTACGACACGCTGGTGGAGGAGAACAAGAAGCTGAAATTCGAGCTGGAGCAGGAGCTGGAGTGGCGGAACCGCACGGACAACTGATGAGATACAAAAAGAGACGGCGAAGGCCGTCTCTTTTTTTGCGCCTGCGCGGGGGGCGCTGCCCCGGCGGCGAGCAGGTGTTGCGCCTGCGGGCGCAAGCTGGGGCGTTTCGTGCCCCGGCACGAGT
>ERZ824600.3264-NODE-3264-length-15755-cov-3.530637_pt1 | contig 15755 bp, 10 predicted proteins | sample MGYA00519933_ERZ824600 | MGnify/ENA primary metagenome ERZ824600 (study PRJEB31778, sample SAMEA3449178) | human gut metagenome | biome: human gut; feature: human-associated habitat; material: faeces | place: United Kingdom | collected 2010/2012 ... | reverse complement strand
CAATAAGCTTGTTAAGTCCAAGAGTTCCTGCAAGAGAGAAACATTCTGATGAAATACCTTCCATCATACAGCCGTCGCCACCCAGTACATATGTGTAGTGGTCAACAACCGGATATCCCTCTTTATTGAATACAGCAGAAAGATGTGCCTCTGCCATTGCCATACCTACTGCCATTGCCATACCCTGTCCAAGAGGACCTGTTGTAGCTTCAATTCCTACAGTATGACCATATTCAGGATGTCCTGGTGTAAGCGAATCAAGCTGTCTGAAATTCTTGATATCATCTATTGAAAGATTACCATATCCAAATAAATGTAAAAGTGAATATAACAGCATTGAACCGTGTCCGCCTGACAGGATAAATCTGTCTCTGTTTTCCCATTTTGGATTAGCTGGATTGTGGTTCATGTGTCTGCTCCATAATTCATATGCGGCAGGTGCTGCTCCAAGAGGAAGTCCCGGATGACCTGACTTAGCTTTCTGAATCGCATCCGCAGATAAAACTCTTATCGCGTTTACTGACATTTCATCAATATTATTCATATTCTCTCTCCTTAAATTAAATAATTTTTATTTTCAATCTTTAAAATCGGCATCTGTAAGGAAGAAAATATCTCCCTTTTCACCACGTTTTTTCTTAATTCCGCCAAAGAACTTTCTTGAAGCACGTTTTTCTGAATGTGCTATCGCTTTGTTGATAATCTCCTTGATATCATCAAGACGGATATTGTCTGTCACACTGTGAAGCTTATCAATCTTTAAGTACAATTCAAGAAGTGCATCATCATCAACTTCATATTGACGTTTACGTGCAAATTTTCTTGCCATTTCTACAAGTTCATTAACAGTATACTGCTTTAATATAATTCTATGGTTAAACTGCTTTGTCAAATCCGGATTGAAGTTTAACAAAACATTCATCTCAGCATCAGAATCCTCAAATATTACTATCATTCTGCCTGTATCCTGCTTAAGGCACTGTGTAATCTCTTCAATACGCTTTGGCTGGATTGAACCGGCGCCCTCTACAATAAGAGCAGTTCCTTTAAGCTTTGACATGGCTCTACTGATTCCTCTGTGATTAATACTGTCACCTGTTGTCTTTGCTATCTTTTTCTGGCGGTCCGGATAAAGATGATTGATTGCTCTTACAATTGTTCTTGCAAGGTCTGTCTTGTCAGAACTTGAATTGCCTGAAATAAGAATATTTCCGCATGATGAAGTATTAGTCTGCATTTCCTTATCCAGTGTCTCAAAATAAGTTGCAAGCTGGCTCTCAAGACCAGGCATTTCTCTGTATTTTCTGAATATCTTTGCAAGATCTCCGCTAAGTTTCTTTTCTTCATCTATTTCCTGCTCAATATCATCAACCTGAGGTTCCGGTTCTTTTACTGCTGAAGGCTTAACTTTACGTGTATTTTCTTCAGTCATAAGCTCGCCGATTGGAATCTCTTCTTCTGTTTCGTCTGTCTGCTCCATATCAAGCTCCTCACTGACAGCACTCTTTAACATTTCATCTGATATTCTTTCAATCTCTGCTGTATCAAGTGATACGACTGTATCCTTCTGGATATTTTCAGTTATCTGTTCTGCAATATCCGTTTCTTTAGTTGCTGTCTGCTCATTGGCAGCTTCTTCCTGCACATCTCCTGCCTGTTCTGCCATACTTCTCATGGCATCTACCGCTTCTTCAAGCTTCACTGTAGCTTTACCGGTTCTTATAGCAAGGTCTGTCTTTGCTGCATGGAGCATCATCTTTTCTCTTGCTTTTAATCTTGCTTCTTCCTCATTAAATTCAGAGCCGTTTGCCTTTGCAATTTCTTTCTGTTCTTCCATAAGACGCTCATATGCAGCACTCTTTTCATCCTTTTCATCAAGCATGCGTTCGAGTTCTTCTTTAGAATATTCTTTAGTATCCCTGTTGCCGTATTTCTGTTCGCGTACTGTTTCCATCCAGTCTGCCAGGCTTAACTGTCCTTCAATCTGCTCATCTTCTTCCGGCTGCACCTCATCCGTAATATTGTCTGTATTCGTCACCGGATCCGGTCTTAATGCCTGTGTATCTTCGTCAAGAATTTCACTTAAATTCTTTGCAAGCTCTGCCTGAATGTTCTGTGTGTCATAAATATTATTGACATTCGGTACGCTTACAGGCTCAATCTCCATAGCATCTTCACGCTCTTTAATATGTCTTTGTGCCTCTATTCTTTCTTCACGCAGACGTTCTTCTTCATCCTCACGGCTCATTCTGTCATAGCTGTTTTCAATCTTTTTCTTGGCATTAGCTATGAGTTCTTTCAATGATTCCGGCATCTGTCCGGGCTTGTTATCAGATACTGCCGCCGCTGCTTTTCTTGCCATTTTAAATACATCTGTATTATCCGGCTGTTCTTTGTTATCAGCATCATGTTCTTCTTTCATATCTTCGCCTGAAAGATTTTCTGCTGTATCATTATTTTCTGCTGATTCACCCTTTGGTTCATCAGTTTCTTCTATATTTATCTCTATTTCTTCTGTCTGTTCGTCACTTTCTTCTTTTACCGGCTCATCCCATGGCTCTAATGTTGCAGCCATAAGGCTTCCTGCATCAATGCTTTGCATCTGTGGCTTTGCCGGTTCTGCTTTTTTATCATCTGAAGATTCTGCTTCAGTCTCCGGTTTCCCGGCTTCTTTATCATCATCCTCTTTTAATGCCTCTTCAATATCATCCTGACGTATTCTTGCAAGTTCTTTCTGCTGTTCAAACATGATTTCTTTTGTCTTTTCATCATCATGTTTTTTAAGTTTTGCATCATCAAGAATCTTAATCTGCATTGTTGTAAGCGGTGCCCCAAGTCCCTGCTTTAATTCCATTGACTTTTCAACATATATGCCATCCTGAAATAAAAGTGCAAGTTCATCACACGCTTTAATGCACTCGTCTTTTCTTCCTGTCTTTGCATACAGACAAGCAAGCTCATACATGTATTTTTCATCAATCTCATGATTCTTATAGTCTTCAAGAATTTCAACAAGCTCGTTATCTGACGCACCTTCTGCTTTTCTTAAAATATAATAAAGAATGTATCTGCTGACATCATGCTGTGACATACGCTCATATTCTTCATATAACCCATCAGCATCATCAAACTGCTTCAGCTTTATCATAATCTCAGTAAGTTTGTATACAAGCTTTCTGCCTCCAAGATTACGGTTATATGCAAGAATAGCCATATCTCTCGCTTCCTCGTAATCTCCGACTGCTTCCTGCACGTTAATTACTGTTGCAAGTGCATTCCAGTCTTTTACCTTGTGCCAGCTCATCTCTTTTGCAATTGCAGCTGCTTCTTTATAAGATTTTTTTGCTGCAAGCTGCTTAATCTGTTCAATTTTAAGATTCATTTCATATTTATCCACAACAAGACGCCACCTTTACTAATCAATTTTTATGTATTAACACCCTGCAATCCGGGTTATTCTCTAATCGTAATTATGACATATACGCAGTATATCTACACTACATATATGTCATAAGTTTATCACAGCTATTGATTATTGTAAACTTTTTATACGAAAAACTCAAAGCTCGTCTGCTCATAATCCATTCTCGTATATTCCAGCTGGGTCGTGTTTGTCCTGCTGTAATAATCAACGACAACAGTCTGCTGTCTTCCGTCAACAAGTTTTTGTCCAAGTATATAATTAACGTCAAATCTTCCTGTAATTGCCGGTGTTGCACCTCTTGCCGGAACGATAAGCTGTACATGGTTTGTCTTTAAAAGCTTAAAAATCGGTTCCCATATATAAATATCTTTTGCGGCACCGAACGGATTATCAATAAATATTGTTTTTCCAAGAACTGCCGTTTCACTAACTGATGCGTTAACGCTTGCAATATAATTTATTACAGCTATAAGAAACTGTATATAAATTCCCTGTGACTGTCCCGTAGAGCCAACCGCCTCCTCATATCGCAGATACCTGCTCTGGTCCTTGATACGCTCACGTTTATAAAGCTGTACCCTTATTGCATTCATATCAGTTACTATTACAGAAAAAAGACGTTTCCATGTGAGCCTGTTTCTTATATATTTCAACCTTTCTTCCTGTGACGAAATGCTTTCGGACATTGCAATTGTCTCATCTATATATAATGACATCCTGCTCTTATACAGTTCTTCCTTTACATATGGAATAAACAGCCCAATCATCGATATGATTTCATCATCAAGACGTATTGTTGAAAGACCAGGAAGTCTGTCAAGTTCTGTTTTTATATTGCAGCACGTCTGTATACAACGGTTTTCAAAGTTGTCTTTTATCTGTTCCATATCTTCAATACCCTTTGAAACACGCTCTTTTTCCAATACTATGTATTCATTTGTCCTGCGAAGCCCGCTGCATAACACCTCAACATCTTTGCAATCAGACGGAATATTTATCGAAGCATTCATTTCTGCCGAAAGCTCATCTGCATCAAATTCCACAAGACGGCGGCAGAATTGTTCTTTCCTGCTCTGAAAATCTTCTCTTCTTTTTTCAATAAGCTTTACAAGCTGTGAATAATCCTTTGAGATTTTCTCATATGAATCTGTCTCAGTCTCAAGAATCTTTAAATCATATGCATTTTCATTCTGCCTGAAAACATTGGCAACTGCTTCCTCATCCGGAATATCCATACCGGCATCTGTCACAATTCTCTCAAGGTCTTTTTCACATATATAATATTTTTTTAAAGCTTTTGCCTGACCTGCTATCTCTGCTTTAATGCGTTGTGTTCTCTCATCAAGCTCTTTTATATAATTCTTATGCTGGCTGATGTAGCTCTCAGGATTTTCACACGAAAGCGGTTCATATTCACCGAATCTTTCTTTTATCTGGCTCACAGCATGTGCAATACTACCCTCAAGACGGTTCATAAGTGCATTCTGTGCATCAAATTCATCCCTGTCAGCTCTCGTTTCCTTCTCTATATCAGCAATCTGCTGTTTTATGTGAAGAAGTTCCTGTGCATCTGAAACAATCGTTTTACCTGTTTCAAAATCTGATTTTACTGTTTCAAAATCATCACCACGGTATTCAATGGCTTTTTTGCACTTTTCCATTGAAATACGGTAATGTTCCATAAGTGCTTCTTTATCTGCAACGTCAACCATCTCTTTGTCCAATATGTCTTTCAGTCCGAAAAATCTTGACTCAAGCTGCATGTATGTCATACCTGCAAATTCTTTTTCCGGTTTGTCTGATGTATCTATATCCATATCATAAAAATGGTTGTAATTTTCTTCCCAGTCTTTTTGTGCAGTCTCAATTTTTTGTTCATATACCGCAAGAGTTTTACTTACATTCTCAAGAATTTCTTTCTTATTTTCAACATCCGTCTGTGAATCTCCAAGTTTTCGTGAAAGATTATCTGCATCAAGAAGTGCCTGTCTCTGCTTTGCATATTCTCCGGCAAGCTGCTCCTTATGTTTTTTTGCAAGTTTTAAAATCTCATAACGGCTGCATTCCTCTGTATATGTCTTTTTTGCTGATTCTGCCTGTGCAGCCGCACTATCACACTGCTTTTTAAGAAGCTGTTCTTCTGCTTTCAACTTTTCATGATTTTCCCTGCTCTGCGACATATTCTCTGTGAGCCTGCGTAAATCATCTGATGCTTTTTCAAACCTTTGCATCTTATTATTTATGACATAACAATAGTCACCAAGTACAACTTTTCGGCGGTCTTCAATTTTTTCTATTTTATGATTAATATTATCAAGCTCTTCCTGTGCCGCCGCAATCTCCGACTCGGTTTTTGCATCATCTTTAAGGAAATCCATATCTTTCATTGCAAATACAACTGTATTTTTATCAATCTGGACTTTTGCATCCAGAACATTATCTTCACTCACAATCGGAACGGTATACGAATCAAGATTAAAGCTGGCAAGTGCCGCATCATTTTTTATTTTATCAAAATTATTTTTTACAATAAAACTGTATTCTACAAACGGAATACGCCTCTTTACATCTGTACGCTGTTTCTCATCAAGCTGTGCAAGCCAGTCAGCACCTTCTTTGACATCATCTTTATATCTTGTAAAAAGATATTCTTTTAACTTTGTTCTGTTCTTTGCATCTAATAAATATTGGTGTTTCTTTGCATTTTCAATAAATGCAGCAAGTCTTTGTGCCTCTTTTTCCGCTTCAAAATACTCGCTGTCAAGGCTGTCACTATACTCCTTTATCTTTATATCAAGTCCTGCCGTATTTTCATCATTATATATTTTTGAGAGCGTATTAAGTTTATCCTTTGTCTGCTCATACTCTGCCTGTATTTTCTTGACATCTTCGATTTCTTTTTTTATAAATTCAAGTCCGACATCAATTCTTGCAATGTCTGTCTGAGTATCGCCAAGCCGGAGTTTCAAATCATTATATGCCTTATCTTTTTGCTGTATCTCCTGTCTGGCATCTTTAATATTCTCTTCTGATGTTAAAAGCTCTGCCTCGACATTTTCTGCAATAATTATCCCACATTTTTCCATGAGAACCGCCATCTGCTTTTCGTCATTTTCAATGCGGCTCTTTAAAAATGAAACGAGACTTTGTGCAGCTGCCTCTTCTTTTGTCAGTGAATCAAACGTTTTCTGTGCTTCTTTATAATTATCCTCCGCAATCTGCAGCTCTTTTTGCGATTGTTTAAGACTTTCTTTTAATTTTTCCCGCTCATCATTTGACAATTCAAATATTTTTACAGCTATATCATGCAGCTCTGCCGTAATGTCGTCATGCTCACGCATTCTGTTGTCTATCGTCTGTTTTATTTTGTTAAAATCATTTTCATATTTAAGATAATCTGCATAATCATTGACTGATTCAGATTTTCTAAGCAGCTCTTTTCTTTCGGCAAAACGGCTGTCTGCCGCTTCAATCTTTGCACTGTAAACATCAACAAGCTCACGTATTGCATCAAGTGACTTCTGCTCGCTCGCAACCTGTGCCGACTGAATCAGATACTGTTCATTATTAATTTTTTCCTGTATTTTTTCCAAATCGGAATTATTCTGCTCTGATAATGCTTCCCTGTCAGCAATTATAATTTTGCAGGCACACAAAAGCCTGTATATCTTTTCCTCAAGTTCCTGCTTTTTTATAAAATTCACTTTGAATGATTCTGCATACTGCGCAAATTTTTCTATTTCTTCAACCTGACTGTTATAATTGCCTATCTGTGAATTCTTTTTTGACAATTCAAGCAGCTTATCTTTAATATCAAGAAGTGTCCTTGCCATCTGACCTTCATCATCAGTCACACCTAACTTATTATTAAATGATTTTTCTATAATCTCTTCAATAAGCAGATCTTCCACAACTTTACGGCTTGTTCTGTAATTGCTCTCAAAATAAGTTCTTACATGTCCTTCTGTTTTATTGATTCCACGTATAATTTCCCACTGGCTCTCATATATTCCGTAATGTGACAGGAAATTCTGATAATCTCCTTTTCTGTCAAATATTTTTACCGACACATTAAAATCATCTTTTTCAAGATTTCTAAGATATTCTTTCAATCCGTTGTATGTTATTCTCTCACCGTTACTTGTAAGCGGAAGATTTTTTATATCATTGTCGCCGAATTCCCTGTAGAAAATAGCATAATTAAAATATTCTATACCCGACGAATTGCTCTGTGCACCCGCTTTTCGCGCACAAAATCCTGTTGTCATATATGTATAATTATCTTTTCTGTAACATGGCTCCAGTTTCCATTCCACAAGAGAATGTATGACTGTATTTCCTCCCCCCTGCCTGAAAAGCTTTTCAACCGGCTGCTTCTCATCAAGTGTACAGTTCGGAATTACATTCTGCAAAAGCATGAGCATGAGAAGACTCTTACCACCGCCGTTCGCAAGGTCATAAATCATGCTGCTGCAATTTGGACGCATCATAAAATCATCATACATCTGTGTTCCGAAATTGTACTTTACATTGTTTACCCTGATTCTGTTAATCTGTGGCATCGTTCTTCTCTCCTTTCGATAAAATCTGCGTAAATCTTCCTTTATATTCATCAAAGTAATTCTCTATAAGTGCCCGGAATCTGTTTGTAGGATAATAAAGATTTCCACCAGAATTTTCATCTTCTTTTGTATTATCCACAGAATTTTCCGGCTTTTCCGAATTATCAACAAGCAGCCCCTGATTTACAAGAAAATTAAAAACTATTTTGACAAATCCGGCTTTTGAATTTCTCGCTGCCCTCATCCCAGCCTGAACACTGTCAGATGAGGCCGGAAGTTCCTCCCAGCTTAACGCAATCTGCTTAAAACTGTTTTCCTCTATCTCATCAAGGACTATGCCGTTTCGCTTATCAATTATACCGTTTATGGAATTATCAACATTTTCTATTACATCTTCAATACGCACGTAACTTGTATAATTTGCTGCTGACGTATCACTGTAAAATGATGTGATAGTATTGTAAATAACAAAATATGCAAGATACAATTCTCTGTTCAACTTAACTCCAAGTTCTTTTCTCAACTCTTCGTTAGTATATCCAAACACCGGATTATTCTGGCCTGCACTTACATACAGGCTGTTTTTATACTCATATATGTCAAGATTCATCTTTTTAAGAGTCATCATAACAATGTCATAAACCTGTGCATTTGTGCTGTACTCCTGATACAGTGCTGCATTATCTCCATTTTCACCAACATTTTCGCCATTGATAAGTTTTGACACGATATCTAATGCTCTGTCTAAATTTCTGCTCTCCATAATTTTTCCCTTCCGGTATAAATTTATATTAAATGTTAATTGCTGTAATCTTCTCTCTGGAATGTAACGTCGCTCACTTCACATCCGTCCATAAGTTCAAGCATTTTGCCATTCCCCTCATCTATAGAAAAAACAACCGGGGCTTCATTCTCAAAATATTTTTTCAATATATCATCCATAAAACTTTCACTATCCATATCTGCACCGCCGGTTATATGCTTTTTCTTCTGGCACAGATTTACGAAAAATGAAAAATAATCTGCATTTTTAAGAACATTTTCGGAATACATATTTTTCATTGACAGATTAAATTCTTCCAGTGTGAACACTCCTTTTTTGTGCAGTGCCGAAATAAGATTTTTCATTATAAATACATAATTATCCGCAATTCTTTTCTCTTCCAGTTCATCTTCAAATATGATTTCTTTCTGCTTTTTTACACTTACCTTTTCTATCTCCTGATATCTTGCAGGTCTCATTGTAAGTGCTTCATCTATGGAATTAAGATTAAATGTTTTCTTCGTATTTGGTTTTAAAATTCCGTTTATAAGAGGAATCAGCACTGATGCATCACCATTTTCCGTCATCTTTTTTAAAAGTGATGTGAAATCAACATGGCTTCTTATCTGAGAAAGTTTTGCATGCCTTACAGCATCATCTGTTAGTTTCTGCATATGGGTGCATGCCCCAAGAAGCTGTGCGTGTCTGTTCATTGCAACTTTCAGCTGGTTTTCAAGCTCATATATCTCACTGATTGTCTTATAATATGCTGCATCCGCCTGCCCTCCCGGCGATATTTTTTCAAGTGCCGATTTTATTAAATCACTGTTTTTCTTAAACAGCTTTTCCTCATCATCAAACCAACGCATTCCCGTTTCCACAAAATCACGGTATGCTTCTATTCCGGCAAAAACATCGGATGCAAGCGTATTCATTACATCCTGCTGTACAAGTGCGAGCCTGCTTACCTCTTCATTAATTCTTTCAACAACTTCCGTACCACCTTTGAAATTCTTTGCCTGTATCATTTTTTCAAGCAGAAGCTGCTGCACACTTATCCTGCTCTCATCTTTTATCTCTTTTGTATCAAGATAAAATTCCACAGCATCGGGACTTATCGTATACCACACTATATTGTCCCTTATTGTGCTTTCTATCATCCTTACCCGCGAAATTCTCTTTTTTCTTTCAACCGGGTCAAAATATTCAAAATCAAAAGGGCGGCCGTCATTTTTAATTTTATCAAAAATGTAGCCGCCAATTTCCCTGTTTTCTTCTTCACTTAATAAAAGTCCGAAATCCCTTGAAATGAGTTCATGAAAAAATTCAAGATATTCAGGGTATGTAACATCTTTTTCATTGAAGTTATTTTCTTCTATAAAAAAGCGTAAAATACCCATAACGATATATCCCATATCAAGTATTTCGTACTTGCCGTCTTTAAACTGTGACAATGAAATCTCTGTGAGTTTAAAAAACGGATAATATTTTTTTAAATTGAGCATTCTCGCCCTGTGTCCGGAGACAATATCGTTTACCATATTTACAGCCATAAATCTGCTCCCATTTTACAATTGTGTACGTCCCTCAAGAGCACGCAGAAGTGTAACTTCATCTATATATTCAAGGTCTCCACCGACAGGAACTCCGCTTGCAATTCTTGTAACCGTAATTCCGGTCGGCTTAATAAGCCTTGAAAGATACATTGCAGTTGTCTCGCCCTCAAGACTTGAATTGGTTGCAATAATAACTTCATTCACATCACCCTCAAGCCTTTTTATAAGCTCTTTAATCTTAATATCGGCTGGTCCGATTCCAAGCATCGGGCTTATTGCACCATGAAGCACATGATATACGCCATTATATTTGCCTGTCTTTTCATATGCTGCCATATCACGCGTATGTTCAACCACCATAATTGTTGAATGGTCACGTGCCTTATTGGCACATATCGGACAAATTTCTTCATCTGTAAGTGTAAAACACTCTTTGCAATATCTCACATTAGCCTTCGCACTTGTGATGGCATTAGTCAGTCCATCTACTTCTTCCTGTGGCATGTTAATAATGTGAAATGCCAGGCGCTGGGCACTTTTAGCTCCAACCCCTGGTAATCTGGACAACTGTTCAATTAATTTGTTAATGTGTCCGCTGTAAATATCCATTAGAAAAGGCCTCCGCCCAATCCTGAAAGACCGCCTGTAATCTTAGACATCTGTGCCTGTGATTCTTCTTCACACTTTCTTAACGCTTCATTTGTTGCAGCCATAATTAAATCTTCAAGCATTTCAACATCATCCGGATCAACTGCTTCAGGGTCAATCTTGACTTTTGTCACTTCACGCTTGCCGCTCACTGTAACTTCTACAACTCCGCCGCCTGATGCCGCAGAGAATTCCTTTGCTTCAAGCTCAGCCTGCTGTGTCTCCATCTGACGCTGCATTCTCTGTGCCTGTTTCATTAAATTATTCATATTGCCCGGCATACCGCCCGGGAATCCGCCTCTTTTTGCCATTAGATGTATTCCTCCTTATCATCTACTTCTATATCCATATTAACAAGTTCTCTTATATCTGTAAATCTGTTTTGAAAATCCTCATCATCTGCCAGCTTTGTAATTATTATATTTACCTTTATGCCGGTTCTTTCCTCAATAACATCAATAAGACGATTTACTTCCTCTTCTCTTGATATTGCATTATATGCCGATGTGGATTTCACCATTATCTCAAGACTTATGCCGTCTTTTGCAAGAGTAACATGGCATTGTCTTAAAAACGCAACATACATCGGGTCATCAATTGTATTGATTATACCGTTCCATGATGCTGCAATCTGTCTTACATCATCCGGAAGAGCCTCTATGACACGCTTTTCTACCGGTTTCTGTGATTGTATACCATCAGTTCCACTGATTGATGCACCTGCTGACGGAACTGGTGAACTAACTGCAAACGCACCGCTTTCAAGCTCCTTACATGTCTTTTCAAGATTATTTTCAAGAAGTGTGACACGCCCGGCAAGTTCTTCCACACTGTCATTTTTTTCCATTGAAGGCTTGCACATCTTTATTATTGTAACTTCAAGTTTAATACGCTTCTGCGTTGAAAACTTTAACTCATTTGACAAATCAGACAACACTCTTATATACCGCATAAGCGTGCCCTCATCAATTTTTGATGAGTCTGACTTCAACTGTGCAAGGCTGTCTTCTGACACATCTATTATATCAGCAAGTTTCGATTCATCATCCGTAGTTTTTACGAGTAAAAGATTTCTTAAATACCATATGAAATCATTTACAAACTGACCAAGTTCCCTGCCCTGCATTATAAGCTGCTCTATAAGCTGCATGCATCCGGCAGCATCTGACGACATTATAAGTGCAAGCATATTTTCAAACACTGCCGTATCAACCGCTCCCAGAACTTCAAGCACATTTTCATACTTTAAATCCTGTCCCAGATAAAATGCTATACACTGGTCTATAAGGCTTAATGCATCACGCATTGAACCATCTGCAGCTTTTGCAATATATCGTATTGCACGTTCCTCAACATTGATATTCTCAGCTTTCATGAGCTCAGATAATCTGTCGGAAATAGTCTCTATGGAAATCCTGTGAAAATCATATCTTTGACATCTTGATAAGATTGTTATCGGTATTTTGTGTGCTTCCGTTGTTGCAAGTATAAATATAACGTATGACGGAGGCTCTTCAAGTGTTTTTAAAAGTGCATTAAACGCACCTATAGAGAGCATATGGACCTCATCTATTATATATACTTTATACTTACCCTCTGTCGGTGAATACTGTACTTCATCACGAATCTCACGGATATTGTCAACACCATTGTTAGATGCCGCATCTATCTCAATCACATTCATTGATGTTCCTGCCGCAATCGCCTTACATGCCGGACATTCACCGCACGGATTTCCGTCTATGGGATGCTCACAATTTACAGCCTTTGCAAATATCTTAGCTATCGTAGTCTTACCTGTTCCTCTCGTACCACAGAACAGATAAGCATGTCCAATCCTGTCTGATTTAATCTGATTACGTAACGTCGTGACTATATGGTCCTGACCTTTGACATCAGAAAAGGCGGTTGGTCTCCATTTTCTGTATAATGCCTGATATGACACCGGAAACCTCCTTACTAATACTTTTAAGTACACTGCTTATAAACATATTAAAACCGTGCGTCCGGCTTCGAACAATTGTCCACAGACGTTACCGGTACAGTTAGCTCGATCCAGGCACCCTTCCGGCACACAGAAGCTTTCGCTTAATGCTGCTTCATTCCTGACCTGACATGGTTCACGAATTTCTGTTGCGGAAGACCCAGATGTCATCACCACTTATACCGGGCTGCTCCATAAACTATTGCCCTCTGCCGAACATCACCCCTGCTATAGCGGATTGCAGGTACAAGGTGCCGCTACTACCCCGGCTGCACGGTAATTTTAATTATATCTGTAAACGTAACTCATGTCAAGGTTTATGAGGCTTGTAATATTTTTATTATTGGTGTAACATTATCTTAAATTTTGACAATTATTTCACTCAGACAAAGGGGACTGACATGAAACAAGGTAATATTCCTACAAATAATACTGATACATCAAAAGCTGATGAAAAATATATGAGTGCAGCTCTTGCACAGGCCGTCAAAGCATACAAAATAAAAGAAGTTCCAATAGGCTGCGTTATTGTCCATGACAACAAAATCATTGCACGGGGCTATAACCGCAGAAACACAGATAAGACCACTCTGGGCCATGCTGAAATAACTGCCATAAGACGTGCCAGCAAAGTTTTAGGCGACTGGCGTCTTGAGGAATGTACTATGTATGTAACTCTCGAACCATGCCAGATGTGTGCCGGTGCAATCGTACAGGCAAGAATTCCCCGCGTAGTCATTGGTTCCATGAATCCAAAGGCAGGATGTGCAGGCTCAATACTTAATATCCTTGAAATGCCTCAATTCAACCACATGTGCAGCGTTACACGCGGTGTTCTTGAAAATGAATGCAGCAGACTTTTAACTGATTTTTTTAAGGAATTACGCAATTCAAAAAAACGTGCGGAAACGGAGACTTTATGAAATTTGAATATCAACAGGACAGTCTTGTGTTAAAGGTATTAGACACAAGTCATACCGGAGAAGTTTTAGATTTTTACAAAAGAAATAAAGACTCATTTGAAAAATATGAGACAGACAAACCATCTAATTTTTATACGTATACATTCATCTATAATCTGTTAAAGGCTGAATATAATGCCTGTATACATGGAAAACATATCCGTTTTTTTCTGTATGACAACAGTGTTTCGGATAAAATTATCGGAAGCGTTTCATTTACTGACATAAAAAGCTCAATGAAAAGCTGCGTAATCGGATATAAAATCGACGAAAAATACCGTCGTATGGGCTACGGCAGACGTATGCTTACCATGGCACTTAAAATTATGGTTACAGAATATGGCATGCACAGGATTGAAGCATACATTCTTCCCGGTAATGACGCATCTGTAAATCTTGCCAGAACTATGGGGTTTATAAGCGAAGGCAGTGCATACGCATATGCAAAAATCAACAAAGAATGGCGTGACCACCTCCGCTTTACTTATATATCGTAATTATCTCATCAAAACTCCTGATACCAGTATCCAAAATATGGATTTGAAAAATCACTTCTGTGACTCTTTTTGAAATTATCAAAACCAAACATTGATGCCATGAATCTGTCCCTGTTTGAATACATCCCCGGCACACCTATAAAGTACCGCGTGTGATTTTCATTTTCACGCACCCTGCCAAGCAGCAGATGCTTGTAATTGTAAAAGCCGTGTATCAGAAAGCTGTTGTTGACAATCACTTCATCTTCAACCGGGAGTTTCCTTAGTGTCTCCGGCGTTACTTCTATGCAGTCATAATAATAATCATCATCAAATACATTGACGCTGTCTTCCTGTTCAAACAATTTCTCAACCCCTTCAATATCAAGAATTTCCTGTATCTCAAAATTTTCTGTTTCTGTTGCCCGAAGAGGTTGCTGTGGCTGTGAATCTGTATTTTTTTGTTGTTCCACCGTGTTAATCACAGAGTCACCGACCTGTTCTATTTCTGCCTGAGGTGACTGCTCTGTTGTTTGCGGTGTGGCAGCCTCATCCCCTGCCTGTTTCATCTGTAAATTTTTATTATATCCTTTTGGCAGAAACTCGATATTATTCTCATTAATCTCGTCATCCTGCCACATGCTTGACATCATATAATATGTATCATTTTCTTTAGTTATTGCAATTCCACATATATCTGAAAATTCAAATCCCGAATTTTCGATATTCTCGGCATTAAACACGCCCATATACGAGCCGATTCCATTGTTGACAAGAATTCTTCCAACAACCAGAAGCCTGTATTTTGATTTATTTTCCTCTTTTTGCATTACAAAACTGACATTCATATATTCCGGTGTATCCGTATATACTCCTCTGAGATTTATTGCAAGTTCAAACTTCTGTCCCTGTACCTGTGCTTTTGCAAAGCCTGTATTTTTATCCCTCACTCCCCCTGCATAAGCATAAATATATGATATAAATCTTTTATACTCAATCATAAAATCCTTCCTTTCAACAAAACTGATACCTATTGCAAAGGTATGTCAAAGTCAGGATTATTATTACTAATTTATAAAATGTCAAAGTTTTGTGGATGTTCTCATCTTAACAAGGCAGGACATTTCCTTTCTGTCACTTTACATATTAAAATTTTCTTAGATATTCTGTCATCATATCTATAACTTCGCTGCTTTCGTCAAGAAATGGTTCAAAGACACTGAATGCATGTGTAAGATTTTTATTTTTTGGATAATCGATAAGTTCATGCTCCTTTTGTGCCACAGCAAGTGCTTTTTCAAAATTAATTGTATATTTCCGCAGATAATGCTCATGTACGGTAGAGAAGCACAAAGCAAAACAAGGATAGCCAGCCCTGCC
>ERZ824600.3260-NODE-3260-length-15769-cov-15.653685_pt1 | contig 15769 bp, 15 predicted proteins | sample MGYA00519933_ERZ824600 | MGnify/ENA primary metagenome ERZ824600 (study PRJEB31778, sample SAMEA3449178) | human gut metagenome | biome: human gut; feature: human-associated habitat; material: faeces | place: United Kingdom | collected 2010/2012 ... | reverse complement strand
TAGTATGTATGTATTAGGTCAAACATTTTATCAACATTCCTTCCTTTTTCTATTATTATTTTATATACTTATTAACATTTCCTACTATTTAATTATACAACAAAATATTTTATATTACAATATCCTTTACATCAAAAAAATCACTATTAGTGATTTCTAATCAATCGGCTTAAATAACAAAGATAAAACAAAAGAAATTATTATAGCCGAAACAATACCCGACTGCGCTAAATCAAGCATCCCCATAAATAACCCCATTATGCCTGCTTTATTAACCTCAGCCAAAGCACCATGAATAAGTAAATGACCAAAACTAGTAATCGGAATGCACGCTCCCCCACCAGCCCATATAATAAACTTATCATATAAACCAAAACTATCTAAAAAAGCCCCAACCACAACAAATATAGAAGTAATATGACCAGGTGTTAATCTAGTATTATCAAGTATAATTTGACCAATTAAACAAATAAGACCACAAAATATAAAAGCATTCAAATATATCATTTTATTACCTCCAAGCTAATAACATGCGCTATTGAAGGAATTGATAATTTTTGATTAATCAAAGTTGTATTATGTAAAGAACCAGTTCCAACAATTAAAACCTTATTCCATTTTCCTTCCTTCATTTTTTTAACAATATAACTATATGTAACAGCCATAACACAAGCAGGACCACTACCACCCGAATTAACCTCTTGACTATTTAAATCATATATCATACAAGCAGTATCATCATAATGTTCTAATTTAATATTGTAAGCCTCTTTTAAATAATCCTTCAATATTTTTTTACCAATCACACCAAGATCACCAGTAAAAACCATATCATAATAACCAATACTCCTATTCATATCTTTTAAATGCTTATAAATAGTATCACCAGCAGCACTCGCCATAACCGCACCCATATTATATACATCCATTTGATTCATATCTGAAACAACCCCAATAGTAGATGATTCTATTTTAATATTTGATTTTGTTTTACTAACCAAACCACTAACCCCACCAGTTACCGTAAAAGTTGAACGCTTCGGTTTAGGTCCACCATATTCAACCGGATTTCTAAACTGTTTTTCAGCAGCATTATTATGTGATGAAACTGAACAAATTATATTTTTTAAACCACCTTGAATCATATTAGCAGCTATTATTAAGCCCTCTATTCCAGATGCACAAGCATTATAAATACCAAAATAAGGTATTTGCTCTTTTGATGCAACTAAATTAGAAGCCATCAATTGATTTAATAAATCACCTGATATAAAAAGATCCACCTTTTCTTTTTTTATTCCCAGTTTTGATAACAATAATTCTACACTTTTATTTAATAAAAAAGCCTCCGCTTGTTCCCAAGTATTATTCCCAAAATATAAATCATCATAACTATAATCAAAATACTTAACAAGTGGACCCTTTTTTTCATAAGGCCCTGTTATTACAGCTGTTTCTAATAAATATACATTTTCATATTTTTGTGTCATTTTATCCTCCAAATACAAGTGCTCTTACAATTCCAAATACATAAGCAGATACAATCCCAAACATTATAACAGTTCCAGCTAGTTTAAATATATTCGTACCCACTCCTGTAACTAAACCCTCTTTTTTGTACTCAAGTGCAGCACTTTGCATAGAATGAGCAAATCCAGTTATCGGTATTAATAAGCCACACCTTGCAAAAGAAACCATCTTATCAAAGAATCCTAAACAAGTTAATAAACAGCCAACAAATATTAAAGTTATTATCATATATGTTGAAGCAATTTTAGTTGGTACATCTAATATATATGAATAAAAATCAACCAAAAGATTTCCTATCATTCCCATAAGACCACCAATCATAAATGCAACAATTCCATTTTTTAATCTATTTTCTTTTACTTCATACCTTTTTACAATTTCCGCATATTTTTTACTTTCCATATTTCCTCCTAATAGTATTATGGTTTTTTTGTATTTTTTCATACAAAAAATCCTAGCTAACTAGGATTTTAATCTTGTTTTTAGTTTTAAAAGTATTTTTTTCTCTTTTCTTGACACATCGACTTGATTCGTATTTAATAAATCAGCAACTTCCCTTTGCGTTTCCCCATACACATATCTACTATTTATTAATTCTTTTTCTTCTTTATTTAAGTTTTGCAACTCTTGTTTAAGTGCCACTAACAAAGCAATATCTTTTTCTCTATCTCCTATTACTTCATAAAGTGCTAGATCTTCACCAACTACTTTATCTAAACTTACAGGATTATTTATTTGCATTACTTCATCATATTCATATTCTGTTATATTTAATATTTTTATAATTTCTTCTTTTGTAGGTAAACGCATCAATTTTTGTGTGAGTAAAATGCTTACTTTATCAATTTTATATTTTAACGATAATAGTTGTTTACCATATTTTAAAGTATTATCGTTTATTACTTTCTTCATTTCACCTAATATATAAGAATAAGCATATGTTGAAAACTTTACATCAAATCTCGGATCAAAATTCTTATAAGCCATAACTAGTCCCATAAATCCAGCTTGATACAAATCTTCTTTACTTTTATAAAATTCAAACCTTTTTGCAAGTGATTTAACATATGGTTCATATTCTTTTATAATTTCATTTATATCTTTGATTATCCCTCCTTATATAAATATTACATTATTCATTTTTTTAATTTGTTCTAAACGTTTTATACCTTTCTCATCACACTTTACTTTTGATTCAATTATTACATTTGAAAACCCATCATTTTCAAACAAATCAACTATATTATCTAAATCTTTTATTGTTCCTTCTACTAATTCACCTCCTAAAGAAATAATTAATGCTCCTTTTTTAAAAATTGTTTTTATTTCCAGCATTTTCTCACCTTGTCTAGTTTATCATATTCTTAATAGATTTTTTTAAATCCGACAAAAATAGAACATTTTTTAGTATTCCAATAGTCGACATCTTTTTCATCAATTACATATTTTAATTTTTTAATATATCTTTCATTATAATCTTTTTCATAATCATATCTATTTTTTAAACTTTTTAGTTCTTTAGATTTACTATTAGCAATATCAACAACTCTATTTAGTTCTTTAAAGCAAGCATTTTTTAACTCAATTATTTTCTTATAATTATTCTTATTCTTTTCATAAATATTTTTATTATCATTTAATTCTAATTTGCATTTTTCATATTCTTTTTCTTTAATTTTTAATTCTTCTTTTAATTTATTTATTCTTTCATTATTATCCATCTTACATTTATTTAGTTTATCATTCAAATCACTTATTTTATTTTTATTATCATCTTTTATTTTTTTAATTTTTTCCTTTAATTTTAATATTTCTTCATTCTTTTCTCTTTTAATACTTTCTAATTTTTCATTACTATTACTTTTTAATTCTTTTTCTAACTTCTTTATTTTATCATCATTTTCATTCTTTAGACTTTCTAAACTATCTATTTCCTCTTTATATTTTATAATTAAATCATTTAACTCTTCAATTTTCATTTCTAATTTTTTTACTTTACTATCATCACTAATAGATACTATTACTTCTATTTCTTTTACACATTCTTCAAATATTAACTTTATTTTATATTTACCATCCACACTATAATCAATATTCCCCTCAATACTTTTCAAAGTATAATTCGTATCTAATAAATCCTCCACTTTAATATTTTTATCATTAATTATATTCTTGTAAAAGAAATAATATATTTTATAATCATTTACATCCTTATAAATATAATCATCATACCCTTCTTTACGATATTCACCATATTCAGGATTATAATACGTTTTATATAAAATCTCTTTTTTATCTCTCAAATGATAGAGCTTATAATTACCACTTTCCTTAATTTCTTCATAAGCAAGGCGATTATCCTTAAATTGTCCCTGACTCGATAGACAAACATCAATATTACCACCAGAATAAACAATCTCAAGCTCTAAATCCTTTAAATAATAAGCATTCTTTAAATCAAACATAACCTTCCCCTTAGTAGATAAAGCAATCGGTTTATCATCACCTAATTGAACAAGTGAACGATAATTAATCGCTTTACCATTATAAAGTATATTTATAGATTCAAACTCAACCCTCTTCCCACTTTTATTATAGATATAAATATATCTTCCCTTTAATTCTTCATAATCCTTAACATTAAAATATTCATCAATTTGATAATCACTATAATCAACATAAACATTCTCAAGTAATTTAATTTCATCATAATTCATATAACTACTCTCAGTATACTTATACCACTTATAATTAATATCAATCTCACTAGCATTAACTGATAAAGCTAGTAATAAAATTAAAAATATCATATTTTACCTCCTCAAATATACTATACGAGATAGATATATCAAAATACTTTTAATTTTTTAAAATAATAATAAAAAGGCCTATTTTTATTTAAAATAAGCCTCTTTTAATCAAATAAATATTCTATAAAACATATTTTTTTATAATTTAATTCAAAATCATTTATTCATTCATACCTTGATTACATTTTTTCAACTTCATCAATTGCTAGAATATTAAGCAAATTCTTAATATAATTATAAACTATCTTTATAAATGCAACATATGAAGCCTTATTATCCATATTTTGTTCATTTACAATATTACAATTATTATAGAATTTATTAAATAAACTACATATATCATATAACATTTCTGCAATATAATTAAGGGTTCTTTCATTATAAGCATTTGTTAAAGCATTCGAAATTTCCGTCATCTTAACAAGAACATTTCTCATTTCATCATTACAAATATTAGTCATTTTTGAATCAATATCAACCTTATTTAAAATTGATTTAATTCTTACAATCGTATATAAAATATATGGTCCAGTCTTTCCATCAATCGAGCTAAACTTTACAGGATCAAATATATAATCCGTTTTTCTATATGGAAGTAAATCCGTATATTTTATAGTTGCGATCGTTAATTTATTGATAATTTCTTCTTTTTCATCATCTTTTATTTCATCTTTTATTTTTTTAGAAATCTCATCTTTAACTAAACTAATTAATGTACTTAATTCCATAACTCCACCATCACGAGTTTTATATGGTTTTCCATCAATTCCATTTATTGTTCCAAAACCAACATGTTCTAGTTTTGCATTTTTAACTAAACCAGTTTTATAAGCAGCTCTGAAAACCTGTTCAAAATATAAACCTTGTCTGTCATCAACTACATATATTATTTCATTAGGATCAAATCTTTTAACCCTTGAATAAATAGTTGCAAGATCCCTTGTTGCATATATTGTAGCGCCGTCCGTTTTAATATATAAAAGTGGTGGCATTTCTTTTTTATCATCTTCTTTAGCAACATCAATTACTAAAGCACCCTCTGATTCATATAAATATGGTTTCATTATTTCAGTTGTCGCCGGAATATCTTTAAAACTATCTAATTCACCCTCAAACAAATCAAAATGACAATTTAGTTCATTATATACCTTCTTAATTTCAACCTTTGAGACCTCAACCATTTGTTTCCATAAATCAGTATATACTTTATTACCCTTATCAATTTCAGCAGTTATTCTTCTAACTTCTTCCATTCTTACAGGATCTTCTTTCGCAAGTTTACTAGCAAGCGGATACATTCTTCCTAAATCTTTAGCAGTTATTTCTAATTTTGGATATTCACCTTTATAATTCTTATCAAAATAGGGTAAATTAGGTTGTTCAAGTTCCAATTGCGATATTAACATACCAGCTTGTCTACCTAAATCGCCCAAATGAACATCACTTATAACATTATTACCAAATAAAAGTAATAATCTTCTTAAAGCTTCCCCAATATTAGCTGATCTCATATGACCAACGTGTAAACTCTTAGCGGCATTCGCGCCTCCAAAATCAATTACAATTGTTTTAGGATTCTCTTTATCAACCATATCATTAAATGATTTATTATTAAAATAATTCATTAAATATTCATCAGTTAAAGATAAATTAATAAAACCTGGACCTTGTATATTAACATTTGTAAATCTACTATCTAAATTTTGGGCGATTTTACTTGCAATTTCTCTAGGATTCATATGATACTTAGAAGCAAGTAACATTGAAGAATTTATTTGATATTGCCCAAACTCTTTTCTTGAAGAAGGTTCTAAAGAAACATTATCAATTTCATAACCCAAACTATTAATTAATTCTTTCAAATATTTTTCATTTTCTTTTATTAAACTCATTTTTTTATTCCTTTCTAAATAGAAAGATTCTATGAGATATAGGGACGATCATAACCGTGGTACCACCCTATTTTCATAGAATCTATGCTCTTAATTTTAACGCTTTTTAGCGGTTTATACATAAAGGATGCGTTCATATAAATAATTATCTAGTAGTTTGCACTTGTTCTACCTCACTATAAGTTTTCTTTATATTACTAATTCCTTATCATCATATATTATTCTTCCGGTCTCATAAGAGGATACATTACAACATCTTTAATGTTGTCAGAATTTGTTAATAATTGAATTAATCTATCAATTCCCATACCCCAACCAGATATTGGTGGCATACCATATTCCATAGCTCCTATGTAATCATAATCCATATCCATAGCTTCTTCATCACCATCAGCTTTTAATTTAGCTTGTTCAAGTAATCGCTTTTCTTGTTCAACTGGATCAACTAATTCTGAATAACCATTTATTATTTCAGCTCCATTTACAATTAATTGGAATCTATCAGTTATTCCTTTATCAAAATCATTTGATCTAGCAAGCGGTGATAATTCTAGTGGATGACCTGTTAAATATACAGGACCTAAAATATTTGGTCTAGCAACCTTTTTATATAGATAATCAACTAAATTACCATAACCTAAGTTTTCAATTGGAGTTTCACTATCTAATTCAATCTTTTCACTCTTTATTTTTTCAAGTAATTTTTCTTTTGTATCATATTCTTTTATATCAATTCCTGAATATTTTTGAATTACTTCTCTAAATGTTACAGTTGGCCATACACCACTCATATCAACTACTTTATCACCTATTTGAACATCTAAATTACCAAATAATTTCATAATAATTGATTGTAACATTTCTCTTATAAATATCATATTATCACGATAGTTAAAATAAGATTGATAACATTCAATCATTGTAAAGTCTTGAAGATGGGTACTATCCATTCCTTCATTTCTAAAACAACGTGCAATTTCATATACTTTTGGAATACCGGCAACAATACTTCTTTTCATATATGTTTCTGGAGCGATTCTTAAATATACATCAATATCTAAAGCATTATGATGAGCCTTAAATGGTCTAGCAACTGCTCCACTTGGTTTATTATTTAAAATTGGTGTTTCAACTTCATAATAACCATGATTATCTAAATAATTTCTAAGCTCACGAATAAACTTCATTCTTATTAAGAATCTTTTTCTTGTATCTTCATTCATTATCATATCAACATAACGATTTCGATAGCATAATTCAGCATCTGTTAAACCGTGGAACTTTTCAGGTAATGGTTTTAAAGCTTTTCCCAAGAAAGTAAACTTATCTGCTCTTAAAGTTTTTTCACCTGTTTGTGTTGTAAAGATTTCACCTTCGGCACCAATAAAATCACCAACATCAACATTCGATTTAAAGAAAGCATAATTATCTTCTCCAACTAAATCAAACTTAATAGAAACTTGTAAATCTGATTCAATATCTCTTAATCTTAAGAAACTTAATTTACCCATTTTACGCATAAATACGATTCTTCCAGCAACGCTTACATTTTTAGTTCCATCTTCTAATTTACTTGCTTCAAGTAATGAATGTGTTACCTCGTAGCGCTCAGGATACGGGTTACAATATTTTCTAATTTCTTCTATTTTTCCTCTTCTAACTAATTCTTGTTCACTGAATTGTCTCATAATATCATCCTTCCAAAGATTTCCTTTTCAATGTAATAATTATACTATAATAGGTTTATTTTGTCCATTTATTTTGAAAAAAACTTATGATTTTTTTATAAAAACCTCATTTTATATAAATGAGGTTTTCTATTTAATTATTTTTTTAAATAAATCATGCTTTAATTCAGTCATTTCTATTTTACTTGCAAATATAATACATTCACCTTTATGTTTTAAAAGAACGGTTGCATCATCTTTTATCATTTCAGCATTTTTAAGTTTACTTACAAGTTCACTACTTGATACATCAGCATAATCTTCTTTATTTTCATACAAAGATTTAATATCTCTTACATATACTTTATCTACAGTTTTAAGTATCTTAATTAATTCATCTTTAAATACCGTAAACCAATCATAACTATGTGGTTCAAAAACAACATATATTTTTAATTTTGGATATTTTTGTCTAACTGATGTTATAATTTTTTCTAATTGTTTTGGGTGATGAACATAATCATCAACAACAATCGTTTTGCCAATCTTACGATCATCAAAGACCCTATAACAGCCATCATAATATTTTAGCAATTTTTGAATGTCTTTAGCTTCTAACCTTTTATAATAGCACAAACCTATAACTGCAAGGGTATCACGGAGCATATCAGGTCCATATATCGGCAAATCAAAATGACCATAATAATTATCTTCAACAAATACATCAAAAGATGTTCCACGATCATAATAATCTATATTAAGTGCTCTTATTTCGTTATTTTCATTAATTCCATAATAGAATATCGGTGAATTTACATTTAATTTTCTAACATGTTCATCATCACCATTTGCAAATACCATTTTATTTGCTTTATTAGCATATTCCGTATAAGCTTCCATTATTTCATCAATATTATGAAAATAATCAACGTGATTAATATCAATATTTGTTATAATAGCATATTCCATTGTATAATCACAAAAATGTTTTTTAAACTCGGACGTTTCAACAACGAATTCACGGCTCATCTTACTTGCAAAGCCTTCACCATTTCCAATCAAATAATTACAAGGATTTTCTTCTGTTGATAAAGTATGTGCTAGTAAAGATGCAACATAGCTTTTTCCATAGCACCCAGCAACTGTAATGGTATCAAATAATTTTGTAAGACGCGCAACTATTTCATTATATTCATACACTCTTAAACCCATATCAAGTGCCTTTCTGATCTCTGAATGTTCTAAACTAACGTGTTCACTTCTTACAACAACTGTTCCTGGTGTCATATAATCATTTTCATCAGTATAAATTGGAATATTTTTTCTTTTTAAAATATCTTCTGTAAATCTATATTCAATATTATCATCATAACCAGCAACTTCAAATCCTAAATCTTTTAGAATCTCAGCTAGACTACTAAGAAATACACCTTTAATTCCTACAATATAATATTTCATTTTTTCCTCCTAGCCAATTAGTTCTATTAAATATGGTCCTAGTATCAATATCATTATTAATGGTACTATAAATAGTACTGATATAATACTTACTCTATTTGGTATTTTATTTATTTTTTCCCTTATACTTAATACTCTTTTTTCCCTTAAATATTCTATTTGATCATACATAGTTGTTAAAATCCCATTACCAAACTTATTAGATTCTACTATATTTAATATAATATTATTTATTAAATCTGATGGGATTCTATATCTCATATCTATTAAAGCATCACTTACATTTTTTCCAAATTTTATTTCATACAATGTTTGCTTAAACTCTTTTGACAATTCTGTTTTAATAGATCCCGTTGTACTTTCTAAAGCACTCTCAATATTTTTCCCACTTTCAAGAGAAAGTGTGAATATTTCAAAAAACTCTAAAGCATCTTCTTCTAACCGATCAGCTCTATCTTTTATTTTTAATTCAACTACTAATATAAATAAATTATACCATATAATTGCAATTATTATTCCAAAAATATAACCAAAATCAAGTGTAAACATACACAAAATGTATACTAGTAATGTTGTTATTAGTCTTGTATATAGGAAAAGGGATGTTTTATTACTTCCGATTAATTTTAATTTTTTTTCAATATATTTGGTATCATAAGCCCTAAAAAAACCAACTTTTTTCATTATTTCACATCCTTATTTTTAATATTTTTCTTATTATCAAAATATACATTATATAAAGAGCAATCGCTACTACTATTAATAGTATTCCAACACTACTTTTAAATAATGGATTAAAATATTCATTATTAATCATTAAGATTATTATTACAAAAATAATTGGTAAAACAAACAAGAAATTAGATATTAATTTCGGAGATCCTGTTAAGGCTTTATATTCATTTTTAATTTTCCTTGTATTAAAAAGATTCTTTTCAATACTATCAAATATTTTAACAACATCTCCACCTGTCTCATTTAGTATTTCAAGTGAAGCAGCTACATATTCAGCTTCTTTCAAGTTTAATCTTTCACTAAATCTTGCAAATGCATCATTTATACTTAAACCAAACTTAATTTCAGCATATATTTGTTTATATTCTTTTTGCATTGTTCCATTCATTTCTTCGCCAACAATTTTAATAGCTTGTTCTGGACTAGCACCTACTTTAAAAGCATTATTCATAATTACAACTGATTCAAGTAAATCTTCTTCCAATTTATCGTGATACTTTCTATATAAAATAAGATATTTTATATCTGGCAAAAAATAACCAATTAAATATAAAAGTAATCCTTCTTCAACAGTTATAACATCTCCTAATATAGCTTTTGAAAAAGCACATATTATTACAAATAGAAATCCAAAAACAATTTTATGCGCAACTAAAGTAATTCCATTTTTTACTTTAAGTGTACTTAATGATACATATTTATTATATTTTTGTCCTTGTTTTTTAGCGATTCCAGAATTATTTAATATTTTAACGACAAACCTCAAAATATTCATATAAATATTTATAAAATAATCCATTACGCCTTCAGATGTTTGTTTTATACCTTGAACCGAATATTTACTTACTCTTTCAAATATTCTTTGTTTTCTTTTAAACCAAATAACAAATATAGCTAAAAGAATTATAATAATACCAAGCAACCCTTGATAAACCATTAATATATTATCATTGTTCTTTTTAACATTAACAATTACTGTTTTTGAAGCTTTGTTTCCATTTTCATCATATACTTCATAAGTTATTGTTTGTGCGCCTATCTTATATAAATCAAGACTATTATAATTTGATTCAATTCTAGGATTAGCATCCATATTATCTTTTACAATTATAAAATCATTTGGATTAAAACTTTTTCCTTGTTTAATTGTTATTACTTTTTTAGTAAGTTCAATTACGGGTGCTTCTTTATCGATTATATATTCACCACTTTTAACTTGATTTATTTTATCATTTGAATCAAACAAATTAACTTCGATTTTATATATTCCGCTTAAATCTAAAAGAACTGATGTTTGTTTGTTTTGATTTATTACTTCTTTTTTATATTCTACATTATCTTTATATAAAATTATTTCATATTTTTTTATATCAGCGCCAGGAGTGAAAGTTATAATAAGGCTTTCATTTGTTCCTTTTGATTCATACAAACTAAACATATTTTCTTCCACTTTGGCACCTCCTTTTAACCGAATATTTCTTCGATATTTCTTATTCCTTTTGATTTCATTTTCTTAACAACATTAGGCATTCTTTTATATACAACGAATTCTCCTACTACTGTTCCTAAATCCGTAACACTTTTTTGTCTAAAAGCAAATATTTCTTTTAAAGCAATTTCATCATCTTTAAAGCCTGTTACTTCAGCTATACTTACAATTTTTCTTTTACCATCCGATAATCTATTGATATCAACAACCAAATCAATCGCGCTTTCAATATATTCTCTTATAGCTTTAATTGGTATTTCCATTCCTGCCATCAATACCATTGTTTCAAGTCTATTTAAAGCATCACTTGGTGAATTAGCGTGTAACGTTGTCAAACTTCCTTCGTGTCCTGTGTTCATAGCTTGTAACATATCAAATGCTTCTTTTCCACGTACTTCCCCTACAATTATACGATCTGGTCTCATACGCAAAGCATTTATTACAAGTTCTCTTATTCCTATGTTATGAACTCCTTCATAAGTTGCTGGTTTAGTTTCAAGTGAAACAACATGTTCTTGTGATAATGATAATTCTGCTGCATCTTCAATCGTTACAATTCTTTCGCTCGGATCAATAAATGATGACAACACATTTAATAAGGTTGTTTTTCCAGAACCCGTTCCTCCACAAACTAATATATTTAGTTTTGATTTTACAGCAGCTTCAAGAAATCTTGCCATATAAGGTGTTAATGTACCTGCTCTTAATAATTCATCGATTGTTTTTAAATTTTTCTTAAATTTTCTTATTGTTAGTATTGGTCCGCTTACAGAAAGCGGTGGTATTATAGCATTCAATCGTGATCCATCTTTTAATCTTGCATCAACCATTGGTGTACTATTATCAATTGTTCTTCCAACTGGTTGGATCATTCTTTGAATTGTTCTAATTATATGGTCCTCATTTATAAATGATGTACTTTCTTCTTTTAGTAATTTACCATTCATTTCAATATATATTTCATTTGGTCCATTTACCATTATTTCTGTTACATCATCTTCTTTTAATAGATCTGTTAAAGGTCCATTACCAGTTATTTCATTTTCTATTAAATCATATAAATAAGACATTTCACTTGATGTTAAGTCATAGTTTTTTACTGTTTTATCTATTTCAGTTTTAATATACTCATCAACTCTACCTTTTCCAGACATTTTTTTATCAATAACATTTTGAATTATTTTATTTCTTAATTCATTTAATAAGGCTTTGTTTTTAAATGTTTCAAAATCATCAGAAAGTGCAGTTATTTGATTTTCTTTTATGTCAAAAGCATCAATTAATTTTTTCAAGTTTATGCACCTCTTTATCTATATCATTTATTATAGCCTTAAATGTTTCACATACTTTAGAATTACTTTTTCTTATTCCTTTATCGAGTAATAAGATATTTCCTTTTTTTATGTATTCGGCCATATTTTTTTGATAGAAACTGCTTGGTAAGATATAGTCTATTTTGGTTCCTATTATATTGTTTATATCATAATTATCAAACTTTTCTTTATATTTATTTAATGATTTATTTATTAATATTCTATAATTGTTTTTTTCAATATCTTTATAAATAGTAGTCATACTTCTCATTGCTTTAAGTGATACTAAATCATTATCAATAACATATAGTATTAAATCACTTTCATCTAATATACTTAAGTTTAAATCATTCATAAAGTAATTTGTATCAATTACTATATAATCATAACTTGATTTAAATTTTTCTAAAATATCTGTTATACTTTTTGAATAAACACTTGCTGCCCTTCTAGGATCATTAGGCGCTAGAATACAATCTATATAAGCATTATATGGTGTAATATATGTATTTAATGGTTTAGTATATCCGTTTAACATATCACTTGCTAAAGTATATATATTTTCATCATTTGTTATATTTAAAAGTGGTCCAACAGCGCTTTCATAAAGATCTAGATCAATTACTAATACTTTTAATTTGTTTAAAGATATTGCTGCTGCTAGATTTAATGCTGTTGTTGTTTTTCCGGTTCCTCCTCTAACAGATGTAACTGATATTGTTTTTGCTCTCATTATTGCCATAAGCCACCTCTACTTTCTTTTTATTGTCTTCTATCTTTCCTTTGTATTTTATTTTTATGTTTCCATAACCCAATATTTTTTTTATGGTTTTATTTTCTTTTATTAAAGTTACCCTTATTTCACCATCTTCAATTTTTACTTCTTTTTCACAATCTATATTTTTTGAAATAAATATTTTTATTTTGGCTTCTATATTTTCGTCTTCTATATTACTTAATCCATAATTTATTGCTTCTTTTGCTATATTTTCCATATTTCTCTTATCATAATACATATTACTTTTATTTATTATCATTGTTATTACAATTACTAAAACTGGTAAAAATAGAACAAATACTACAAGTGTTTGACCTTTTTTATTCATAATAAACACTTCTTTTTACTGATATTTCATATGGATTAGATAATATTTTGTTTAAAAGTGGTGTTATTAATTTTACTTTTTTGGTTAATTTTATTTCAATAAATGTTCCATCTATCTTTTGATCCATCACAATATTTTTATTATTTAAATATTCATTTATTTCATTTTGTTTTCCGTTTATATATAATTCACTTACATAATCCAAATCATTAGATAATTCATATTTTTGATTTTGCATATTAAACAGGTCAAAAATACCAATTGTTAGTATTAACAGAATTGGTAATATAAGTATGAATTCAATTAGTGCTTGTCCTTTACTATTTTTACCCATAACCAATACCCCTATTCTTTTATAATTGTATCATTTTTTTTGTAGTTTTACAATACATTTTTTTTATTTAAAGCAAAAATAGCAAAATCAATAATTTCTCTTATCACAATAGACAAAAAGAACTGACAAAAATCAGTTCTTTATTAATTTGAAGTTGGCGCTGTGATTAATTTTCCTTTAATTAAAAGATTAGGATAACTTGCAATCATTTGATCTACAACGCTTTCATTAGTACTTGTATAATTAATTGTTATATGTCCAGATTGAATATTAGAAAAGCTAAAATTACCAGTCCCGATATAATTAATTGTTGTTGTAAGCGATTTAAATGAAACATTTACAATTATTTCAAGACTGTCAAGATAAAATGTGCTTATATCAAGATTATTAATAGAAGTACAACCATCAAACATATTATATATTCTCGTTACTTTTGATGTGTTAAAACTACTCAAGGCTAAACTTGTTAAGGATGAACATTCTCTAAACATCTCATACATATCTGTTACTTTTGATGTATTAAAACTATTTAAATCTATGCTTGTTAATGATGAACAATTAAAAAACATATCACTCATATCTGTTACTTTTGATGTATTAAAACCACTTAAATCTAAACTTGTTAAAGATTGACAATTTGAAAACATACCATACATATTTGTTACATTCGATGTATTAAAACCACTTAAATCTAAACTTGTTAAAGTTGAACAATATTCAAACATACCATACATATTTGTTACATTTGAGGTATTAAAACTACTTAAATCCAAACTTGTTAAAGATTTACAATATGAAAACATCTGCAGTATATTTGTTACTTTTGATGTATTGAAACTGCTTAAATTTAAATTGGTTAAAGAATAACAATTGCTAAGCATATAGCCCATATTTGTTACTTTTGATGTGTTAAAACTGCTTAAATCTAGACTCATTAAAGATCGACAATTTGAAAACATACGATTCATATTTGTTACATTTGAAGTATTAAAATCACTTAAATCTAAATTTTCCAAACTCGAGTAATAACTTAAACCTTGAGCTACCATTAATTCAACATCAGAATTATTAATTTTATTTAACAATGTTGGTTTAACATCATTATTGTTAGTTGTTAGTACAACCACACTACTCCAATCACCTGGTAATGCTGGCAAAAACATATAACTCATATTTGTTACTTTCGATGTGTTAAAATTATTATTATAATTTATATTTACTAAATTATTAAATCCAGCAAAGAATAAAGAACAATCAGCGGGCGCGAAAATCGGTGCTTCACTTACTATATATAAATTATATAAACTTTGTTCTGGATTATTTGAATCTTTTAATCCACTATCTATTAAATAACCATATACTTTCTTTGTATTTCCATCACCTGTTACATCAAAACATAAGTTTTCTTCAGTACAATTACTTGGTAAATTACTTA
>ERZ824600.3257-NODE-3257-length-15785-cov-2.930197_pt1 | contig 15785 bp, 15 predicted proteins | sample MGYA00519933_ERZ824600 | MGnify/ENA primary metagenome ERZ824600 (study PRJEB31778, sample SAMEA3449178) | human gut metagenome | biome: human gut; feature: human-associated habitat; material: faeces | place: United Kingdom | collected 2010/2012 ... | reverse complement strand
CTCGTCAAAATGAAAATCCGACAACCAGGAAGGCATCGTTGGCAGCCGGGGCGAAAATACCCTCGACCCAAATAGCCGGTTCGAAGTTTTTCAACGAAAAGGTCTTGGTGGCACGCAACGAAATATCGGTTACGTTGAAGTCCGAAGCATAAGCACCTTTCCAAGGTGTAACACCGACACCGGCACTCATATCGACACCTTTGATGGCAAAGTCATATCCTACATGTATATAGGTAGAATAGTCGTCGTCGTTGACGAAGTTGGTATTCCAAGCTACCGAAAGAGGGAAGTTGAAACACTCGGAGAAATCATATCCCACAGTACCTTCCAGAATGTGGACATCGCCCCACCCCCGGAAATACATATCATTTTCCGTAGCGCAGAAATAGTCGGTAAGTGTAACCGAGAATCCTTTGATGGCATAGCTGACGTAGAGATCGAGCTCTTTGTAGGAGTTGCTCCAATTGGCAAACGAGGTGAAGGAGGTACTGCCCCACATACCCACGGAAAGTCCGGCAACGTCGAGCGAAATAGCAGGTTGTACCGACGCTCCGTCGAGAAGTGAACCACGCCAGACATACGAACTGACAACATCGGCTCCCAACGATATGGATATGCCTTTATCTTCATTGACAGACAGCTCTTCGGCTCTGGTGCTCATGGTGGCCGACATAATGATAAAAGCAGCTATGGTCGATAATACTTTTGCTTTCATAACCAATCTTTTTTGTGTTTCTTGTAATCCTATTTTTTCTCTGAAAACCTATCCCGGCAGAGAGCCTTTCTAAAATTCTCTTCTGCCTGTTTTGCTTCGACCTGTCCCCCGCGCAAGGGGGGGGCTGTTTTCTCGATACCGATAAATAGACATCTGTTTTTCCCATAACAATCTTTTTTAAGGTTTACTATAACAATGAAATCGGGTTTATCTTTTTTACTGCTTTCTGTACGGGATTATATCTTCCATTTTCTGATGCGCTCGACAGCCTCTTTTACCTCTTCTTTGTCGCCGAAGGCCGTCAGCCGCAAGTAACCTTCTCCACCAGGGCCGAAACCTACACCGGGGGTACCTACCACATGACATTCGAAGAGAAGCCTGTCGAAGAATTTCCAGGAATCGATGCCGTCGGGCGTTTTCAGCCAGATGTAAGGGGCATTCACACCACCATAGACATCGAGACCGAGCGAGGAGAGCCCTTCGCGGATAATGCGGGCATTGTCCATATAATAGGCGATATTCTCACGTATTTCCTTCTGCCCCTGCGGGGTATAGATTGCCTCGGCCGCTCTTTGCACGATATAGGCGGTACCGTTGAACTTTGTACTCTGCCGACGGTTCCAAAGGCGGTTGAGATCGACCCGTTCGCCATTGAAACGATAGGCATTCAGCTCCTTGGGTATGATCGTATAGCCACATCTCAACCCCGTGAATCCGGCCGTCTTGGAGAAACTGCGGAACTCGATGGCCACCTGTTTGGCCCCTCTTATCTCGTAAATGCTGTGAGGCACGTCTTTCTCGGTGATAAAGGCCTCGTAGGCGGCATCAAAGAGTATGAGTACCTCGTTTTTCAGCGCATAGTCGACCCATTTTTTCAACTCACTCTTGGTCAACGCCGTACCCGTAGGGTTATTGGGATAACAGAGATAGATGATATCGGGCTTCTCGGTAGGCAGCTCCGGAATGAATCCGTTCTCGGCGCAACAGGGTATGTAGGCAATATCACTCCAACGACCGTCGGGCATCAGATCTCCCGCCCGGCAACCCATGACATTGGTATCGACATAGACCGGATAGACGGGGTCGGTAATGGCCACCCGATTGTCTTTGCTCAGAATATCACCGATGTTTCCGGTATCGCTCTTGGCTCCGTCGCTGATAAAAACCTCGGAAGGGCTGAGACGCACACCGCGGGCTTCGTAGTCGTGCTTGATAATGGCATCGATAAGGAAACGATAGCCTTGTTCGGGGCCGTATCCACGGAAGGTCTCGACATGAGCCATTTCGTCGACCGCCTTGTGCAAAGCCTCAATAACAGTCGGCGGCAGTGGCCGGGTTACATCGCCGATACCCAATCGTATGATGCGTGCATCGGGGTGTACCAGTTTGAAAGCATTGACCTTGCGGGCTATCTCGGTAAAGAGGTAACTTTCGGGAAGTTTCAGAAATTGTTCGTTTACTAATGCCATAATCTTTTTTACTCTTTTTTCTGTTGCATATACTTATTTAAGAATGAAGCCTTACAACAACCACTCTCCATCGAAAACGGTTACAGCACCGCCACTCATGTAGACATGATTATCGTCATCGCTCCATGTAATATCAAGGTTTCCTCCCAATAAGCGGAGACGGGCGCTTCGACCGGCCAACCCGTTCAACACGGCAGCTACCAACGTAGCACATGCACCGGTGCCGCAGGCCAATGTCTCGCCGGCTCCACGTTCCCACACACGCATGGTAATTTCTTCGGGAGAAAGCACCTCGGCAAACTCTATGTTGCAGCGCTCGGGGAAAAGCGGGTGACACTCGGCTATCGGCCCCCACTTGTGTACATCGACCTCGTCGAGTCTCGGCACAAAGACAACGGCATGGGGATTACCCATCGATACGCAAGTCATCGTAAAAGCTGCGCCGGGAAGTTCCAATGGTACCGCCACTGCACGTTCACCCGACAGAGCGACCGGTATGCGAATGGGTTCCAGCACCGGCTCTCCCATATCGACACGTACCGATGAAACCTTGCCGTCGACCACCGTCAACCGCATCGGCTTGATACCGGCTTTGGTTTCAAGGGTGATTTCCGTCTTGTCGGTAAGTCCGTTGTCGTATACATACTTACCCACGCAGCGCGATGCGTTTCCACACATTTGTGCTTCGGAACCGTCGGCATTGAACATACGCATACGGAAATCGGCCACCTGCGAAGGCAGAATCAGAACCAACCCGTCGGACCCGATACCGAAATGACGGTCGCTCATGCTTATCGCCAATTGCTCGGGGTGCGCAGGGGCTCCCTTCATACAATCGATATATACATAATCGTTTCCAGCTCCATCTTTGTAAATCTCATAGGTTCTTTCTTTTAGCCTTCGGTTGATTTATTTAAATATCTTTTTGCTATTATTTTTCTGCAAATGTAGTTATTTTGCCAAAACAATATTCATTACATAGCAATTATTTGAATATATTTTTTCGCTATTTCATATTTAAATATATTAAGTATATATATTTATATATTATAATCACATAGTATACATTTTATTACAATATATTATTTATAAAACTTTCATTACAGAAATAGTATACAAATAGCTCTCTTTACAGAAAAACAAACCATACGCAGAAAAAAGAAAAACAACATCTTTTAGCTCCTACATTTATATAATAGATAGAGAAATGCCATAATATTACACCATTCCAAGAAAAGCAAATTGAAACATAAAACACGTTTATCAAAACATTTTGAAACAACAGCCACATTATCATACAGAGACCTCACATCACCAGGCTGACCACAATGGCCTCACACAAGATATTTAGAATATATGATAGCAACCCAACCGAAAGAAGACACAAGAACAGCACATCACCTTCTGCTGTTCATCTTCTCACCCCCACCATACTTTACAGAAAGAGGAGCACCTCGGCACAGTTGGCGAAAAGCCTTGTTTTTTCCACTTACCTCTGCGCTCGCCTTTCACTATCTTTTCAGAAGACAGGAGGCGGCTCGGCATAGTCATCGATGAAAACTTCGTTTTCTCCTTGCCTCTGCGCTCGCCTTTCACTATCTTTGCATCACAAATTTCATATCATGTATTACGTCAAGAAACGCCTCGAAATAAGTGCCGCTCACCAGTTGCAACTTTCCTACGAAAGCAAATGCGAAAATCTGCATGGGCACAACTGGATTATTACCGTCTATTGCCGGGCCCAGGAGCTGAACCCCGACGGAATGGTCATCGACTTCTCGGTAATAAAAAAATGCATCAAGGAGAGGCTCGACCACAAAAACCTCAACGACATACTGCCCTTCAACCCCACCGCCGAAAATATGGCCCGTTGGATATGCGAAGAGATTCCTCACTGCTATAAGGTAGAAGTGCAGGAGTCGGAAAACAACACGGCTTGCTATGAAGCGGATTAACGAGATATTCTACTCGCTGCAAGGCGAAGGGTTCTGGACCGGCACCCCCATTATCTTTATCCGATTCTCGGGCTGCAACCTGCAATGCGATTTCTGCGACACACGCCACCACACCTACACCGAAATGAGCGACGAAGAGATTGTGGCTGCCATCGCAACCTATCCCGCGCGGCGTGTATGCCTTACAGGGGGTGAACCATCGCTGCAAATAGACCGGGCTTTTATCGACCTGCTGCACCACCACGGCTATACCATACACATCGAGACCAACGGCACCCACTCCCTGCCCGACGGCATCGACTGGGTGACGGTGAGCCCCAAGACTCCGGCCATCGAACTCAATCGTGCCGACGAACTGAAAATCGTCTACACCGGCCAGGAGGTAACTTCATGGCTCGGCTTCGATGCGGCGCACCGCTACCTGCAACCCTGCTCCTGCCGCAATACGGCCGAGGTAGTGAGATACATTCTCGACCACCCCGAATGGTCGCTCAGCCTGCAAACCCACAAATACATCGATATTCCCTGATTTTTCTACCGCCCCGCTCAAAACATCTCAAATACGGAGAGTCACCGTCATGCTGCAACGTCTTAAAATGTATATGCTGCCGATAGCCATGATACTCGGCGCCATTCTATACCGCCCCATCACCGTTCTCAACGAAATGATGCCGCATCTCACCCAGGTACTCATCTTTGCCATGCTGCTCGTGCCCTATTGCCGCATCTCGCTGAGAGACCTGCGCATAAGCAAGCTGCACGGCTGGCTGCTCGTCCTGCAAATTCTCGGCAGTCTCGCCGTATATGCACTGCTCCGGCTCATCGACCCCCTGGTAGCCGAAGGCACCCTGATATGTATCCTCGCCCCCACGGCTACCGCAGCAGCCGTCATCACCTACATGCTCGGCGGCAGCCTCACCACCCTGGCTACATACAGCCTGCTGAGCAACATGGCTGTCGCTCTGCTCTCACCCATAATCTTCTCCTTTATCGGTATTCACACCGACATACCTTTCGGCCAGTCGTTCTTCACCATCTGCCGGCAAATGATACCGCTGCTCATCTTTCCCTTTGTTACCGCCATATTGCTGCGCTACCTGCTGCCACGCGTACACTACACCCTGAGCAAAAGCCAGAGCCTCTCCTTCTACCTGTGGGCGATCTCCCTCACTATCGTCATGGGACGCACCGCCGCATTCATCATCGAACAGGGAAGCGAAAATGTCAAAGAAGAGATACTCATTGCTCTCTTCTCGCTGGTAGCCTGTGCAGGACAGTTCTTTCTGGGGAAAATCATCGGGCAACGGTACAACGACCGTATTGCCGGCGGACAGGCTCTCGGGCAAAAGAATACCGTCCTGGCCATCTGGATGGCACTTACCTATGTACACCCTCTCGCCTCGATAGGCCCGGCCTCGTATGTGGTGTGGCAAAACAGCATCAACTCGTGGCAGCTCTGGAAGAAAAACCGCCGCGACCGGGTAAATGCTCCAAAGAGAGCATAACCTCCAACAGGCAATAGAGCAGGGAACCGCTCCACAAGAGGATCCCCCTGCCCCATGCGGGAGACACATTTCCCGGCATGGAAACAGCTACCGTAAAAGCCCGGCGCCACACACCGGAGATTTCTATTATAAAAAAGTTTTCACCGCCCGATTTCTTCTTATTTATATTATCTTTGCCGGTAAATCGGCAAAAACGGAAGGGCCACGGCCTGAACAGCCGCCTGCGGCCCCGCATCTGTTTCTGCACAAAACCGACAATCCATCATGTATCAAACACTTGTAAAACCCGCATTGCCACACTTATGCGCCATCATCGTCTTCATCGTCGTATCTGTGGCCTACTTTTCTCCCGAGATTTTTGAGAATAAAACCATTCTCGGACACGACAGCCGACAGGGCACCAGCCAGGAAATCACCGAGTACAGCGCCCAGAGCGGCCAGACCATACGCTGGACCAACTCCATGTTCTCGGGTATGCCCACCTACCAGATTGCCCCTTCGTATGAGAGCAGCTCGTTCATCAACACGCTGAGCCGCATATATTCACTCTTCCTGCCGACTCCCGTATCATATGTCTTCATACTGATGCTGGGATTCTACATTCTCCTGTGTGTTCTCGGCGCCCGCAGCGACATTGCCATACTGGGCGCCATCGGATACGCCTTCTCATCGTATTTCTTTATCATCATCATGGCCGGCCACATCTGGAAAGTACTGGCTCTCGCCTACATACCTCCCACCATCGCCGGCATGGTGCTTGCCTACCGCGGGAAATACCTGTGGGGAGGGTTTGTCATGGCCCTTTTCCTCATGTTCCAAATCAAGTCGAACCACATACAGATGACCTACTACTCCTGCTTCATCATGGGAGCATACGCATTGTGGGTATTGAGCGAAAGTATCCGCATGCACAAGGTGGCCGACTTCCTTAAATCGACCGGCGTGTGTGTCGCCGCCCTGCTGCTGGCCGTCTCGGTGAACCTGTCGAACCTCTATCATACCTGGGAATACAGCAAAGAGAGCATGCGGGGAAAATCGGAACTGGTCGACAACAACGCCGATAATCGGACAGCCAACGGCCTCGACCTCGACTACATGACCCAGTGGAGTTACGGCATAGGAGAAACGTGGAGCCTGCTCATTCCCGATGTCAAGGGTGGTGCAACGGGTGCCATCGGCCGCGACGATACCCAAAGCGCACCGGCCCAGTACCGGCAAATCATCGCCCAGCAAAACCGCTATTGGGGCGACCAGCCTTTCACCTCGGGACCTGTCTATGTGGGAGCCTTCTTCATGACCCTGTTTGTTCTCTCCTTCTTCCTGTTACGGGGCAGACTCAAATGGTATCTGCTGGGCGCCACACTCATTACCGTATTCCTGTCGTGGGGACATAACATGATGTGGTTTACCCGTCTGTTTGCCGACTACTTCCCGATGTATTCCAAGTTCCGCTCGGTATCTTCGATTCTCGTCGTTGCCGAGCTGGTCATTCCCCTGATGGCAGCACTGGCCGTAATCGAGATGGTCAAGAATCCATCTGTATTGAAAGAAAAAAGAAAAGGCCTCTACATCGCGTTCGGACTCACCGGCGGCATATCTCTGCTCTTTGCCCTCGCTCCCGGTCTCTTCTTCAATTTCCTGAGCGAACAGGAGAGCCAGCATTTCCTGCCGCAGGCAACCCAGAACCGCCAGATTGCCGACATTGTTGCCGCCTTGGAAAACGTGCGCATGGGCCTGTTCCGTTCCGACGCATGGCGTTCGGTCATCATCATTGCCATCGGCGGTCTTCTGACCCTCCTCTTTGCCCGCAAGAAACTGAACTCGCAACTCTTCGTCATCGGACTGATAGTTCTCTGCCTCGGCGATATGTGGACGGTCGACAAACGCTACCTCAACAGCGAGCATTTCATTCCGAAGCGCAGCAGCCAGGACCTCTCGGCCTTCTACCCCCAAAGCCCGGCCGACCGAGCTATTTTGCAGGATAAAGACCCGCATTACCGGGTATACAACCTCACGACCAATACGTTCAACGACGGAGCCACCTCGTTCTACCACAAAGCCATAGGCGGATACCATGCCGCCAAACTGGGTCGCTACCAGGAGCTCATCGAGCATCAAATAAGCCAGGGTAACGAACAGGTGCTGAATATGCTGAACGCCAAATACTACATCGTTCCCGGTGAAAACCGTCAACCGCAGGCGGTTCTCAATCCCGACGCCCTGGGCAACGGCTGGTTTGTCGACGAAATACAGTGGGTGCAGAATGCCAACGAAGAGATGTCGGCACTCGACCACTTCGACCCGGCCCAGACAGCTGTCGTCGACCGGCGCTTCGCGGCGCTCTTCGACGGAAAGGCAATCTCGGCCGACACCACCGCACAAGTGCGGCTCACCTCATACCACCCCGAAGAGCTTTGCTACACCGTCACTTCACAGAAAGGCGGCATAGTGGTCTTCTCCGAGATCTATTACCCTCATGGCTGGAAAGCCACCGTTGACGGCATCGAAACCCCGATAGCCCGCGCCGACTATGTATTGAGAGCCATCTATGTCCCGGCCGGTGAGCATCGGGTCGTGATGTCGTTCAAGCCCGCTTCCATCGCCATTACCGAGACCATTGCCTGGTGCGGATTCGGCCTGTTTGCCCTCCTGCTGCTACTGAACCTGTTTGCGGTATACCGCAAGAAAAAAGCCGGCGCCCTCTCCTAAAATCGCCGAGACCAACAGCCATCTATATTGAAGGGCTGTGCCGAATCTTATCGGCACAGCCCTTTCTGCTTACTCTCCGAAAAGCAAAAGAACTATCCAGAATTTTCTTTTCGCAAGAGACACTCCTACCCACGGACGTACCCCAACAGTCGCAATGAACCCACCAAGCCCCTCGGGGCACTATCATCGTCGAGAATTTCCGAGGAGAGAAGAAAACTTTTTCGACAAAGAAATAACTGAGCGATACAATATCCACCAAGAAAACAGCACCTCTCCCCGGACAAAAAAAACGGCATAAGCAAAATCGCACAATAGGCCTCCCTCCCGCCACAAACAGCACCAAAAGAAAAAGGCCTCTCCCGATGGGGAAAGGCCTTAAAAAGAAGCGGAAGGAGGGGGATTCGAACCCCCGGTACCCATTCGGGTACGTCAGTTTAGCAAACTGGTGGTTTCAGCCACTCACCCATCCTTCCAAATGGGGCTGAACGACTACGAATACCCTCTCGTAATCGGTGTGCAAATGTATATCAAAGTTTTGTTTCCTGCAAATATTTCGCGTACAAAATTTGCATTTTATACGATTTTCAACATCGGACAACTATTTCGCGCCATCGCCACAAAATCCGCAGAGAGAGACAGTCCCAGTCCGCCCTCCCCGGCACGGTCTTTTCCTTTTGCACGAGAATACAGCTTATCCTCCCATACAACACCGACTTAACCCAAATGTCTCCGTCATATTACCTACGACAGAGACTTTTCTCAATACATTTTTATATCCTTATTATAAGGAGAACTACAAGGCAACCTCGTCTACACAATCAACCGCCTTCACCATATATATGCCACCCTTTGAAGAGCATACGACAAGAATCTTCGGTCTTGTAAAACAGGCCAAGGGTATCATAAGACATATTTACAACTCATTTACAACAACATAACAAACAAGAAGTCATTGCTTCCGCATCGAAACGGCATCTGCTCCAACATGATAACAGATTTTTATATCCGTGCCTTTGGGCATCCAACACGGGTCAAAAAACCGCAACATCTCTCCCCGGACGACAGTTTTTGAGGTAAAATGACTATCTTTGTTGCCTATACCAACCTTATCCAACAACAACCGCATGAGAATAAACCGTTCAAAAAAAGGAACTCTACGTCTTTATCTCGCCATAGCGCTGCTGGTACTCATCAACATTGGCATTATCGGAGGCTGTATCATCATCAAACGATATCGCTTCGACTCCTTTACCGAAAAAGATTTCACCGTATATGTAGGTCAGGAATTCACATTAGATTCCATCATGGCACAGATGAGCGGCCAGGTCCCGGAGAAAAGCCTTACCCGCCTGATGCGTCTCACCCGCACCAAAGGCTTCCCACCCTACATCTACACAGGGGCCTATCGCATCACCGAAGAGATGAACGTAGTCGAGGTATACGACCTGTTGACATCGGGCAACATATCGTCCGTACGCATCACTTTTCACAACCTGCGTACGAAAAAAGACTTTGCCCGCTCCATGGAAAAACAGCTTATGCTCACCCAGGACGAGCTGCTTGCCCTCATGAACGACGAAGAGTTCTGCCGGGAAAAAGGTTTCACGCCCGACAATATCCCGGCCATGCTGCTGCCCGACACCTACGACGTATATTGGAACATATCGGCCAAGAGCCTGCTCGACCGCATGGAAAAGGAATATAACATTTACTGGAACGACGAACGCCGTGAAAAAGCCCGCCAAGCCGGACTCAGTCCCATAGAAGTTGCCACCCTGGCCTCCATCGTCGAAGAAGAGACCAACATCGCCGACGAGATGCCCATCATTGCGGGTCTCTACATCAACCGTCTGAGAAAAAGGATTCCGCTGCAAGCCGACCCCACCATAAAATTTGCAGTGGGCGATTTCGGACTCAAACGTATTTTGCGAAAACACCTCCGCGTCGACTCACCCTACAACACCTACAAACATTACGGTCTCCCGCCCGGGCCTATACGCATCGCCTCCAAACGGGCCATAGAGGCGGTTCTCAACTACGACAAAAACAACTACATCTACATGTGTGCCAAAGACGACCTCTCGGGCCGTCACAACTTTGCCGCCACACTGGCCGAGCACAACTACAATGCCCGACAATACCACAAAGCCCTGAACGCGTTGAAAATCATGAAATAGCCGGCCAGCCGCATCATCGGCAATGCCCGCGGCAGGCCCCTATTCCATCGGTACCCCGCACCGTAATGACGGAGAACTCGGATAAAACCGGCTCTCCCGGCAACAGACGCCACCTCTTGACGCGCCCATTTGCGGTTCATCAGCACAAGAATCATTCCCGCCAAATATCTGCTGGCGGTAAGATTTGGCTCAAATCTATATACAATTTCACCCCATCAACGCACTTTATCGTACGAATGTAGCAAACATATAAATTTATAGCAAAGGCTCCCAACAGCAAGCAAATTAATAAATATATTATAATCATACTCTAATGTACTTTTACCCTAAATGGGAATACGGGTATACCGGCCTCGGTGCGCAGTGTTCCTATACTTGACTCGTCAAAGCTATAGGAAACCCTAAAAGGCCCGACTTCATCCTTGACGGGGATAATCAATCTTTTTCCCCGGATTTTAGGAGAGACATTTAGCGAATCTCCTCTGGCATCTGTAACGACCAATCCCTCAATCACGGAATCCTCCCATTGGAGTTTGGAGAAATTTCCCTGGAAATGAATAACAATCTTACCCTTTTCGTACTCAACCGACGAAACAACCGGACTTTCATAGGCTTGTGTAAAATGCCCGTAGTTCCTGTCCATCGCCAACGAGGCCAACCGCTCACCTATTGCACGCTTGTTACGGGGGTGAATGTCGTTAACGTCGTCGACCAAATCGGATATGTTTATCATGGCCGTATTATCGACCTGAGCCAGAACGATTTGCTGTTGCTCACGAAGCAAAGCCGGGGTATTATTTTCAGCCCCATAGGCATGGGGGGCAATCTGTACATAATAAAAGGGGAAGTCCCAACCAAAATCGGAACGCCAGGCGTGAATCATCTGAGACAATAGCCGGGCATACGACGTGGCATTTCTATGATTACTCTCGCCCTGATACCAGATACAACCGGCTATGCGATAAGGTGCCAAAGGGTATATCATCTGATTGTATGCAACCCCGGGAGTGGTAGGCCACCATGGATACTCCTTCAATTTATTTTTAGACAAGACCTCATCTTCTGTTATCACCTCGGCCGGGGTCCATACCTCGGCCGGAGTTCCACCCCAGGCCGACACAATAATTCCCACCGGCACCTGTAAATGCATGGTTAAATAGCGGGCAAAAAAATATGCGGTCGCACTCGTTCTCCGCATGCTTTGGGGAGAAGCCGTTTCCCACACTGCGCGACAGTCGGTTTGCGGAGTATCTGCCCCCTGCTTGGGGACATGAAAAATTCGCAGCGAGCTGCACGAAGCCTGTTCTATTTCCGATGCCCCGTTGGTGATACCCATATCGGCCGACCACTCCATGTTGGATTGTCCGCTACAAAGCCAAACCTCACCGAGCATTACATCAGAAAGTTCCCGAACACCGCTTCTGCCTTTAATCTCCACGGTATATGGGCCACCGGCCTTACCCGTGAGCAGGTCGGCTCTCCAACAGCCCCGGTTGTCGACAACCGCATATACCGTATCGGCGGGATTCTAGGAGGAAACTATCTGCAACTTTTCGACCGGTTCACCCCAACCCCATATAGGCACACGACTTTGCTGCTGCAAAACCATTCCATCGGAAAACAATCCCGGCAGACGGACTTGCGATACGGCACCGAACGCTATGAACATGCCGCCTATAATGCATATCAAACGACTAATCTTCATCTTTCTCTTCTGAATTAAAAATTTTCAAATCTTCAATATCAACATTGACACTCCGGATTAAACTTCCCGCTGGCCATATATTTTTTAAGACGATTGAAGGGGAACTAACACCAAGGTACAAGTTTCTATCACAATAAGCGAGATTACAATAATTCAAACCGATTTCCAAGTTCTATTGCTAATTATTGTAAGATTGTGGTCCAATTTATCAATATATAATCCATTTCTTACATATAACACTACTTAGATTCCCAATTATAACCCTCTATAAAATTCGTAGCCGCCTATAATTAGAGTATCAAATAAGTTACACAAACGGTATCAATCCACACGAAAATAGTACAAAAACGTGCAAAAATATGCAAGGATTTTTATGTAGTAAAGCACAATTTCACCCCCACCAAGAACAAAATAAACCACCTAACCCACTGATACACAACAAAAAGGGAGACATTGAATGTCTCCCTTCACGTGGTCCCACTTGGGCTTGAACCAAGGACCCCCTGATTATGAGTCAGATGCTCTAACCAACTGAGCTATAGGACCGTTTTCCTTCGATTTGTACTACCTCTAAAAAGGCCTTCCGGAAAAGCGATGCAATATTACGACATTTTCTCGAAACCGCCAAATTTTTACCGGCTTTTTAGGAAATAAAATTTTGGAACACCTGCTGTCTACTGGTTGGCTGCGGGTATGCCGCCAAGTTTGTCGATACATGAACTTCTGTAAATCAAGGGCGAAGAGAAAAATAAACGTTAATATGTCTCGAAACATCTTTCTATTGATAAAGAAATGTGTACTTTTGTTTCTGTTTTTGACAGATGATGCAGATTCTTGATTCTCCTCAACCAACGCTGACCCGCCCTATGGTTGCTACCATAGGTTTTTTTGACGGGGTACACTCGGGACACAAATCACTGATTGCCGAGGTGCGCCGGGTGGCGGAGGAGAACCGAATGACTTCTGGCGTCATCACGTTCAGGAATCACCCCAAATCGGTTTTGACGGGCAAGGCCATGCCTCTGATTACATCGAGCCAGGAGCGTATCGACCGTTTGGCCTCGACAGGCTTGGATTATTGTGTATGGCTCGAATTTACTCCTGCCATGGCCGAGATGTCGGCGCACGATTTCATTGCATTTCTGCGCGACAACTACAACATACGGCATCTGGTTGTGGGATATGACCACCGTTTCGGGCACAATGTCAATGAGACCTACGAAGATTATTGCCGATATGGCGAAGAACTGGGGGTAATGATTTCCCGGGCATCTGTGTGTATGCCCGACGGGCATCGGGTGAGTTCCTCGATTATCCGGAGATTATTGGGCGAAGGAAACGTCAGGGAGGCATCGCTCCTACTCTCGTATGATTACCGCCTCGAAGGTCGTGTCGTGAGCGGACACCAATTGGGTCGCCGCATTGGTTTTCCTACGGCAAATGTTTCGTGTCTCTATCCGCAAAAAATCATTCCGGCAAACGGGGTATATGCGGTGCGTGTATATCTCGAAGACCAGATAGAGCGTTGCGGTATGCTGAATATCGGAACACGCCCTACAATCGACGGCACCGACCATGACCGGAGTATTGAGGTCCATATTTTCGACTTCGACCAGTCGATCTACGGCCAACTCATCAATATTGAATTTGTTGCCTATCTACGCCCGGAACGACGTATGGAGGATCTGGATGCCCTCCGTTATCAACTCTCCCAAGACAGGGAGATTGCCCGCGGACTTCTCATCTGAATAAGATAAAAACAGAACAAACAGGAGGGCTGAGACATTTTATCTCGGCCCTCCTGTTTGATATCATTGATACGTGATTACTCTTCTTCCTTATTGATAGGTATCTCGCGATTGAGGCTTTGATCGAGCGAGATAAGGGTCTCCGTCGAGACAACGCCGGGAATCTGCTGAACATGGTCGTTTATCAAGTGCATGAGGTGTTCGTTGTCGCGGGCATATAGTTTGCACAACATGGTATACGGCCCGGTGGTAAAATGACATTCTACAACTTCGGGAATTTTTTCGAGCTCGGGTACGACATCTTTGTACATCGAACCTTTTTCAAGTCGCACTCCGATATAGGTACAGGTGCGATAGCCCAACGTCTTGGGATTGACATGATATCCCGAACCTACAATGACTTTCATATCTATCATACGCTGTATGCGCTGATGAATGGCAGCCCGCGAAACACCGCATTTGGCAGCTACGTCTTTCGACGGTATACGGGCATTGTGCATGATGATTTCCAGAATCTGCTTATCGAGATTATCTATTTTTTCCATATATATTGAGTTTGGTTTTCGAAATTGTCATTATGACAACAAATGTAACTATTTTTTCTACAATTACCGTCTTTTCCTCAAAAATTTAGCAACTTTTCCAACGAAGTGTTCCAAAGCAGAAAAGAGAAAAAGAGTCCCAAGCCATAAACCCAGGACTCTTTTTTATCGTACCGATAGGTCTTGTTACTTTTCGATGCTAAGCAATTCGATGTCGAATACCATAACAGCATTGGAGGGAACGCTGCCACGGCCACGAACACCGTAACCCAATTCTGCGGGGATATAAACCGTGTATTTGGCACCGGGCGACATCAACATAAGAGCTTCGTTGAAACCGGGAACCATTTGTCCTACGACCATGAAAACGTTGTCGCTGGCGTCAAATTTCGTACCATCGATAAGAGTACCTTTGTAATTGACTTTTACGCGGCTTCCTTGTTTGGGGGTTGCGCCTTTTCCGGCTTTCTCTACCTTGTAGAGAAGGCCGCTCTCGGTAGCAACGACACCTTCTTCTTTGGCTTTTTCGGCCAGGAAAGCTTCTCCATCGGCCTTGTTCTGAATGGCCTCGGGCGAAGACTCGAGCTTGCGTGTTTCGGCAGCCATGGCCAGTGTACGATACGACATCTGAGCGGTCATCGGGGTCATCAGAATGGTCGAGTCGTTGTTAAGGGCAGCACAGAATGCGGCCATGTACACATCTTTATCGACGGTGATACCGAGTTGCTCCGACATCTGTTTCAACTGTTGTTTGAGACCTGAGGCAAACGAGTAACCTACTTCATAGGAGAATTGGGCAGAGTCGCTGTACAGGGCTTTGCGGGCTCCCTGAATGAACTGGTCCATATCGACAGGTTGTCCCAAGTTCTTAATGCCGTTGTTGACATCGTTTCCGGTGAGTACACCTACCGCATATATCAATGAGTCAGAGGCATCGGCCAACTCTTTTACGGGCTTGACATTGTCGCACGATGTAAGCGATACGGCCGTCATTCCAAGAGCGGCCATCAAACAAATAGCTGTTTTTTTCATTGTTTTTTGTATTAAAGTATTTTTATAAGTTCTACATCGAATATGAGGGTGGCGTTGGGGCCAATCTTGTCGCCGGCACCATGTTTGCCATAGGCCAGGTCTGAGGGGATATAGAGTCTCCACTTCGACCCTTCGGGCATGAGTTGCAGGGCCTCTACCCAACCGGCTATCACCTGGTTGACACCGAATACTGCGGGAGTACCGCGTTGTACCGAACTGTCAAATACA
>ERZ824600.3239-NODE-3239-length-15848-cov-5.533591_pt1 | contig 15848 bp, 9 predicted proteins | sample MGYA00519933_ERZ824600 | MGnify/ENA primary metagenome ERZ824600 (study PRJEB31778, sample SAMEA3449178) | human gut metagenome | biome: human gut; feature: human-associated habitat; material: faeces | place: United Kingdom | collected 2010/2012 ... | reverse complement strand
GCATATCTGAAGAATCTGAAGGCGCCTATCCAGACACACTTTTTGAAACACTACCGGGTTCTCTCGAAAGGCGCATCAAGGAGTATTCGTTCTTCGACTACCGCGTCAACGAAGCCCTGCACATGACAGCCGAAGAGCACGACACGCTGGTCTCCCTGATGAGGCAAATGCGCGACGAGCTCGGCAAGAAGACCGACGAACTTCAGAACCGCATTCTTGTGGGCTATATCGAACTGATGCTCAACTTCTGCCAGCGTTTCTACAACCGGCAGTTCCTGACCCGAAAGATCGAGAACTCCGACATTCTCATCCGCTTCGACCGCCTGCTCCGCGACTATTTCGACGAGAAGTTTCAGTTGAAGCTCGGACTGCCCACCGTGCAGTATTGTGCCGATCGGCTGTGCATGTCAGCCAACTATTTCGGCGATGTCATCAAAAAGACAACCGGGGAGACGGCGAGCAGCCACATCCGTCGGTTTGTCATCCGCCTGGCCAAGAACGGACTGGCCGCCGGAGAGTCCGTCTCCCAGGTGTCCGACCGTCTCGGATTCGAGTATCCCCAGCACTTCAGCCGCATGTTCCGAAAAATGGAGGGCCTCACTCCGTCGGAGTACTGCCGGAACCTGCGCTCCTGACAAACAGGCGTTCGGCGTTCTTCCACAGAAACAGCTCCGCGTATGCGGCAAGCTCCCGGTCCGCGGTGAGCGTCTGCTTCAGCCGCTGCAGGTTGGCCTGCAGCACGGCGTCGGGCAGGTAGGGATAGTCCGAACCGTAAAGGATGTGGTCGGGCGTGGTGATGGTCAGCAGCGAGTGCAGCACTTCGCCAGTCGGGCTGCCCGCTAGGTCGAAGTAGAGATGCGAGAGGTTGTCTTCTCAGTCTATCGGCTGCATGTAGCCCTGGTTGACCATTGCCGGGAGTATGGATTTCATGCGCGGCAGGGTCAGCGGCAGGAACGACCCGCAATGGGGCACGACCACCTTCAGGTTCGGGTAGCGTACCGGCACGTTCCGCACGAGCATGTTCACCACGGCCCGGGTGGTCTCGGCCGGATATTCGTACATGGCCAGCGGGGTGGCCGCGATGATCTCCCCGGAACAGGGCGTCGGGCGGTGGGGATGGATGATGACGAGGGCATGACGCTCGTTGAGGACCTCCATCAGCGGATCCAACTCCGCGGCTCCCAGATATTGCCCGCGGCTGTTGGTCGCCAGCTTCACCCCGTCGGCCCCCAGCGTGTCGAGCGCATAGACCGCTTCGCGGATGGCCGCATCCACGTCGGGAAGCGGCAGCGAGGCGCAGAAACGGAAGCGTCCGGGATACTGCCGTTTGACCGCGGCCGAGGCTTCGTTCACGCGGCGGATGCAGCGGGCCGACTCCTCCGTATCGCCGTAATAGGGCTGCGGGGCGGGCATCGTGAGCACGGCCGTGCGGATACCCGCACGGTCCATGAAGGCGATGTGCCGCCCGGCATCCCACGTCGGCAGCGGAAAGGTCTCCTCGAGTTCCGCCCCGTGCGCTTTCAGCACCTCCGTATATTCGGGGATGATGATGTGGGTGTGGAGATCGACCGTCTGCGCCGGGAGTGAACAGACCGCCAAGGCCGCACCCAGCACGCACATCAGGACTTTTCGTTTCATGAGCCGGTTCATATCATCGGTTTCTCCCACGCACCGCGCGTATCGACTCCCGTCTCCTCGGCCGCCGCCTCCATGCGGTTGATCTCTTCGGCCGTCAGGGAGAGCCGTATCGCCCGAACCGCATCCTCGACCTGTGAAACGCTGGTCACCCCGATGATCGGCGTCGTTCCCTTGGCCAGTGCCCACGCCAGGGCGATCTGTGCGGGGGAGACGCCGTGCTTTGCCCCGATGGTCCGCAGGACGGCAACCAGCCTTTCGATTTGCGGCAGCAGCGGATTGTAGGTCTCTCCGCGCTGGCTGGCGGCCGGAAGCGGGTGCTGCGTGTCGTACTTCCCGCTCAACGCGCCCTGCTCGAGGACCATGTATGCCCAGAAGTCGATGCCCTTCTCCCGGCAGTAATCCAGGATGCCGGCCTTCTCCGACGAGCGGTAGAGCAGGCTGTAGTGGTTCTGCACGGCGGACAGACGGACCCCTTCCGCCGCGAGAATCTCTTCCGCCCGCCGGATCTGTGCCAGATTGTGGTTGGAGACCCCCACACGGCGGACCTTGCCGCTTTTGACGAGCGGGATGAGCCGCGGCGTCCAGCGCTCGACATCCGCCGGATTGTGAATCCAGTACATGTCGATGTGATCGGTCCCGAAACGCGAGAGACTGCTTTCGCACATTGCCGCCACGGGGTCGGCGGCCGACAGATCGGCAATCTGCGGTGTGAACTTGGTGGAGATCAGCACTTCGTCGCGCCGACGTTCCCGCGTAAACGACGCGAGAATGGTCTCCGAGGCCCCCATGCCGTAGACTACGGCCGAATCCCACAGGTTCAGCCCGTTTTTCATTGCTTCGTCAAATACGGGACGAAGTTCCCTCTCGCCGGTCCGGTTCCCAAACACCTGGTCGCCGCCGGCCTCGCCTTTGCCCCACGACCAGGTTCCGAGGGCGATGGTCGGATAGTTCGTATTCATTGTTTTGCTGTTTTGTGTTTGTTCAATACTTGTTTGTCTTCCGTTGGTATCTACTGGCCCGATGCGGGCTTGCTTCCGGCTTGTCGAGTCACGGCGCAATCTGCGTCTCCATGCTGCCGAGCGAACCCGACGTCAGCAGCAGCGACTCTTCAAACACGGCTCCGTGCACCAAGCGATACCGCATCCCGTTCGGAGATGCCGACCCCGCTGCTGCCGCTGCCCGCAAGAAGCGCAATACGTTTGTGGCCAGCCGATCGGCGTTCTCGTGCCGGAAGGTCTGCATCGGCGAGGCCATGTGCCTGAACCAGATCGGAGAGCCCGCGAAGTGCATGTCGCAATCTTCCAACGCCTCTGCTGAGATGGTAATAGGCGGAAAATCGCCTTGTGCGATGGCATCCAGTTTGGCCTGCGCGCGCTCGGGCATCGCGTTGTAATCCGCCTCATAGAGGGGCTTCGGCTCCACGACGATCAGGTCGCTGTCCGATGCGGACCGGATGCTCCGAGCCATTCGCTCCGTGTTTCCGGTACGCAAGCAGCAGGCGCCGAGGTATCGTCCGCCGGGTTCGCCTCTGTTGTCGTCCGCGCCGTTCTTCCCGCTTTCTCCGGGAAGGCTCTGTTGCGGTTCGTCCGACACAGGATCGGAGACGCTGTACGCCGATCCAGAGAGGGCGATCGACAGAAGCAGCCAGGGAATCCAGAATGGTCTTTTCATGGGTTCTTTTGTCGGTTTGCTTTCACACGACAAAGATACATCACCGCACGGCCTGGCGGAATATACGGATTCTCGGTAAATTTAACTATTTTACGGATAGTGAACAGTCCCTCCCCGGTGCTGAACAGGCATTTGCCTGCGGGTCGGGGCCGCGTGGCGGAGTGCGGCGCTAAGCAGCCGCTCGTTCAGAAGCGCATGGTCAGCTTTACGACCTCCCGCCACTGCGGAATATTCAGCACTCGGCCCGGCATTCTCAGAGGTAATATACGTGAAGGTCGGATCGCCGTGCTGGACGGGTGACGTCGAAACGGTGTAGTCGCCAGCGCCCGCTGCCGGTCTCCGTACAGCGGGTAGTTGTTGTACACGTAGGCGAAGATGTTAGCCGATGATCACATGGTGCGGGCAGGGGATGCACAGGTAACGACCCGTGCAGTTGATATGGCCCGGTGCATGGCGGTAGACAAGGATAGCCGCGGTAGTTGTATCTTATTGAATTTCTACATCAAACCACAACTATAACGAACGTATCGCCGACACACGGGAGGTTGTATCTTATTGAATTTCTACATCAAACCACAACCGGATTTGTGGTCTGAACGCGTCGCGCGGAGTTGTATCTTATTGAATTTCTACATCAAACCACAACTGGTGATCACGGGTTCGGATTACGGCACTGTTGTATCTTATTGAATTTCTACATCAAACCACAACCATAAAGCATCGTATTTGTTGGATAACCAAAGTTGTATCTTATTGAATTTCTACATCAAACCACAACTGGCCGTCGAGCCGTCGAGCCGTCGAGCCGTTGTATCTTATTGAATTTCTACATCAAACCACAACGTAGCGTTCAGTAGTCGAAGTCTCGGACGTGTTGTATCTTATTGAATTTCTACATCAAACCACAACAGGTGCCTTTGTCTAATATCCCTCTCTATGGTTGTATCTTATTGAATTTCTACATCAAACCACAACCCGATTGGTGGCGTCGTCCTTTGACAAATGTTGTATCTTATTGAATTTCTACATCAAACCACAACTCCCGAGATGAGGACTAATAGCAGCAAGTTGTTGTATCTTATTGAATTTCTACATCAAACCACAACGGAAAGATTCGACGGAGTATTCAGTACCCGTTGTATCTTATTGAATTTCTACATCAAACCACAACGTATCCCTTCTCACGCCGAATACAGTCGGCGTTGTATCTTATTGAATTTCTACATCAAACCACAACCAGCCAAATCGGCATATTCAGCATCAGCTTGTTGTATCTTATTGAATTTCTACATCAAACCACAACTCGGCTTGAATATCAGCTACAACGCTCTGCGTTGTATCTTATTGAATTTCTACATCAAACCACAACCCGTCCCTCCGTGGCCCGTCTCGATACATTGTTGTATCTTATTGAATTTCTACATCAAACCACAACCATATTACGGTTTTTTTAGGTTTCGCGACGTTGTATCTTATTGAATTTCTACATCAAACCACAACGATATGATGTCCCGAATTCGCTGGCAGCGGTTGTATCTTATTGAATTTCTACATCAAACCACAACCTGCCGTTTCCATGACCGGTGTCTCGACAGTTGTATCTTATTGAATTTCTACATCAAACCACAACCCGCTGGGAACATTGCCGTCATTCGACCCGTTGTATCTTATTGAATTTCTACATCAAACCACAACCTTCTTCGATTTCTTCTTTCTGCTCATGGTGTTGTATCTTATTGAATTTCTACATCAAACCACAACTTAAATATGTAGTGAAACAGATTCAATATAGTTGTATCTTATTGAATTTCTACATCAAACCACAACAAATATTATTTATCACTCAAGTACGTCAAAGTTGTATCTTATTGAATTTCTACATCAAACCACAACTTCCGGCGTTCTGGCTATCCTTCGTACTAGTTGTATCTTATTGAATTTCTACATCAAACCACAACTGTATTCTCGCGCTGATCGGAGACCACCTGTTGTATCTTATTGAATTTCTACATCAAACCACAACTTTGTTCTCCGTCATACGTGCGCACGCCTCGTTGTATCTTATTGAATTTCTACATCAAACCACAACTGCCCACAGCGGCGATTTCGGATCGGTTTTGTTGTATCTTATTGAATTTCTACATCAAACCACAACCTGCCGTGTAACCGGGATAGCGATACCGATGTTGTATCTTATTGAATTTCTACATCAAACCACAACTATAAGAGCCTTGTATTCAGAATGATGGGGTTGTATCTTATTGAATTTCTACATCAAACCACAACATCGGTTTGTTATCGTTGTGGCCAACGAAGTTGTATCTTATTGAATTTCTACATCAAACCACAACCGTCCATCGGCACACCGTCAGACAGCAGGTGTTGTATCTTATTGAATTTCTACATCAAACCACAACTGCGGTTCAGATACTTGCGGGCACGAATCGGTTGTATCTTATTGAATTTCTACATCAAACCACAACGGCCTGATACGTCACGTGCAGGCTCTGCGAGTTGTATCTTATTGAATTTCTACATCAAACCACAACTTGTGTGCTATTTATTGGACATTGCAAATAGTTGTATCTTATTGAATTTCTACATCAAACCACAACAGCGGCGCGGCTGTTCTCTGTGCGTCGCGAGTTGTATCTTATTGAATTTCTACATCAAACCACAACACGGAGCGGCCGCAGATTCATGAACTGTGGGTTGTATCTTATTGAATTTCTACATCAAACCACAACTAATTTCAATACGTTAGATACCTTTTGAAGTTGTATCTTATTGAATTTCTACATCAAACCACAACGCACAGGTAGAATGAGAGCATGAACAGATGTTGTATCTTATTGAATTTCTACATCAAACCACAACAGTGCATACGATCTGGATGCGTCCGAGATGTTGTATCTTATTGAATTTCTACATCAAACCACAACCAATGCCTACGCCGTCATCACGGAGCGCGAGTTGTATCTTATTGAATTTCTACATCAAACCACAACACATCGACGCGAAGGGCCTTCTCCGTGCCGGTTGTATCTTATTGAATTTCTACATCAAACCACAACGGAGTTCTGATGCTGATTTGAAACAACTGAGTTGTATCTTATTGAATTTCTACATCAAACCACAACATGGTGATGCACCGGATCTGCTCAAAACAAGTTGTATCTTATTGAATTTCTACATCAAACCACAACAATACCCATCGCAAAATATAATGTTCTTCGTTGTATCTTATTGAATTTCTACATCAAACCACAACTTAAAGCGCAGCATAGCCCCCATCGTAGGGTTGTATCTTATTGAATTTCTACATCAAACCACAACACGTTCGCGACCAGATTGTCTAATCGTTAAGTTGTATCTTATTGAATTTCTACATCAAACCACAACATATACCAAAGCTGTGAGCAATACGGACTAGTTGTATCTTATTGAATTTCTACATCAAACCACAACGTGAATCCGGCTCACCTCATCTTTTTAGTGTTGTATCTTATTGAATTTCTACATCAAACCACAACTAAAAGTGTTATTTTTATTTTTCCAAATGAGTTGTATCTTATTGAATTTCTACATCAAACCACAACATAAGACTGTTGTCACTTCGCAGGTTCTTAGTTGTATCTTATTGAATTTCTACATCAAACCACAACCACACTCTGCACACGCTGGCGACACGGATAGTTGTATCTTATTGAATTTCTACATCAAACCACAACTATCCGCATGCTTGGTTATCTCGATATTATGTTGTATCTTATTGAATTTCTACATCAAACCACAACTGCAGCCGGATTACAAAATTCTTGTTCCGTGTTGTATCTTATTGAATTTCTACATCAAACCACAACCTGCGATGCTGCCGGTTATGTGGAAACAGGGTTGTATCTTATTGAATTTCTACATCAAACCACAACCACGGAGGCGTCCGGTATCAGCGACAACACGTTGTATCTTATTGAATTTCTACATCAAACCACAACTGGACAGATAAAAGTCGTAGCGAATGTCGGGTTGTATCTTATTGAATTTCTACATCAAACCACAACACTCATAGCAATTTTCTTAGAATATTGATAGTTGTATCTTATTGAATTTCTACATCAAACCACAACCACTACATGTGACGTATTTATCCGCAATGAGTTGTATCTTATTGAATTTCTACATCAAACCACAACGATGGATGTTCGGATTGTTGGGGAACTCTTGTTGTATCTTATTGAATTTCTACATCAAACCACAACGTCGGGACGGTTATCGGTTGATTCTGCGTATTTTGCAGCCGTTTGATGATTCCCGAAATCTGCTTTCCGTTCGTCGGCGAAGTCGATTTGATGTCTTTTTTCGTATTTCAAAGAACAAATATAGCAAAATATCTCAGAAAAACTCCAACTGCTGGGGTATATCCGGTTTTGCCCGTTCGCTTTTTCCCCAGAAATTCAGAATATCGCCGTATTGTTTGTCCGTAACGGCCAGGATGCTCGTGTAGCCCGAGGGCGGCATCGAACGCCTTACCCGATTGATGTGAACCTGCATGTTTTCCTTCGAGGCGCAATGTCGGACATAGACCGAAAACTGCATCATCGAAAAGCCGTCTTTCTCCAGCGCCTTGCGGAATTGAGCCGCATGGCGCCGCTCGGCCTTGGTATTGGTCGGCAGATCGAAGAAAACGAACAACCACATGATCCGATAGGCATTCAACCGCAATTCCGTCATCGCATTATTCCAATACGGGGTATGCTATTTTCTTCTGTATTCCCGAGAAACATTTGGCCAGCGAGGCAGACGTAAACGTCAATCCGACGTCGAGCGGTCGCAATACCTTATCGAACCGGGTATCGGTAAACAGAATCCGCAACAGCTCGCTTTTCACCTCTTTGGTCAGCTGGTTGTGCCCGCGCATCCAAAGCGCGTGGACCAACTCGTCGACATAGGGTCGGTAGGGCTCCATCAGATCGTCGGCCAGCGGAAAGGCGTTGTAGCGGTTTCGATGGAATATACCGAACGCCGGAAAGAGCCCGGAGCCCATGATCGATCGGGCTACGGCGGCCCGCAGGATCGTGTATCCGTAATTGAGCAGGTTGTTCGGTGCGGCTCCTTCGCGCGATCGCACAAAATCGGCCCCGAACAGTTCCGACCAGTAGACCTTTGCCGCAATGCCCTCCCGGTTGTCCGCGTCGGCGCTTTTGACGTTCATGTAGTAGGGTTTCAGCTTGTCGCCGTCGCGACCGAGCTTTCGCAGCAGCGCTGCCTGGTTGCGGATCTTCGCCTCGACAATCTGTTTCCACAGCCCTTTTTTCAGCGGTTCGCTCGCTTCGATCTGCGCGCGGTAGTTCTCGCCCTGTGTCCGGTTGGAGTCCAGATTCATCAGCATGGCATTCGGCATGCGGTTCTCGCCGCAGAGAATAACGGCCACGTTGTTGTCCGACAGGGCATTGAGCAACGGCAGCGTGACGGAGGTCTGTTGATCCTCAAGGACTACGAACCCGATATCTTCAATCGGGACGCTTTTCTGCATCTCGGGTGCTTCGCGGGTATGTATGACCATCTGGCCGTTGCGCAGGCTCAGACAGTACGGGGTTGAAAAGAACAGGGCTCGTTTCAGCATGGCATCGCGTGTTTGAATTTGATCTCGCCCGTAATGGTCAGCTCGAAATCATAACCTTCGACATAGGCGTTGAGTTGGGTATGCAACAAGGAGATGACCGGTCTGTATTCTTCATTCTGTTTCCATTCGCCGTTTTTTGCCTTCAGCTCTCCGGCGGGCCGGGCCTCCTGATGATGCTTTAATGTCATGGTACCATATTTGTCAACCTTTCCATTGGAGCGTTTTAATGTCAACGTGCTCATTCCGGTTACCTTGTACAGCCGTTTTGCCAGTTCTTTCCGGGAACATTCGTAAAGCTCGGCCGGTGTATTCTCGTAAAACAGCACCATGGTGCCTGTTTTCAGGATGCATTTCAGCGGGTAGCCGTTTGTGTCGGCTACCGGCACCAGGTCGGGCCGATCGTTGCGGTCGGTGCTCGCCTTGAAGTATCGGGCCGCTTCGAGGTTGCTGACAATCTCGAAGGTCCGTCTCTTCTTGCCCTTTTTGTCCACGCCCTCGTAGATGGCCATGCAGTAGTTGCCGTCGTTTACGACATGGTAATCCTGTTTGTACTCCTTTTCGGAGAGGTCGCGCTGTTTCTTGAGCGCTACCGGTTGCGTGACACTCGGCGTGTATATCCTCACCTTGCGGATCGGCACGCCTTTCTCCCGGTTCATCCAAATCGTGTATTCGTCGGCATTCATGGCCGTCTTGAAGCCCACGGCGGCGATGGCTTCCCGGACCCGTTCGCGGACCACTTCGTCGACGATTTTGTTCTCATCGCCGGGTTGCAGCTGCCCGAGTGACTTGCGGACGACATAGCGGATTTCGCCCTCGCGCTCGATCGCTCCGTAGAAGGTATCCTTGTGCAGCAGGGCCCGGGCCGTGTCGCCCTGCATGTAGATGGGCTTGCCCGCATCGTTGAGCCTGACCCGGCCGCGGACCCGCAGCTTTTTGCGTGTCTGTTTGGCCATGTTGTCGGCCGTATGGTGCGAGACAAGCAACTCGTCGGCCACTGCCTTGACATCCTCCGTAAAGGTCGGCCACGGTTTTTCGATGTCGGGTCGGTCGCCCTCTCCGAGTTGGTAGCGCTCGGCCTCTTCGGCGTAACGCTTCCATGCGAGGTACTCCCGGTGTCCGATGCAGGCGATCGTGATGGCGTCGATGCAGTGGTGTACGTGGTTGACGCGTGCCTTTTTCTCGTACTCCGCCTGCAGCCCCCATATCTTGCGGAAATCGGAGGTCGTGGCACCCTTGACCGTATAGATGCGGTCAAAGACCGTCTTCAGGTAAAGTCGGGCGTAGCGGCCGATGATGCCGATGTCGACACCCTGGCGGTTGCTGAATCCTTCCGGCACCTCGGTCATTGTGAACCGGTCGTACTTCCCGCGCCAGTAATCCTGTTGCAGCTTCAGGTAGTGTCGCCGTTGAATCGCACTGTCCTTTTCAGCTTTCGTCGCTGCGGCCTTGCTTTTGCGGATTTGTGCATCGATCTGTTTTTGCAGGGCCTCGACCTTCTCCTGCCATCCGAACGACTCGATGCACGCCATGATTTCAGCATGATCGGAGAGCTCGGCCGGCAGCCTGGACCGTTTGACCGCGCGGTTGTAGCGGTTCTCACACAGCGTTTTGTTCATCTGCGAATCGTCGCCTCCGCGGGCCCGCGGGATGGTATGTTCGATGTCGAAACCGGGATTGGCTCCGATGAAATCCGAAATACGGATCTGCCGTCCGGTGTAGGGACAGACATGCTGCTGCTCTTCCCACAACCGGTACTTCAACACCTCGTCGTCCGTCGGATCGATCGTCCGGCCTGTCTCCGCGGCATACTGACTGCGTATCTCCTCGGCGAATTTCCGGTTTTCGGCCTCCCGCTCGCGCTGATACTGTTCGATCGCCTTGCGGAGATTGGCGTTGTTCAGTTCCCGGGCAAATTCGATCCGGAGCTTCGTGTTGCGGTCGATCTTCCCGTCGCGCAGCAGCCTGTTCACCAAGGCCCGCAGGCGGAACAGCGCCCGCATGGCCATCGGATTGCGAACGGCCGGTGTACGCGGCGAACCGAGCTGCAGCAACCCGGCGGCATCGGGCTGCGCCTTGCGGTAGGTCTCGATCATCGAGGGGTGATAGAGCCGGTCGAATCGCGAGAGGCCGAGCCCGTGGTCGCTGAAATAGTCGGCGATGCGGCGCTCCTTGGAGTCGTACTTGTCATAAAGGTTCCGTTTGTAGCCAAGCAGCAGCTCGGCGATGTCGTGTTCGATCTCGTGCCGCCGCTCCTCGTTGTCGTATACCTCTTTGGGCAATACGGCCTTGAGGTTGGCCAGAAAGACCGCTTCGTCATACCGGTACCCGAGACGCAGGTAGGGCAGGATCTTGTTGATTGCATTCAGGCTCAATGCGGCGTAGTCCTGCGGCAGACGGATGGCGGCAAAAGCCTTCGCCTGCTCCGCCGTAAGTTGCAGCTTCTCCAGCGCCCAGGTGCGGAGACACTCCTCGTCCTTGAAGAAAAAGAGGGCATGCCAGACATCATTCAGCACCTGTTCCTCGTTCTTCCCCTCCCCGAGCAGATAGAGACTGCACATTTCGCGAAGCCAGTCGCTGCCGAACACGGCGATAAGCGATGCCGTGACGGGACAACCCGACACGGTCGTCGTGCGGGCGAAATTGAAGCGATAGGGGGCCTCGGTACGCTCCTCCCCGCAGGCGTATTTCCCCTTTTCGGCGATCTTGCGTGCGATCTCCTCGAACTCGAAATGGGGCTTGCTTTTCCGGTAGAAAAGCGGCCGGATCACTTCGACCTCCTCCTGTGTCAGGGGGCGCGGCGCTGTGTCCTGCGGAGAGGTGATGCGGATGTTGTTGATGAACTGCAGCATGCGGAACTCCTCGAAGCGCGGGTGTGATACCGGGCAGCGGCTCTTCCGGGGCTCGAAGGTACACCGGCCGACCGCTCCCTTCTGCGATTTCAGGTCGCGCTGGAAGAAGATCGCCCGGTGCAGAGCCTTGCGCCATTCGTCGGGCAGCTGCTGCCTTTCGCAGATGGCCTCGAATTCGGCCAGGTAGTGTTCGTTGCGCGAGGTGTACTTCCCGCGAATCTTCTCCTTGTGCTGATAGAGCTGATAGAAGTATTCTCCGAGGTAACGGCAACCCGCCGCCTCCATCTCGGCTGTGAGGCTCCTGATGCTGCTCTTGACCGTCCCCTCTTCCTGCTCCTTGCCGGCCTCCTTGCGGTTGCTGATGAATCCGCGGCGTTGCGCCAGATGGTAGAGCGCCCGGCCGAGCAGATGACGGTGCTGCCGGTTGCCGAGATCGAGCTGCTCGCTCAAGGCCACATAGCGGTCATGGTAGGGATTGCGGTCCGCATTGTCGTCGGTGCGCTGCCATTGGAGAAAAGCCTCGTCGAGCGGATAGCGCTTCTCTTTCCGCCATGCGGTCAGCTGCTCCCCGCTCAACGGCGGACAGAGGTCGTAACGGACGAGGACCCGGAGCAGGTCGATTTTGCGCAGACGCCGCCGGAAGTATTGCCGACGCAGCGCCCGGGCGTTCGTCCGGTCCTGCACGGCCGGCTTTTCGTTGTTCTTTTCGCGTGCGACGCCCTCCTGAAAGATGTCGACACCCTGCTCTTTGAGCGTGTATCCGTGCTCCGTCTCTTCGACGACGGCCCAACCGAGCGAGTTGGTGCCGAGGTCCAGTCCCAGTATCGTTGCCATGTGAGAAAAAATCCTTTTCTGTAAAATTAAGCAAAAATTTGCGGAAAAAGAATCTTTTTCTTACATTTGTGTCGTAAGAGTTCTACATCTTACCACAATAAGGCTACATGCCGAAGGTTTTTAACCTATTGTCTCCGCGTACTCCGTGGAGACTTTTTGTTTTCAGCCGTTTCCCGTATCGATATACGCCGTCCGGCCGGTCGGAATCGGGGAAGGACTGTTGCGAGTCGAATAGAATACCCGTATGGGCTCCGCTTCTGTGCAGGCCTTGCTCCCGACGGTCGGCCGCCACCCGGATGCCGTCGGGCGGGCGCTCTGCGTCGCATGCAGACCGGCGTCCGTGCTGTTTCCGCTTGCCGGCGGTCCGTTGCCTCGTGGCCGGTTGCGTCGCCGTCAGACCTTCCAGTTGATTGCCTCCTGAAAGCGGGCGATGACCTCGGGTTTGCCGGTGTGCTTGCCGTCGTCCTCGCTCAGCTTGCAGGTGTCGTTGTAGAAGGGCCACGCCTCGGTGATTTTCGCTGCCGTGAGCTTGATGACGATGTTCAGCGGCCTGATCCCCTCGAAGTCGTTCGTAAAGTGGGTCCCGATGCCGAACGAGGGCTGGCAGTACTCCCGTGCAAAGCGCTGGATCTCGATGGCGCGGTCCGTGTCGAGGGCATTGCTGAAGATCACCTGCTTGGTGCGCGGGTCGATGCCCAGCGAGCGGTATTTGTCGACGATCTTGCGCAACTGTTCGCGGTTGTCGCCGCTGTCGACGCGCAGCCCCTTGAAGAGGTTGGCGAAATCCTCCGAGAAGTTGAGACTGAAGATCTCCCATCCGAACGTGTCGTAGAGATAGGTCCCCAGGGCGCCGCGGAAGGTCGCTCGCCAGCACTCCATCGCCAGGTGGTTGGCCATCTGCGGGCCGTACATGCCGCCGATGGCCGCGACGAACTCGTGGGCCATCGTTCCGACGGGCGTCAGGCCGTACTTCATGGCCAGATAGACGTTGCTCGTCCCCACGAACCGGCCGTCCCAGCCTCCCGCCTCACTGCACTCCTTCAGGGCGCGGACCACCGTATCCTCCGCCTCGAACGAAGCCCGACGGCGGGTTCCGAAGTCGCTGAAGACGCACCCGGTCTCGAGCAGCCGCTCCGCCTTGAGGCAGGTGCGGCGGTAGCACTCCGCGTAATCGAGCGTCGCGGCCTGGCCCGTCATCCGGTAGTAGAGTTCGGAGATGATGGCCAGCACCTTCACCTCCAGCAGGATCGTGTCGGCCCAGCTGCCCTCGAAATCGACATGCAGGTGCCCCTCGTCATCCTGCCGGACGCTGACCCACCGGCGGTTGAAGCGATAACCCTTCAGGTAGTTGTAGAACCAGTGGGGGATGTAGGGGCAGCTGCGCTTCATGAAGTCGATCTCTTTGTCGGTGATGACCAGCTCTTCGAGCAGGGCGATCTGCTCGGTGAGCCGTTCGGCGAATCCGGCAGGGTAGATGGTCCCGTCACGGTCGGTGAAGGCGTACCGGACGCGGGCTCTCGGGAAGTTGTCGATGACGGCGCAGCACATCGTGAACTTGTAGAGGTCGTCGTCGGTGAAGTGGGTGATGATCGGTTTCATGTTCGTGGCGGTTTGTCCTGGCTCGCTCCCGCGCCTTCCGCGGCGGGAACATCACGTAAAGTTAACCAAATCTTTCGTGATTTGCAAATGCCCGATGCGACGCGGCCTCCTCCGGGCAGGTGGCAGACATGGCGGACCTGTCCGGCCTTACCGTAGCCGCGGACGGACGTAGCGGTCGGCGGGGGAGGTGAAGGAGAGTCCCGGGATGTGGCGCCACGGGACGGTGCGGCGCATCGTGTCGAGCAGCGAAAGGTCGTCGGCCGAGACGGCATAGTAACGCTCCGTAGCGTCATCCGCGACGCAGAGCGTCCAGTTAAGCAGCGTGCCGATGATCGTCATCGACTCGCGCGCCGGATCGAACGCGACCCCCTCGACCGGCCGCACCCTATAGCCCGGCATCAGCAGGGCATGGAGCCGGTTCTCGTCGTCGGTCATGAGGGCCAGCATCCGGCGGCTGCGGAATTCGGTGATGAAGAGGTGGCGCAGCCGCACCCCCTCGGGCAGCTCGACGGCCCGCACGTAGGGACGCCCCTGCACCATCTTGAGGTGGAACAGCCGTCCGTCGGCATCGAGCAGCACATAGCCTTCGTCGTACTCCTTGCGGGCCGTGGGGTTGCCGGCAATCTCCCGGACGGGAAACCGCACCCCTTTGCGGAGCATCGTCGCCGTAAAGCGCGCACTCTTCGCGCTGTCGATGCGGTTCGACGCCATGTCGATGAACTCGATGCTGCGCTCCGTCAGGCGGAAGGCATCCGACGGCATCGTCAGATCGACGCGTCCGGACATCGATTCGAGCAGGAAATGGATTCCCGACGAGGGGGCATTGACCTCCTTGGGCGTCGAGCGGAAGATGAACGCGGCCTGCTGCACCTCGCGCAGCGTGACGGGACGCCCCGCCACCGAATCGGGGAAGCGGTTGTCGGCGACCAGCTGCCGGGCATAGAAGAGCGGCAGCAGCGAGTCGAACTCGCGGCGCGAGTAGCTCATGCCGCGGCGGTCGAGGTATTCGGCCTCCTTGTCGTGGTAGCGGATCATGACGAAGTCACCGAGCACCTCGCTGTAGAGGGTGAAGGGTGTCTTGGCCGGTTTCACGGTGAGGTAGCCGATCGCCCACGGCAGCTGCCAGAGCAGCAGCACGGCCGCGAGGAACCAAAAGAAAAGTTTTGCGAAACGTGTCATTTTCATCGTGTTTTAGAGGTTCAGTCCTGACGTCCGGCCATGAAGCGCACGACCGAGAGCCAGCTCAACGCGGCCGAGGCGAGGGTCAGCAGCGCCAGCACGGGCAGAAAACCGCCATAGGCCCGCGGCCCGGGCGCGAGGAAGTAGATACGCAGCAGCAGGACGCTCATCAGGGCGTCCTTCGCCTTATCGTGGTAAATTTCAAAGCCGTAGCCCGCGATGGAGCTGACCGCAAGCGCGACAAAGGTTTGCAGGATGGTCGTCGCGAACGAGTTTTTCAGCGCGCGCACGACGTTGTGCTGCTCGAACAGGTGCTGCAAATTCTCCAGCAGGTGCGTGCTCGGGAGCAGCCAGCCGCCCAGAATCTGCTGGGTGTTGTTAAACGCGGAGATGAAGCTCCAGTACAGCGGAAATACGGAAATCAGCGACGCGGCAATCAGGAAGATATACATCAC
>ERZ824600.3234-NODE-3234-length-15865-cov-6.595889_pt1 | contig 15865 bp, 9 predicted proteins | sample MGYA00519933_ERZ824600 | MGnify/ENA primary metagenome ERZ824600 (study PRJEB31778, sample SAMEA3449178) | human gut metagenome | biome: human gut; feature: human-associated habitat; material: faeces | place: United Kingdom | collected 2010/2012 ... | reverse complement strand
ATAATAGGCTCTAAATTACCTCTTAAGACCTAGGCTTAAGAGGATAAAGAAAAAATAACATAGACTATATTAATCTACATTATTTACTTTTATAGTACTTACATACTTTATATTTAATATTTTATCATATAGTAATTGCTTATTTTTTAATATTTTTATAAAACTATATATATAGAAAATTATAAATATTAAAAATGTATTTAATCCTATTATTACTGATAAATAGTTAGGTATATTTTTAGCTAATAACATTTCCAAATGTACCACTAATGAAAATATTCCATAGTAATATAAATATATAAAGATATTTCTTAAAGTTATTCTAAGTAATCTCTTATCTGGTACTTCCAATGATACATTTATTATTCTTCCAAAGATAGTTTGGTTATGGTTAAAATATGGAATGATAATAAAGTAAAGAACCGCTAGTGAAAGATTTATATATTTATTATTTATTAAAATTGATACTAGCATTATCATTAGTAGATAGATAAAGATATCTCCTAGAAAGAGTGTTATTCTTCTTAAGGAAGATACTTTTTGTCCTTCTTTTAATGATTTGGTATCGATATCTTCTCTTGTTGGTAAATATTTTTGAATAGGACTTATTATTAAATATCCCAGAAGACCTCCTAGTGTGTTTATTAATAGGTCATCCACATCAAAATTACGATATGCTCTAGGATAGATATAATATAGTCCTGTTAATTGAGTTAATTCAAAGAATAGTGATATTAAGAGGCTTATAATTATTGTTTTCTTTAATGAACATTTATAGTAGTATCTTAGATATACTCCTAATGGCATAAACATTATTATATTAAAGATAACAGTATATATACTAGGTATAGTTATTATTTTTAGAATGTTTATTTGTTTTAATTCTATTAGGTCCTCTACTATATCTTTTATGAATGTTAATGGAATTAACTGAGGATTAATCACTTTCATTTTGATTACTTCTTCTTTGGTTGGAAGAGGTAATATTACTAAAAAGTAGATTGTCATTAGATATAAGATAAAGGAATATATTATTAAAGTTCTTAATTTGTTTACTGATCCATAATGATGATATTCATATATTATATATGGTAATGTTATTAATAAGGCTAAAAAAGGAAAGATTATTAAAGCTGCTTTTATTGGTACTAAATAGCTCATCTTATCTCTCCTTTATTATGGTTTTACTACAGTAGTATGTTACTAAGAAATATCCTCCATAGATTACTACTAGAAATACTGCTGTTAATATTATTGATGATAGTAATGATTCTGTTCCCATTGTTTTTAAGATATAGTTAGCAAATTCTATTCCAAATATTGAATGAATTATAGCTAGTAATAATGGGAATAGGAAGAATACTGCTATCTGATTAAATAGGGCTTTGTTTGTCATTTTATCATCGGTTCCTATTTTTCTTAACATATTAAATCTTTCTTTATTATCAGTACTTTCTGATAATTCTTTTAAGGCTAAGATGGCTGCACTTGATATTAAGAAAATTATTCCTAGATATAGTCCTACAAATGTTACCATGGCTCCTAGTCCTATGGATGATTCATAGATATCTATTTTAGTATTATATGATAATAAGGTATCTTTGTTAAAATGGTTATTTATTATAGTACTAACTATATCTTCAACATTTTCTTTTTCTTCTTTAGTGTCTGCTTGATAGTTAGCTGCTAAAATATTTTTATATGGATGAATACCTTCTAAGGCATTATCTGGTAATATTATTACTCCTGTATTAGTAGCACTTCCACTTAGTTCGATAATGCCATCTTGGCATTTTTGATATTTTGGATAGTAGTTTTTACTATTTATAGTTAGTTTGGTATTATTTTTTAAGGCTATATTTCTAATATCCGCCATCATCTTATAGTTAGATATAATTACATATTCATTATCTTTTAGAGTTAATTCTTTTTTGTTATATAGTTTTGCTAGACGATTGTAGTCACTTAATTTTACTAAGTCTTCTCTTACGTTATAAGCTAGTGTGGGATAATCTTTTCCTATTTGTTCTATTTGGTCTCCAAAAGAATCTTTTAGGGTTATTTCTTCTACTCTATATGTATTTATATCTACTACATCTTTTAGATACTTATATACATCTAATCTTTGTAAGGTATCTTTGGCAGTGGTATTGTAGTCCTCTATTATGTCTTTTGAAAAGTTTTCTTTTTCTTCTTTAGATAATGATTCTTGTAATTTTGAGAACTGAATATCAACGGGTGCTAAATCTTTTAGATTACCTGATAGGGAGTTCTTTATGGATAATGCTGAGGAAAAGATACATATGGTAAAGAATAACATTAGGCATATTATTGTCATTGAAAAGACTGTGGTATTTATTTTACTACTTATTTGACGAACGGTAAAACTATTTAATCCTTTGTAGTAGTATTTTTTTAGATGCATTACTATCTTTAGGATTAGACCTGATAGTGACCAAAATATTAGAAATGTTGATATACAACCTAGGGCTATTGGTATTAATATCCCACTTATAGTATTCATAAGTGGTGAAGTACCAAAACCATCTGTTACTAGATAGTAAGCATATGATAGTGCTATGACTGCAATTATGAATACTATAGTGCAAATGATAGGATTTTTTAATTTTACTTTTTCGGATTTTTTATTACCATGTAATAGATCTATTAGTTTACATTTGTTTACAATTATGGTGTTAAATATCATTACTATTAGATACATTATACTAAAGTATAATAATGTTTTTAGGGCTGCTGAAGATGAAAATGTAAACTGAAATTTTGTTAGGTCTGCTTCAAACATATTGGCTACTAAGATACTCATTAGTTGTGATAAAACTATTCCTAGGGCTAGACCTACTCCTAAAGAAATAACTCCTATTATAAGAGTTTCAAAGAAAAGGATTAGAGATATTTTTCTTTTGGACATTCCTAAGGTTAAGTAGATTCCAAATTCTTTGTTTCTTCTTTTTATGAGAAAACGACTGGCATAGATTATTAGAAATCCTAGAATGAATGAAACAAAGACACTTACTCCTCCTAGAATGGTGGTCATTAGTCTTATTATTTCACTTGTTGATGATGATACATTTAGCATTACTGTTTGACTATCTATAGCATTGAAAACATAGAAAATAGCTACTCCTAGTACTAAAGTAAAGAAATAGATAGCATAATCTTTGATACTTTTAGTTATGTTTTTTATAGACAATTTAAAGAGCATCATTTATGTCTCCTCCTAGTAAGGTTACGACATCTATTATTTTATCAAAGAATTCTTTTCTGGTATCATTTCCTTTACGGATTTCGTTATATATTTTACCATCTTTTATGAATATTATTCTAGTAGCGTAACTTGCGGCATAAGCGTCATGAGTTACCATTAGAATAGTGGCTCCTAAAGCATTATTTAGGTAGGTTAGTTTTTCTAGTAGCATTTTTGATGACTTAGAGTCTAGGGCTCCGGTTGGCTCGTCTGCGAGTATTAGGCATGGATCTGTTATTATGGCACGGGCTGCTGCTACTCTTTGTTTTTGTCCTCCACTCATTTGGTAAGGATATTTTTTTAATACTGATTCGATATCTAGTTCTTTTGCTACTTTCTTTATTCTTTTATCTATTTCTTTGGGACTTACATTTTGAATTGATAAGGCTAGTGCTATATTTTCATAGGCTGTTAAGGTATCTAATAAATTGAAGTCTTGAAAGATGAAACCTAAGTCTTCTCTTCTAAACTTGTTTAAATCATTTCCTTTTAGTTTTGTTATGTCTGTTCCTCCTACAAAAATATGTCCGGCGGTTACTTTATCAATTGTGGATATGCAGTTTAGTAATGTTGTTTTACCTGAACCTGAAGAACCCATGATAGCGACAAACTCTCCTTTTTCTACTTCAAATGATATGTTATCTATGGCTTTAGTTAAACTTGATTTACTTCCATAGTATTTTTCAATATTTTCTATTTTTAGTATATTTTCCATATTATTTTCCTTCCTTTCGTAATTAATAATACTAGATAATAGGATATTTGTCGTAAGTTTAATATTACAGTATATTACTTTTTTGTAAGGTTAGTCTTCTGGGTGATAAAGTTTATTTTTACCAAAGGTTATTTTGACAATGGTATATTCTTTTTCTTCAGATTCTATCTCTATTTTATGGCCTAGTTTGGTACATAATTTTTTGGCTATGTATAGACCCATGCCTGTTGATTTGATTTTATCTCTGCCATTAGTACCGGTAAAGGATTTTTTGAAGACATTTGGGATATCACTTTTTGGTATGCCAATACCGTTATCTTTGATAAATAAGGTTATTTGATTATTATCTTCTATAGCATTTATTTGGATATAGGAGTTTGGAATATCTTTTTTGTATTTAATACTGTTATTGATAATTTGATTTAAAATGAATTCTAACCATTTGGTATCGGTATAGACTTCGGTATTTTTTATATCGACGATTAGGTCAATTTTATTTTCTAAGAGGTCATCTTTATTTTTAAGGGCTACTGATGAGATTATTTTTTCTAGTTTTACTTTTTTGAAGATAAAGTCTTCACTGGTATAGTTACTTCTTACATAATAGAGGATTTGGTCGATGTAGTTATCTAGTCTTTTTATTTCTTCAATGTATTCTTTTGGTACTTGGTTTTTATGATTATGGGTCATAAGGATTAGACTTGATATTGGTATTTTTACTTCATGTATCCACATCTCAATATAATCTTTGAAGTCTTTGGTGCTATTTATGTAACTACTGACATTTTCAATCATTGATTTGTTGATGTCGCACATGATGTTATATATTAGTTCTTCTTCGTAAGTAGTTGGTTTTGGTATGGTTTCTAGGACTAGGTATTTTTTATCTAGATTTTTGGTATTGGTTATGAGGGTGTTATAGAAGGTTCTTTTTTGGAAATATGATATTAAGATGGATATGATTAGTGTTAATAGTAGTAATACTATGGTTACTATTATTAGTCCCTCTGGTACTTTGAAGGCTATGTCTAATAGGGTTATTAGAATTATTGATATGATAGTGATAATGATTGTGCTTATTTTATCTTTTAGATAGTTTGTTAATTTCATAATAGTATATATCCTTGTCCTTTTCTTGTTTCTATGGCATTTGGATAACCAAAGTCCTCTAGTTTACTTCTTAGTCTACTTATATTTACGGTTAGAGCATTATCATTTATGTATTCTTCATTATTCCAAAGAATGGTCATTAGTTCATCTCGTGATACAATTCTATTTTGGTTATTTAATAGGTGCTGAAAGATTAGCATTTCGTTTTTGGTTAGTTCTAATTCTTTATTATTACCAGATAAGGTACCTCGTGATGGCGAGACTTCTAAATCTTTATATTTCAGTACTTCAGTACTATTATCTAATCTTTTAAAGATATTTTGTATTCTTAGTAATAGAATGGTTGGGCTATAAGGCTTGGTTATGTAATCGTCTGCTCCATAAGAGATTGATAATATTTCATCGGTTTCATTTGCTCTTGAGGTTACCATTATTACGGGAATATTTGATTCTTTTCTTATTTCTTTAAGCAACTGCTCACCATTTTGATATGGTATATTTATATCTAAGAGGATTAGGTCTATATTACTTTTTAATATTTCTTCTTTGGCATTTGAGAAGTCTTTTAGTATTAATGCTTCATATCCAGCATTTACTAGTAGTTCATATAATTCTTTAGATATAATAGTATCATCTTCAATTATCATTATCTTTTTCATATATTATATTTCCTTCTTTCTATAGTTATATTATATCATTATTTTAATTGGTTTTATATTACAAGTTTGTAAGGCAGAAGAAAAAATACTCAGCTAGGATGTACAACTTTATTTAACTAATCATATATGTAAGGCAATAATTGGCCTTAATATGATACCAATAGCACTATATAGTAGACTAGGATATTTCAAAGAATATGAATTTATTTATGACCAGCATAATAATATTTATATATTTATTAATAGGAAAAGATAGTAAATGATTATAGAAATCATCAAGATATAAAAGATATATATACAAAGACCACAATATATTGAAAGAGTCTTTGATTATGGCAAAATCAAATATGGTTTAACTAAGACTTTCTCCCTCTTTTATGCATGAATGGATCTTAAGTAATTTACATTATATCAATATACTCGAAATTAATATATATCTAATATATCTCAATATTAGTATAAAAAAGACAAATAAGTTATTTTTTTCACCTATTCGTCAACAGTCTAGCGTTAAAGCTAATATTTGCTGTTATTATGATTGCTTTATTTTTTGATTTAGTATTCCTAAATCCCTTTTACTTTCTTTCTTATCAAAACTATCAAATATTTTTTCTTGCGTTGCTGAATTCCAATATACTTTTAATTTATTTTTAGTTCTTGTAATGGCTGTATAAAATATATTTTTAGTTATTCTATCTTCTATATTTGATGTTATTACGATCTTAACGCTATCGTATTCTAGTCCTTGAGCTTTATGTATAGAAATAGCGTATGCAAGATTAAACGGAATTATGTGGTCATACTCATTTTCATCATCATTTTTATCCTTAAATTCTTTGACTTTAAATTTAATAATTATTTTTCCTTTTTTATTAATTTTTAATAAAGTAACATCAGCTGGCATATTATCTATATTAATAGAATCTTCATCGACTTCTATAAAAAACCACATTACTTCTTCAGAAGCATCTTCTTCTATTTCTTTTATTATTCCTTTTAGATTATTATGTGTAAATTTATTAAATCTCGGACAATCATTAAATAAAACTGGATCGTCTACTTTAAACACATCAACACCAAATGTGTATTCTTTATTCTTATTTGAATTTTGCATTACCTTATTAATATTGTTAATGCCATACATTCCGTCATAGTTTAGGCACAATATTATTTCTTCATCTGATGTTCTTTTAAATATTTTTGGTGAAATGTCTTCAGAATATTCTTTACTACTCATTATATTAATTGCTGCTTTATCGTTTTTTCTTACGTAATCCCATAATTTTAATAATTCTTTATCTGTTGTTCTATGTGTCATTTCCAATTCAAATGAAATATCTTTTTTAAAATATCTACTACATATTTGAAACCAATTACCATATTTAATAGATTCTATTTGATAATTATCACCTACCAATATAATTGCCTGATATTCATTTTGATTTAGTATTTTTATCATGTCATCATTAGAAACCATACTACATTCATCTATTATCAATATATCACAACACAACTCATTTCTTATAAAATTAGCAATTGTGGTTATTTGCAGGCTGTCATCTTCAATTAATCTGTTTTTTAAATTAGAAACTGAGGTTGTCGTATTAGAAATTATATATTTATTATAATTCGAAAGTGCTATTGTTAATAGTTCTATCATTTTCGTTTTTCCAGTGCCCGCTGGACCATATATTAGCGCTAATGTGCTCTTTTTGAAAATTATATTAAGAATTTTTTTCTTGTCATCAGATATATCATCATCCAAAATAAATGTATTATAAAATGACATTGAATTACTAATTTCGTCATTAATATTATTTGAATATTCTTCTAATTTTTTAATAATTTGAATTGAGTTTATCTCATATTCCCTAATAAAAATAAAATCATCTTTTATTTCTAAAACACTATTGCTATCAGGAATTCTAGATAAAACTTTATTATTGAACCTTTTCACTAAATCTTGAATGTTATCGAATTGTTGCAATTCACTAACTGGTGTGTATAATTGATTATTTGATTCGGTTTGATTTCTTATATATGAATATAACAATTCATCTTCTTTTTCATCTACATCTATAGCTTTTATCAAATCTCTATATTGAGGATTATGCTTACACAATGACATTGCATAAGGTAAAGCATCAAACATTCCACATTTTTTTGATAAAAATAAATTACTTAAATATGTATGTTGAATATCTGATAACTGATTTCTAATTATTAAATTATTAGTTTTTGTTGTTAAATATCTTAAAACGTTACATCCTGGCTTATTGTCATTTATGATAAGTCTCATTTTTTCTAGTGAGTCACTTATGATATGATTTTCAGCGCCATTTTTTATTTGTTTTATAGTAGATTTAAACATCTCTTCATCAAAGCATAGAATATCTTTAATTGTAATTTCATTATTGGTTAATGTATCCATTAAATTTCTATATTCCTTGTAACTATCATCAAATGTTCTTATTTCTCCTATAATATTAAACAAATTTTTCAATTCACATACTCTAATTGCTATTTTATAATCAGTAATAACTTTTATTTTTACAGTGCCGATATTCAATTCGACTTTTTCATCTAAAGCGACAATATTTACCGAATAATTATCTGGAATATAAACTTTTGAATAAAAAGTTAATCTTTCAAACTTATTATTATAATCAGTAGCTTTTGATAATGTTAATTCATAATAAATGTTCCCTTTAGAAAAAATAGTAGTACATTTTTCAACATAAAATTTACCATTTACCACTTTTTTGTTAGTTTTATTAGCGCACTCAACTCTGTTACATATGATATCATAGTTTTCTTTCATTGATTCGTCATCATAAATTGGAAATAAATCAATATTATTTATTATATCTATATCAAACTCATCTTTCAATAATTTTTTTATTAAGCATAAATATCTATAATAATACCTTACTAATCTTTCAGCTCCATCTTCGCTCGGTGTATAATGTGAAGCAGTACCTTGTAAATAATTATGAAAAACATACAAAAACCTATATTTCTTTATTCCTTTTATAGCCTCAAAAGATTCACTGACATTTCTATAATGTGAATCCAAATTAAGATTATTTATTTTATTATTAATTAATATAGCTACGTCTTCAACAAGATTTCTTAATTGAGATAATATGTTTTCTGATAAAAAGCCTTTATCATTTAATATCTTGTAATAATATATATTCTTATCTATTACTCTTGATATATATAAAATCTCTTTTCCCGGACTAATCCTTGACAATGCTATCACCACCTAAAAAGCCATATTTTTTTGAAGAAATATGGCTATAAAATTTAACTATTTATTTTTTAAATTTTCATAAATATATTTAAACATAGATTTCATAAAATCTTCCATATATCCTTCTTCGGACATCATTTTTTCAAACATTTCTGTATTTTGTTGGTATCTCTTAAATGCTTTCTTTTTAAATTCTTCATCATATACTTTTTTAAAATCTTCTGGATTATTATTTTTAGCAAATTGAACCATTCTATCATCATCTACAAAATCTTGAGTAATTTGTTCCATTACTTTATCCATATTTGTAAATTTAGTGTGATATTTTTCATTTATCTTATCAACTATTGTACTTAAGTTTTCTTCATCTTCTTCAGTAGATTTACCAATATTTCCGGTAGCAGAATATAATGTGCCCTCTTCTTTAACAAGAAATATTGAACCTTCAAATGATTTTTCAAGTTTATAATATTCTAATTCAATTTTATCATCTAATTTTACTGTTGCGGAATGTTCTTTAGGTAAAACTTGATTTAAATATTTGCAATAAATATATTTTTCTTGAATATCTTTATCCATCATTCTTACAACTTGAATTATAAAAGCATAATTTCTTAAAAATGCTTGTAAAACTTTTTTAAAATCTCTTTGATCTTCCTTATCCATATCCATATATTTAGTTCTTGCTGGATATAGATAATGGTTTAATAATTCCATATTATCTTCTTTACTATAATATGTTTTAGCAAATTCGTGAATTTCATCACCATTAAACAGTTTATAAGATTCTACTCTCTTATATATTTGATATATTGTATTTGGATCTGCCCCACTTTCAAGAATAGTACCTTGATAATATGGTTGGAAAGATTCTTGAATATCTTCTGCTTTATTAACAAAATCAAGTACAAAAGTATCTTTCTTTCCTGGGCAAGTTCTATTTAATCTTGATAATGTTTGAACAGCTTTTACTCCTGATAATGGCTTATCAACAAACATTGTGTGTAATAAAGGCTCATCAAAACCAGTTTGATATTTATCAGCTACAATTAAAACATTATAATCATCATGAAATCTTTTTGGTAATTGATTTTCTTTTATTTCTTTATTATCACCCTTATAATCAACATTCAATTTTGGTTCAGTATATACTTCACCATCATCTCTTACTTCACCTGAAAAGGCCACTAAAACATCAACATTTTCCAGATTATGTTCCTTTATATATTTTCTAAATTCCTTTAAATATCTAACCGCATGAAGTCTTGATGAAGTTACAACCATTGCTTTTGCTTTTCCACCTATTTTATATTGTGTCGTATTCAAGAAATGTTCAATCATGATTGCTGCTTTTTGGCTTAAATTGTGAGGATGCAACGACTCATACCTGGCTATTGCTTGCATACCTTTTGATGCTTTAAACTTTTCATCGCTTGTAGCAGTTTTTACAATTTTATAATACATATTGTATGTCATATAATTTTTTAACACATCAAGAATAAATCCTTCTTCAATAGCCTGTTGCATTGAATAATTATGAAATGCTTTATACGTTCCATCTAGCTGCTTTGTACCAAATAATTGAAGTGTTTTTTCTTTAGGAGTTGCAGTAAAAGCAAAGAAAGACATATTAGTGTGTACGCCATGGGCAGCAAGTTCATTTAGTAATGCTTCATCATCGTCTGGCATTGCATTTTCTAGTGCAAGTTCTTCTCTTGCATATTGTTCTAATATTTCGTCTGTATTACCCAATCCTTCCTTTAACTTAGATGCACTTCTACCAGTTTGTGATGAGTGTGCTTCATCTACTATAACAGCAAATTTTTTTCCAATACTATCTATTTCAGAATATATTTGTGGAAATTTTTGCAAAGTGGTAATAATAATCTTTTTACCATCATTAATGGCATTTAATAGATCTCTCGAACTTTTATTCTTATCAATTTTTTCAACAGTACCTACAACATGATCAAATTGATATATTGTATCTTGTAATTGACTATCTAAAACCTTTCTATCTGTAACTACTATTACTGAATCAAAAACTTTATTGTTTAAATTATCATGTAAACTAGATAGTCTATAAGACAACCATGCTATTGAATTAGATTTTCCAGAACCAGCACTATGTTGAATAAGATAATTCTTTCCACTACCATTTTGTTTGACATCAGAAACTAATTTCGTTACAACATCTAGTTGATGATATCTTGGGAAAATCATTTTGCCTTTTCTCCATGTTTTATCTTTTTCCTTGTCATACTCTAAGTGCATATATTTTTGGATGATTTCAAATAGCATATTTTTTCTTAGTACATTTTCCCATAAATAAGCAGTTCCAAATCCTTCTGCATTATTTGGATTTCCTGCTCCGCCTACATTACCAGCACCATTACTTCCTTGGTTAAATGGCAAAAAGAATGTCTTATCATTAGCAAGCTTTGTAGTCATTCTACATTCAAATAAATCAACTGCAAAATGTACTAGACTTCTTTCATTAAATAAGAATATTGGTTCATTACAATCTCTATCTTCTTTATATTGTCTTACAGCATCATTAACATCCTGTCCAGTATATTGATTTTTAAGTTCTAATGTAACCAATGGAAAACCATTAATAAATAACACTGTATCAAGACTGTTACTATTATTTACAGAGTAATGTAATTGTCTTACACATTCACATATATTTTCATTATATAAATTAACTGTATCATAATTAATACTAGTTTCTGGTTTAAAATAAATTAATCTAAATTCCAAACCATTTAGTTTTATTTTATTTCTTAATGTTTCTAGTAACCCAAATTCTTTAATTTCTTTTTCCACATATTTCAAAAAATATTCTTCAGTTATATCTCCATGTATTTTTACGAGTTTATTCCAATTCTTTTCTTGAGTATTTTTAATAAACTTTATTAAACTATCAGGTTTATATCCCCTTAAAGGTTCATAGCCTATTTCATTGCTTTTAATATAACCACCTTGTGTAGTTAAATATTCTTCTATCTTTTCTTCAAATTTTATTTCTCTTACATTATTAGCCATTTACTACACCTCTATCTTTCCAGTAATTGCCTCATATATTAATGATTTTTTATACTCTTCGAGTTTGATTATTAATTGTTGCCTCTTATTTATAGATTTTTCAATTAAAATAAACTTTTTTTTAAAAATTTCTGTCAACTCATTTTGTCTTTGAAAACTTGGATGTGGCACCTCAATATTTAATAATTCAGAAGAATATGTTCTCCATCTCATTAGCATTATTCCATGACCATTTTTATAACACTCATTTTTAAAATTGGTATATCTAAAATAATAATGATAGAATTGTGGTAAAGATCCATCTCTAAATCTAAAAACATCATAATCAGGACTTGTAACACCATTATATGAACTCACCCCAAAAGCTCCCATCCACGCCAATAATTTATTAACAATCATATCATCCTTTTTTACTATTTTATAATTCATAACTGTTGAAGCTTTATTGCCCCTATCCTCCATATTTTCTCTCAAATCAACTCCTATTTTAGTGAAAACAGATAATAACTGTGCATTTTCATCATTATTTTTTTCATTTATTTCATACATATACTTTTTTAATCTACCATATTCGCATTTTTCTTGCTTTATTATATTTGAAACAAATGAAATTTTATATTCCTCTAATAAATCTATAATTTTCTTGTTTTTTTCAATATTTTCATCTACTTTTTTTATTTTTTTACTTAAATATTTTGCAATTATTATTTGTTTTGCTTTAGATAAGTAAGGCAATTTAAATTCTTTTATTGCCGTTTGAGAAACACCACCTATTAATCCTGTCATATTTAAATAAAATTGAGATAAAAACAAATCACTTTGAAGATAATAATATAAAAATTCGTTATCAAATTTTTCATTACATTTAAAACAGCATAACTTATTCACGAAACATACATCGTAATCTAATTTTGCTATTTTTTTTCCAGCACTTCCTCCTTCAACACAAAGCAATATATCACCTTTATTTGCAATTTTAAATTTAGTGTTTTTTGTAACATCTATATACATATCATTAAAATAATCAACTTTATTTGTATTACTATCTATATCTTTAGTTGAAATATACGGAATTGTTTTTTCATTTTGAACAGTAAAATTATCTTTTTCACCATCACTGATACTATTACCTGTATATATACTTATAAATCTTTTTAATTTAACATTATTCATCAGAGATCTCCTTTAAAACACCATCTAATTCTTTATCTATTTCTAGAATTTCATTAATAATCTCTTTTGTAGATCTAGGTTCTTGATATTTATAAAAATATTTTGTAAAAGAAATTTCATATCCTATTTTTGTTTTTGAATTATCAATATAAGAATTTGGGGCAAATGGTAATACTTCTCTTTCCACGTAGTCATGTATATCTTCTTGTAAAGGTATAATTTCCACATCCGTTTCTTTTTCTTTATCTTGAATGTATTCACCTTTTTTATTTATTTCCTTATTACCATTTTCATCAACTTTTGCTTGTAAAACTGTAACTTTTCTATAACCAAAGAAATCATTTTCATAAATTTTAGATATTTCATTTTCAACAAAATCGCCATATATTTTAGTAATTTCAGCAATATGTTCTGGTTTCATTTCATTACGCTTATTACCTAAATTCTTACGCATCTTTTTATATAAAGTATCAGTATTAGCATTAATTAATTGTACTTTACCTTGCCTGTGTTCTGGCTTTTTATTATTCAATACCCATATATAAGTTGCAATTCCAGTGTTATAAAACATATCATTAGGTAATTGAATTATACAATCTAATAAATCATTTTCAATTACATACCTTCTTATTTCAGATTCTCCTGACCCAGCATCACCCTTGAATAGTGCAGAGCCATTATGAATAATTGCAATTTTAGAGCCTTCTGGTTTCATTTTAGATACGGCATTTTCCAAAAATAATAATTGACTATCTGATATAGCTGGAGTTCCTGCTGGGAATCTTCCATTTACACCTTTTTTTGCTTCTGTTTCTACTGCATTTTTTTCACTTTTCCATTCACGGCCAAATGGTGGATTCATCATAATAAAATCAAATTTTTCACCTGGAAATTTATCATCAGATAATGTATTTCCTTTTCTAATATTATTTGAATCTTCTCCCTTAATTAGCATATCTGCTTTACAAATAGCATAGGTTTGATCATTTATTTCTTGACCATACACAATCATTTTTGAAGAATTATTTAATTTCGATGCATATTCCATACTTGCTGACAAAATTCCACCTGTACCACATGCACCATCATATACTGTTTTAATTTTTGAACTATCAGCCAAATCATTTTGATCTTCAAATACAATATTAACCATCAACTCAATTACTTCCCTTGGGGTATAATGTTGTCCTGCTTCTTCATTATGTGCTTCAGAAAATCTTCTTATTATTTCTTCAAAAATATATCCCATTTCTATATTAGAAACTTCATTTGGATGTAGATTTGCATTCTTTTGATTAAACGTTTCAATGACTGTATATAAAATATTGTTGTTAGCCATTTTTTGAATATGTCTTTTTAAATCAAAATTTTCAACTATATCGGTTACTTCTTTTGAATATCCGTCTAAATAATTATAGAAATTTTCTTCTATATTTGCAGGGTCATCTAATAATTTTTTAAAATCATATTTGCTTGTATTATAAAAGTTTTGACCAGATGTTTCTTTTAAAATAAAATCTCTTTGGGCAAATTTTTCATCATATTTTTTACTTGCCTCAAGCACCTTTGATTTTGTATCTGATAATACAGAATCAAACCTTTTTAATACTGTTAAAGGTAATATAACATCACCATATTCGTGTGGTTTATATACACCAGTTAATTTATCTGCTATATTCCATATAAGATTAGCTTTTTCTCTTACGTTTTTCGTTATATTTTCCATTATTACACCTTGTAAATTAGATGAATTGCGATAATTAACCGTATCACAATTAAGCTGCATTTCTATTTTTGCTATCATTTTTACCCTCTTATTCCGCTGGATTACCTGCAACTGACTTAGACTGATGTTTGCTTCCTTTGAGTAAAAATCCTTATAACAGCTTCAACTTCCAAGAGCATCATACACATCTGAAAGAAGTACAAGCTGTACATAAATCAGTATATCAATGTCTTTAAGTCCGTCTGCATATCCTTTTCCATCATACTTTTTCCTACTTAATAAATATATTTATAACAAAACAACTTATAATAAGTATATACCTCCACCATAACAATGACAACAATTGTTTTTTAAATATGAATATATTTTCAGATTAATCATGTTTTCCTATATAATTTCCAACAATGTCAGCATTGAGATTTTCACCTATAACAATTATAACATCCTGTCCTTCCCGTATTTCATTAATACTGGTTTTTTTCTTTATCGCATTGACTTCATACCATTTGTCATTTTCTTTAAAAAATCCTTTTATGCGGATTATATTTCCACATTTTTTATCAGCAAATATATTTTCCGCTGCCTTTTTTACATCTTCACTTCCTAAACCTGTATTCATAAAATAAAGTGAAGCAAATTCTCCGTCCTGCATATTAATATCCTGCTTCTGGTACGAATTAAGTCTGTATCCACATTCTGCAATTTCTTTTAAATCTTCATCAGTCAGATTAAGAATTCCTTTTTTTATATCACTCATTCCTATCTGTCTTTTGCAGCCAATGTCCTTTAATGATAAATTAATATAATCAATTGTGTCTTTTATTTTTTGTTCGTCCACTTCATCTGAATGGCTAAGTATGATTTTTCCGGCACATGAAATCTCAGATGCCAGAACATATGACGATTTTTCTGA